>LIDZ01000444.1_pt1 | contig 62006 bp, 60 predicted proteins | sample 644651 | NCBI WGS metagenome assembly LIDZ01 (sample SAMN03856242, study PRJNA289617) | food metagenome | isolation source: wine grapes on drying loft during traditional withering process | host: Vitis vinifera cv. Corvina | place: Italy: Gargagnago di S. Ambrogio di Valpolicella | collected 2014-01 | reverse complement strand
ATTTTATACAGTAGGTGTACCCCGTAATATATTAGCAGTTAGGTATTAAAATTTATATAAAAAAGAAGATAGGTCAAAAAAATATTAAGATTAAAAAATAATTTAATGCGTATAAAATAATTTAGATCACTATAATGATTTAAAAGGAGTGCGAAGATTGAAGGATGAATAAAAATGAATAAAGATATGGAACAAAGTTTTGGTGAATTTATTGCGAGCAAAAGAGAGGAGAAGAAAATAACACTAAGGGAAATGGCCAGATCACTAAAGATTACGCCACCTTATTTAAGTGACATTGAAAAGGATAGACGGAACTCTCCAGATAAAAATAAGCTTGATGAAATAGCAGTAATACTTTCTTTAAGTGAAGAAGAGTGTAGATATATGTATGATCTAGCTGGCAAGAAAAGAAATTCTATTTCTCCAGATCTACCAGAGTATATTATGGAAAGAGATTATGTACGTATAGCACTAAGAAAAGCTATGGATTTAGGTGTGGGGGAGGAAGAGTGGGCAAAGTTTGTGGAAGAACTTGAAAACAGAAAGGGGTAGTTGCCAGTCGTGTATTTTCCAACATTTCGCACCAAATCAAATGGTGTGCCTATATTAAGCAAAATAGAAATCGATACCATTGCAGAATGTTGCCTTAAGGATTATTGCCCAGAGACTTTAAAAATACCTCAACAGATTAATCAAAACAAGAGTTATTTAGTAGTACAGATATGAGAAGTTTAATTAATGCAATTTAAAAAATATAGAATTCTTTAAGGAGGATGCTATTTAAACAAGTAATAGCAGTAGGCAGACTACTGCTATTATTTTTAAATAAAACGTAAGCCAAAAAGCTTATTAGTAAAAGAAGGACAGAGTATGCCAATAAAAGTGTTACGAGCTATTAGTTTAGTAATAAAAAGGCTAGCTGATAAATTGGTAAGACTTAATAAGGAAGAGATTAAAAAATGAATGAAGCATTAAAATTAGATAATACTGCAAAGGCAGATTTTAATGAGGAATTTTAATTATGAGTACAAACAATCTTAAAAATCAAGGAATTAAAGTTGTAACAGAGGATTGCAAGGTTCAGTTACGCAAATATATAGAAACCTGAATCGATCAATGAATGCGATGAAAAATATTCTATATCTCTTATTATCCAAAAGATGATAAAGAAACTATAACTGCAATTAATAAAGCAATAGAACAAGCTAGAAAGGATGGCGTTTCAAAATTTGGAGGAAAGATACCAGGAAATTCAAAAGATAAATAGATACTATATATAATAAATAGGAAATGTGCATTGCATAGTTTATATATATTTTAGGTATAGTTCAAATATGGACATGTTATTATTTTTAATCCTACTATTTTACTATATTGATTTATTTAGAAAAATTCAATATAGTAATAAGTAAATATATATTAAATAATTATTAAGTTGTATCATAGACTATTTATGAAAGTGGGAGTAACAAATGAATTGGATAATAAAGTTTAATGAATTAGAAAAAGAAAGCATAGATAAAATATTAGATATTATAGCAAAATTTGATGAATATAAAAATGATTTATTAGATAGTGTATATACAATGGAATATAAGTCAAAATATATAATAAATAATATAATAGAAAAATTAAATGAAAATAACATTACTCAAGAATATTTCGATACTGAAATGAAAAAAATAAATGAAATATCAAATGAAATAAACAAAGAATATAAAGAGATTTTTTCTAAGATAAATAAATATGTACAGGATTGTTGTAGAGAAATAGGAGAGATAAAAAGCTCAATGACTGATGAAGCAAGTGAATTTTTGAGAAGTAGTAAAGATGCAATCTTGATGAAGAGAAGAATAAGTTTATTTTTCAAGAAAATCACAAACATAGTATTAGTATTTAATATGGGTAATTTGGACGAAATGGAAATAGTGCATGAAAATTGTGAAGATCTCATAATGATTCAGGAAATAGGTGAAAGAAAAAATAAGGAATATGATGATAGACAATATAAACTAATGCAGAAGCTTAAAGAAAGTCAGAAAAAAGATTATATGAAGATATTTGACTACAAAGAAATGGTTTCCTTAGCGGAAAAAAATGAATACACAAAAGTTAGGCAAACTGGAGATCACATTATAATGCAGCATATAAAAACCAATAAAATAGTACCAATTCCAGCTCATGAATTAAAATATGGGTTGATGTTGCAGATTCAAAAGCAGATTCATACTAATAAAGTAAGCTAAGGAATATATTAATGCTTAAATCGTAAAAATGGAAGCTGTCAATTTTGATATGCTTCTATTTTTTATATTAATATAAAAAAATATCAGATTTATTATTTTGCTTTTAAATAAAGTGAGGATAAAATTTTTATCGTCAATATATTTAATTACTGGTAATAAATATTATAGAAAACGTTATATTTTAATTAATATTTCATAGAAAAATTAAGATAATAGTTTGCGATAACATGAATTTTAAATTAGGATATAATGTGGAAACAAATCCAATATATTCACTAAATGTAATCTATAGGCGAAAAAAGTGAAAAATGAGGAGAAAATTATGACAGAAGGAAAATAAATAAAATTAACAGAAGAAGAATTTAAATAAAACTTTGACAGAACTATTACCAAATATAATAAAAGAATGTGAAGGAAAAATTGATAGTTTGGAAGACGAATTAAGGTCACTGAGATCAGAAGATAGAGAATATCATGAAGAGGAAAGACGAAGACGTGAGAGACACCATCATGATGATTAAAAAACAGGAGAAGATAAAATGGATTTTTATTTAAATATAGGTACGATAACTAAAGCAATTGATGATTACAAAGATAAATATAATATATTAGAAGATCAAAGTGGATACATCACAAGTACAGTAAATTGGCTTGCTGAAATAGGATGGTCAGGTGAAGCTAAGGATAAATTTTTAGAAGCATTTCAAGCTAAAATGAAATTATATGGAAAATTGCAAGAAGACATACAATATATGATAAATGCTTTAGAAGAAGAAAAACAAAGAGCATTGCCATTAAAAACACGTACTGAAGACTTTATAAACTGTATTGAAAGAAGTGGACAAGGCGGAACACTTACAGGGGATGATGAAGGAATTATTTCACTTGATTATAGTAGTCAGTCTCCAATAAACAACTATGTAAATAATTGTACAAATGAAGATTATGTAAAATTGAGTTTAAATTTTAATAGCATTGAAAATATATTAAGTGAGCTTCAATATACATCTTTTGGAATAAGTGGAGAAGTAGACTCAGCTAAAACTTCAGTTAAAGATCAAACAGAAAGTTTGACAGAATTTGATGATTCTTTCAATGTATATTGTTCTGGTGTAAAAGATATGGAAAGCTATATATGCTCACAGTTTTTTAAAATATCTGGAATAAGTGAAGGAGCATTTACAAGTAGTTCAATCATATCACCAAGTGGAGATATTGATAAAGATCAGTTAAGAGATGCAATGTTAAAAAATGAAGATGGCTTAATAGGTGAAGAAAAGGAAACTTTAGATTACATAGAAAAAGTTCTAGGTAATGATGAGTATAATAAATTAAAAGAAATAATGGTAAAGAATCCAGAAGACTTAACTGATGCAGAAAAAGAGGACTTAAGTTATATAAAGAACATTTATAGTGACAATGAATCAGAAGAATTAAATAATGATATAAATATACAAAAAGATACAAATGTTGATCCTACAGGCAGTAATGATAATACAGTAGATAATTCATTATCAGCTATGTTATCAAGAACATATAATCCAGCAAACGGGATAGGGGATGACTCAACTGGACTTACACTTAACACCACAGAAGCTGCCAGTTTAGGAGTAATGAATTATAAGATATCTGCAGCAAAAGGAGTAGCAAAGGTAAATGGATGGGCAAAAAGTAGTGAATGGTTAAAGGATGAGATGTTTGAAGCTCAAAATTTTTTTTGGTAAAGGAAAATATGGTATTGCTATAGCAGGAAATGTGAGTAAAATAGCAAGAACAACACCATATATAAGTGCTGCTAGTGATGTTGCTAGTGATATAGGAAATGGAGAAAAAGTATCTAAAATTGTCGCGGATGGAACAACGGATGTCGCAGTGTATGTAGCATCAAGTGTCATTGCAGATATAGCAGCAGATGCAGCCCTGGTGGGTGCAGTTGGTGGCCCAGTTGGAATGCTAGTAGGAGCAGCAGTAGGTCTTGGAATCGGAATTTTTGCGTCAGTAGCGATAGACGGCGTTGTCCATAAAGATAGAAAAGGTAATGTTGTTACAGTAAAGCAAGATATAGAGAATGATCTTAGTGACGGTATTGATTATGTTAGTACTGGTATTGCTTCTTGGTTCTAATTTTTCATAATATAATTTGATAGAACAACTTTATTAATACCAAATGATGAAAAACGTGCACAGTTTATTTATGTTGTGACTGGTAGTGGGTAACTGGAGGTTAACTTGAAAGAAAAAACTTTAAATTAAGGCATAACAATAATAACCAAACTGTACTTTTTTTAAGAGAGCGGGAATCTGTTTTATTTGAAACTATATTTTACTGGATTTGTTTAAGATGATATTTTAGTATCTGATATGTGCGAAATGATGAGTCCTTTTAATTGTAGGAATAGAATCATTTTAGTTAGGTTATTGTTTTGTGGATTTGTAACAGCTTCATTAAACTTGTGGGATATTACCTTGCATGGACAGATTTATGGATTCAGCTTTATGTAGCATACTTTTGTGAAGAAAATCAGAAGAATACATATCAATTTTTGTGCATTGAGCACAGCGAAAGGAATGATAGTTAATATGATTAGTAGAATGAAAAGCGATATTGCAAGACTGAATAACACAAATATCGGAAAAGAAATTAACAGATATACAATTGCCCCAATATTTATCTGGATGTATGTATGGTTTATTAACAAAGCTCAAATGAATTATATAACTGGGGAAATTGCATTAGTTATTATATTTTTGACTGTTTTATGTGGATGTGTGACAGCACTTAAAGCTAGAAAGAATAAGACTGTATTTATTTTATTTAAAGTAATTAGTATTTGGATGATGTCATTAGGATTACTATCAGTTTCTTATACTTCTTATTATGTTTTTCTTAAATTTAAGGGTATTTTATTTTTATGCGTAACACTATTACTGTATTTGGCAATCTTTACTGGTGTTTTAATAATGGTTAGAAATAAAGCAAAACAGAAAGAGAAAAGAAAAAAAGAAAGAAATAATAAAACAATATTAATAGGTACTTTAATGTTTTTTACTATTGGATATTTCATTATTGGGCCAATGTTAAAACAAACAAGCCAGTCAACAATGCATATTGTGCTTATTTGTCTTGGTACATTAATAAGTTATATTCTTGTAGCATGTTCACCTTATTATCTAGTAGAGTATATGATTTCAAAAAGATTATATAAATAGTTAAAGAATGGACATTAGGACTTTGAGAATTAAAATATCTTTTCTTTAATAGGAAACGATGCAAAAAGTGTGGATTGAAAATGAAAAAAATTAATAAGGTTCTTTAAGAAATAAATGATGGAGGAATTTATTTGTGAAAAAATTAACTTATATGTGTAGTAATAAATTATAATTACATTAGATTGAAGGTGAAGTTATGACATTACAACAATTAAAATATGCAGTTGAAATTGCTAGATGTGGTTCTATTACTAAAGCAACAAGGCAGCTTTTTATTAGTCAGCCAAGTCTGTCTAATGCAATTATGGAGCTTGAAAATGAAATTGGAATTAATATCTTTAATAGAACTAATAAAGGAGTTACAGTTTCCATTGAAGGTGTTGAATTTTTAGGGTATGCAAAACAAGTAATTGAACAAGCTGAATTACTTGAAAGCCGTTATCATAATAAAAAAACAGTAAAACAAAGCTTTTCTGTTTCTACTCAACATTATGCTTTTGCAGTGAGTGCTTTTGTAAATATTATAAAAGAATATAATTTAGATGAATATGAATTTACTTTACGTGAAACAAAAACTTATGAAATTATAGAAGATGTCAAAAATCTTCGTAGTGAAATTGGAATCCTTTATTTAAATGAATTTAATTCTAAAGTTATTAATAAATTTCTAAGAGAAAATAATTTGATTTTCACAGAATTATTCAAGGCAAATCCTCATATTTTTATTAGTTCTGAAAACCCACTAGCAAATAAAGAATATGTTACATTAAAAGAGTTAGAGCCATACCCCTGTCTTTCATTTGAACAAGGTGAATATAATTCTTTTTATTTTTCAGAAGAAATTCAAAGTACTGTCACACATAAAAAAAGTATTATTGTAAGTGATAGAGCAACGTTATTCAATTTACTTATAGGATTAAATGGTTATACTATTTCAACTGGAGTTATAAGTCAAGATTTAAATGGAAATAACATAATTTCTGTTCCTCTAAAATTAGAAGAAAAAATTACTGTTGGATATATTATTCATGAAAATGTATATTCAAGCAAAATAGCATTAGATTATATTGATTCATTAAAAGAAACCGTGAAGAAAGAATTTAACTTGATATAGTTTGAAACTATGATTAACCATATAATATAAGAATTATGTTATATCAAATAAATTGTATTATACTTAACTTACTTAATAAAACAGGGGGTAGAAATATGGTACAATTTAAAAATTCAAAAAAGAGAGAAATCACGCCATTTAGATATGATGTTGTTGGTAGTTATCTTCGTCCTAAAGAGTTAAAAGAAGCGAGAGCAAAATTTTCAAACGGGATAATCTCTAGTGATGATTTAGAAAAAATTGAAGATATTGAAATTACAAGACTAATTGAAAAGCAAAAAGAAGCTGGATTAAAGGCAATAACAGATGGAGAATTTCGCCGTTCTTGGTGGCATCTTGATTTTATGTGGGGATTAAATGGTGTTAAAAAAGTAGAAATAGACAAAGGCTATCAATTCAAGGGAGTAGAAACAAGAGCAGAAACAGCTAGACTTTCAGGCAAGATTACTGGTGAAAATCATCCATTTGTGGAACATTTCAAATTTATTCATCAATTTGCTGAAAATGGTATTATAGCTAGACAAGCAATTCCTGCTCCTGCACAATTTCTAGCAGAATTACAGCGTGGGGAGAATCAAGAAATTACTAATAAATTTTATAATAATATAAATGATTTAGTAAATGATATTGCAAAAGCATATGAAACTGTCATTAAAGATCTATATGATGCTGGTTGTAGAAGCTTACAGCTTGATGATTGTACATGGGGAATGTTTTGTGATAAGAAATACTGGGAAGCGCGTCAAAATGCTGATGTTGAATTAAAAGAACTTGCAGGGCTCTATGTAAAAGTAAACAATTTATCAATTTTAAAACATCCTAGTGATATGATTATTACAACACACGTTTGTAGAGGGAATTATAATTCTACGTGGGCATCTTCTGGTGGATATGAACCAATTGCAGAAATTCTATTTGGAACTGAAAATGTAGATGGATTTTATCTTGAATTTGATACAGATAGAGCTGGAGACTTTTCACCACTTCGCTTTTTAGGCACTAAAAAACAAGTCGTTTTAGGAATTGTATCTTCGAAAATTGGTGAATTAGAAGATAAGACTGTTGTAATTAATAGAATTAAAGAAGCTACTCAATATGTGGATATTAATAATATCTGTATTAGTCCACAATGTGGATTTGCTTCTACGGAAGAAGGAAATATTCTTACGGAAGAACAACAGTGGAATAAAATACTTCTTCTTAAGGAAATTGCAGATGAAGTATGGAAATAGTATCTTAAATTATTCCAATCTTAGAAATGTACGGAATAAAATAGGAATTAGCTATAATATAGTGTAGGTGATTGAAAGGCGGTCTAATAAGTCGCTTTTTTAATCCATATGTTTAATAGTTCTATATATAATCCCAATGTATGAAACAATGAAAATGATCCAAAGCAAGGAAGCATGACTTAAGAAAAACTCTGAAAAATAGGTTCCAAGAAGTATGCCTAAAGAAATAAGAGTGATTTTTAAACAAGCATAATCCATAATAGTATACTTTTTAGCCGACTCTAATAATCTATTTAAAAAATTCCTCATTATAGCGACCTCCTTTAAACAAAATAAGAATTTATTATATTTATATTATACTACACTCTTAAGGCAATATAACGGAATTTATAAAAATATTAAAGTCAGAAAAGATAGTATAAATCTTCATATTATAGTGTGATAAAAGGTTAAGAGGAAAGATTTGATATTGTAATAGAACAGATATATATAATTATCCTAAAAGTAAGGGGATTTTGTTTAGTAAGTCTTGACCGATTTCCAACAAAAGTACACAAAATAAAAACATATAACAATTTATAGCGAAGATGAGGGTGTAATAAATAACAGTAAATTAAGAATTTTCTGAAAATAAAGGGAATTGGACTTTCACGTAGAATATATATCTAGAGAGGATGTGGAATTTATGGATAAGTACAATATACCATTGGGGACTTTAGTTGAAGTAAAACATATTGGTTTAGACGCCGATAAAAAAAATCAGGGAGTAAGACTTTATGTTGTGTCACATCATAAAGATGCAAAAGGAACACCTTTATATTCTTTAGGATTAAAAGGAGAAAATAGTGCTCTAAAAATGTATAATGGATATTATGAAGAAAATTTACAAGTTATTGACAAAATATCTGTTGAGTTAACTAAGAGTGAAATAAATGATATAGTTCAATGGGGAAATACCGGTGAAGAAGAAGGATGGTTAATTGAAAGTGAAGTAAATTTAAAAGATAGGTTAAGTAAATTTATCTAATTTATATAGGATTTAAATTTAGAACTAGTAATGCTACTAAATTTTTATAATTAAAAAATTTACGTGAAGATCTAGAAGAAAAGGTTAGGAAATTATTTGATCTAAAAGATGAGAGTAATAAAAAAGACTATAAGTAAACGTATAAATATAAAAAGGTCTAAGGGTGATAAAATAATGGGAAGCATCTTTATGAAAAATTAATAAATCAGAGTATAGTTATAATAAGATTGTTTGCTATCATTGTAAGTGCGTTATGAAGATAGAGAAAAATGGCATATCTAAATAGAATAAAAAGTTAAGGATTAAAACCCTTAGCTTTTTTTTTACTAAGTCTTCTCCGTTACATTAATAAATTAAGCCAGGATGTAAAAGTTTATTTAATTATGCTTTAATTTGATTTAAGATATCTTTAGCTAATATATGTTAACATTCGTTAATATTCCGTAGAAAATGTGCATAATATGGTCAGTAATCAGCTATGAGTTTAAAGACATAGTAAATGGTTAGATTATAAGCACTTTACTTTCTATAATAAGCTTTATGAACAGTATGAACATATTGTTCATATCACTATGATATACTTACAATTAAAAGACATATTAAATGAGGAGTGCATAAAATGAATGAAAAACAAAAGATGCTAAGCGGTGAAGTATATAATGCGTATGATGAAGGTTTAATACTTTTAAGAAATAAAGCTAGGCATCTTACAAAATCATATAATAATACAGACCCTGAGGCAATAGAAGAAAGAATAAATATTATTAAAAAATTATTTGGAAAAATAGGAGGGAATTTTGAAATAGAACCTCCTTTTAATTGCGATTATGGCACTAATATTGAAGTTGGAGAAAATTTCTATGCAAATTTTAATTTTTTGGTTTTAGACGATGGGCTTGTGAAAATTGGAGATGATGTATTATTTGCTCCAAATGTAAGTATATTTACTGCAACTCATCTAATTGATCCTAAGTTAAGACCAAAGAATGCTGATTATACAAAAGCTGTAACTATAGGAAATAATGTATGGGTCGGTGGAGGATCAATAATAAATCCTGGTGTAAGTATTGGAGATAATAGCGTAATAGGTTCTGGTAGCGTGGTTACAAAAGATATTCCAGCTAATGTGGTTGCTGTTGGAAATCCTTGTAAGATCATAAAACATATTGATGGAAATATTTAACTTTGTGGTAAACCACCTTGCCTTATATATGAAAGGAACGATTAATATTGCAAAATATAGCTAGTCTAACATTAAAAAGAGATCTAAAATATGCAAAAAAAGGCATAGCTTATTCTCTAATTTCAGGTGTAACATGGGGTATGGATGCCTTATTATTAGGGTATGTATTAACTCAATATCCATTTAATGATACTAATGCTGCTTTAATGGTAGCACCGCTTGTAGGCGCCTGCATACATACAGGACTTTCATCTCTTTTTACTATAATTTATAATGTATTTACAGGTAAAATTAAAGAGTTTGGCAGGTGTCTTTTTAGTAAAATGGGCATATTTATCATTATTTCTGCTATTTGTAGTGGACCATTAGCGATGTCAGGATACTTGCTTGCCATTAATATGGCTGGGGCCTCGTATGCAGCGGTTATTACATCTACTTATCCTGCCATAGGTGCTGCTCTAGCAGTAATATTTCTTAAGGAAAAATTAAATAAACGAGTTTTGATGGGAATTATATTGTGTGTTGTTGGAGCTGTGGCTACAGGATATTCCCCAGTAACTACGTCATTATATCCTATGTTTTATCTTGGAATAATATTTGCTGTTATAGCATCAATAGGTTGGGGCTTAGAAGGCGTATTCGGTGCTTATGCTATGGATGTTGTAGATCCAGAAATAGCTATTTCAGTCCGTCAAACTGTTTCATTTTTTATGTATATAATTTTTGTAATTCCATTTATACATGGGTTTGGAATGCTGTTTAAGGCTTTTACAGCACCTAGTATGATACCTTTTGCATTGGCTGGAATAGTATGTAGCATATCGTATGTCAGCTGGTATTTTGGATTAAGTATGACTGGAGTAGGAAGGGCTATGTCTCTTAATATTACATATTCTATATGGGTAATATTATTAGATTGGATAGTAAATGGAGTACATGCCTCTCCAAATTTAATAATTGGATGTTTGGTAATTGTATTTGGAGCAATTCTGGTCTCAGGAAATCCAAAAGAAATGATAAAATTAAGGGAATATAAGGAGTAATATTATGAAAATGAAATTACCAATGAAATTTAGAATACTTCAATTAATTTGCGAAAAAAGTATTCAAATTAAAATAATAAATACAAGTGAAATTATAAGATTAATTAAGTTAGAATATGGCAATGAAAAACAATGCTGTGATAAAATCATAGAAACACATATTTTAGCCTTAAAATCAGTAGGATTAATTTTAGAAAATAATGTCTGTGAAATTGAAGATAAATTGATATCTGAATATAAATCAACTCGTGAAGGACTAAGCAGAATGAAATTTATACCTAACATTGCTGAAAGTTATAAAGAATGGTTACCTTTTAAGTTAAAAGTTAATGATTTAATAAATAATAACATCTTATCTAAAGAGATTATAGGCAATAAGTAATAAGTGATCAAGTAAAAATATAAATAAAGTTATGAACATAATTGTTCACATTAGAGATAAAGAGTTGACCTTTAGTGTGGATAACTTTTGATTTAAGAATAACCCTATTGTTTATTAAAACACTATTTAATTGTGATTTATTGACAAAATTGCAAAAACAAATTACACTATCAGTATACTGATAGTGTAATTTGTTTTTAAGGAGAATATGAGATGGAAAACGTAAATCCTAAGGATAATAGAAAAAATATTAATAGAAATAATATTATAGATGCAGCAGAAAAATTGTTCTTTAATAATGGTTATAATAATTCCACGATGGATGGAGTAGCTAAAGAAGCTGGTTTTACCAAAAAAACACTTTATAGCTATTTTAAGAGTAAAGAAGAGATATATGAAAAAATTATAGAAAGGGGATATTTAATTTTGAATAAAATATTTTTAGAAGCATTAGAAAAAGAAAAAAATTCATCAGAGATTTTTAAAATTAAAGCAATGGGCTATTCATTTTTAAATTTTGAAAGAGATTATAAGGGGTATTTCACAGCTGTTTTTGAAAGTGAATATTCTATAATGGAAAGTGAAACATTAGAAAGGACAACCCTAGATATAATTCAGAAATGTATAAAAGATGGCGTACAAAAGGGCGAAATCACAGACAAAATAGATTATGTGAGTATATCGTTAATACTTTGGTCATGCCTTATGGGTTTTGTTAATACATTCTCAAGAAAAGAAGATTATATAAAGGACTATTTTAAAATAGATATTAGAGAAGTGACAGAAATTGGATTTGATTTGATTTTAAGCTCAATAAGAAAATAATTGTAGATATTAGAGGTGGTTATATAAATGAAAAAACATGTTATTATAATCATAATTGTTATAGTTGTTGTTTGTAGTACACTTACAATTAATTACTTTAAAAGGATAAGCAATTATAAAGATAAAATCAATAATATAACAATAGAAGAGGTTAAGTTAGATAATAAAGAAGATGGCAAATATATTGGAGAATTTAATGCAGATTTTGTTTCTGCAAAGGTCGAAGTCGAAGTCAAAAATAAAAAGATAAGTAATATAATATTAATAGAACATAAGAATGAAAAGGGAGCACCGGCTGAGGTAATTATCAAAAATGTAGTAGATGAACAAAGATTGGGGGTTGATGTTATTTCAGGTGCAACAAATAGCAGTAAAGTCATTTTAAAAGCTATAGAAAATGCTTTAAATAAATAAAAAATATGAATGCTTGTACTTAATAAAATATAGGATAACCTGTTACTTAAATTGGAAAAGAAAATCTCATCAAGTAACAGATTAACTTAAATTTTATTTCGGATTATTTTTTTAATTTATAAATTAAAAGCTTATCACTTATTAATTGTGATTGAGAAGCTAATTCTTGAGTTGATGCAGCTATTTCTTCAGCAGTTGCTGAATTTGTTTGAACTACATCTGATATTTTATTAACTCTACCAGTCATTTTTTCTATGGCATTCGCTTGTTCTTTAGATTCTAGGGCTATTTGCTTTACTAAGTTAGTAGTATCGTCTACATTATCAACTATAGCAGTTAATGCAATAGCAGTTTCCTTTGCTAAATTTTCACCATCAATTACTGCTTGTAAAGAATTATTGATTATTTTTGTAGTATTTTTAACTGCCTCAGAAGATTGAGAAGCAAGTCTTTTTACTTCTTCAGCTACAACAGCAAAACCTTTACCAGCATCTCCAGCTCTTGCAGCTTCTATAGCGGCATTTAATGCCAAAAGATTTGTTTGTGACGCTATATCTTCTATAGTATTCACAATTTCAGCAATTTGTTTTGAAGAGTTAGTTATATCAGTCATAGATTTTATTAAATCGTTCATTTTACTACTTCCATCTGCAACAATACTTTTTGTTCTATTTGAAAATTCATTAGCTTCATATGCATTATCTGTATTTTTTCCAACTTGTCTTAATACGCTAGTAAAACTTGATAATAAATGATCTACAGATTCTGATTGAGATGTAGATCCTTCTGAAAGCATTTGAGTGGTTGCAGCTAATTGTTCCGAACTACTGGATGTAAAATCAATTGCTTCGCGCATATCATAAAAAGTAGTATTTAAACTGCTAACAATTTTATTAAGTGATTCTTTAATAGGTAAGAAATCTCCTTTATAGTATATTGAACTATCTAAATCTATATTTAAATCTGAGTTTGATAATCTCTCTAAAGTATCTGTAATATTATGTATATACGAAGTTAACATTTCTAGCGATTTAATTAAGTCATTAGACATTTCACCCATTTCATCATTAGAAGTATAAGTAGAGTCTATTTTTAAATTTCCTTCTAATAAATTTTTAGCTATATTTTTAATATTATTAATTCCTTCAAGCAACGATTGCCTTAATAATTTTCCAACTAAAGTCGAAATAAATATTATTACTAATATAACAATGATAATAGCCAATACACTCAAATCTCTATATATATTTGAACTATTTACAAAGTTTTTAGCTTCTATTTCAGATGCATCATAAATAGCATCAATAGAATTTTGGCTAAGTTCCATTTGTAGTGAATAGGAACCATCAAGGAGCCTCATAGCTCTATCTTTTTTATTGTCATTAATTAGACTACAAGCATCTTGTCTTACAGGTTCTAAGATTTCTACATTTTTTGAAATTTCATTTACTAAGATCTTATCTCCGGTGAATATTTCGCCGAGTGTTTCGATATTCTTTTTCAAGGTCTCAGCTGCAGCATTTGACAGATCTAAATTATAATTTCTCTTGTTGCTATCATTTGTTGATATAGCTTTATAAAGACTATCATCTAATTCTTTTAAATTATATTTTACACTAGATATAGTATTTAAGACAGTATATGGAGAATTATACAGTTTATTAGTTCTTAAAGCCATAGAAAGTATAGATATCAATGAACAAATCATAGCTATGACCATTAATGTTATTATAATTTTAAAAGATCTAGATATTTCTTTTTCAATTGACTCATTTTTAATAAATAATGATATTTTTTTTGTAAGTCTATTACTTTGAAACTTAGGAAATTTTTTTTTATTCATCATATTATTTGATAATAAAGTTGATGCTCTTTTAGTAACATTATGTTTTTTTGATTGTAATAATAATTTTTTAGACATATGTAGTCACTCCTTCTATAAATATTACATATGAATCTGATTTTGAAATCTAATCACATGCAACTCGAAATATGTGTATACTCATTAGATATTTACATTATAACAATTCATGAATACGTTTTACAAGATTAATTCAAAATTATATAAAATAATTTATATAATAGTAAAACAAAAGTGCCTAAAAATTCTTTATATATTTAGATAAACACGAGAGATATGCAATCAACATATATATAAGTAATAATAGTAGATAATAACTGAAAAATTCTATGATTAATACTTATAATGTATTAATTATAAATTTTTGGAGAGAATTGTAATAGATACTGAAATGCAGAAAAGAATATTCATGCTATTGATATTTTACTAACTAGAAGATATGTAATATAAGATGTGATTTTAAAAGTTATGGTATAATTAAGCTATTAAAATATACATATAAGGTGGAAAGAGTATGAGAATAAAGAAGTATTTAAATTTAATTTTAATAACAGTGTTAATGAGCTCACTTACACTAATGGGATGTGGAAATTCTAAGAGTAGTAATGAAGAAGTTGATGTACCGACTTCAAAAAGTGAAAGTAGTGATGCAAATCCATCACAAGAGAGTAAACATTTGCCTGTAGCTACGATAACAATAGATGGATATGGAGCTATTGAAGCTGAATTATATCCAGAAATTGCTCCAAATACAGTTAATAATTTTATTGATTTAGCAAATAAAGGCTTTTACAATAACTTAAAATTTCATAGAATAATTAAAGATTTTATGATTCAAGGTGGAGATCCTAAAGGCGATGGAACTGGTGGACCTGGATATTCGATTGAAGGGGAATTTACATCAAATGGTTTCGCAAATAGCTTAAAGCATACAAAAGGAGTACTTTCTATGGCAAGGTCACAAGATCCTAATAGTGCAGGAAGCCAATTCTTTATAATGTCAGCAGATTCATCAAAACTTGATGGAGAATATGCAGCTTTTGGTAAAGTAATTTCAGGATTAGATATAGTAGATAAAATTCAAAAATTAGAAACTAATTCTAGTGATGCACCAAAGGAAGATGTGATTATTACTTCAATTACTGTTGATACAAAAGATGTAGAGTATAAAGAACCAAAAAAGAAATAGATATTAAACTGTAATTAATAGTTAAATGAGACTGCTGAAAAATAGAACTCTATGTTTCAGCAGCCTCATTTAATATGGTTTGAACTATTATATAGAATCTCCAAAGGTAGATATTTTATCATTAGAATATTTATTCCAATTCTTTATCCAAGATTTAATACACTCGTATAAAATTGTAACTAACATAACTATTATGATAAAAGACAATACAGTTAATGTGGTTTTTCCATTTGGAATATAATTGCTAAATATATTTTCTATTAAATCTTTCTAATTATTTTAGAGCGACATTAGAAATAGAAGGAGATTTTTCTACATTAGAGAAGGAGTTAAGATTAATAAGAGCATATATTGAAATTGAACAAGCTAGATTTTTAAATAGATTAGAAGTGATATTTTCCATAGATAGCAGTTTACTAAGTGTAAAATTTCCAATACTTATACTTCAACCAATTGTAGAAAATTCTATAAAACATGGCATACTGAAAAAAATTGATGGTGGAATAGTAACAATTTCAGTTAGAGACTATGGAAGTGAAGTTTATATTGAAATTAACGATAATGGAGTGGGATTTGAAAATGCAGATAGATCAAGATCAACCGGACTTGGACTTCAAAATATAAATAATAGACTTAAATTATTATATGGAGAGCAGTATGCTTTAAATATAGTGAGTTCAAATAATGGAAGTAATATTAATTTCTATATTAAAAAATAATTATTATTGGGAGGTGATTGGATTTAGATCACTAGATCAAATTAAAATAGTAATAGTAGAGGATGAAAAAATATCTAACGATGAGCTAAAATATATGTTGATATTAATGTTCCAGGAAAAAATGGAATAGAATTAGCGGAAGAGAAAAAAAAGATATTACCAGATACAATTCTAATTTTCTTAGCAGCATATGATAGTTATGCAATAAAAGCTTTTGAACTTAAAATTTATGATTATATATTAAAACCATATGATGAGAAGAGGATATCAGAATCACTAAATTGTGCAGTAAGTACTATAATTAATAGAAATGAAAATGAAATCATTCATATATTAGATAAGCTAGATAATAAATAAAGTTTAAAAAAAATTCCGTGTGAAAACAATGGAAGAATAATGCTTATTGATGTTAATAAAATTTATTTCTGCTATTCGGAAGGTGAAAGAAATTATATTAAAACTTATAAGGAAGCCTATTGCACAACAAAAACATTGCAAGAATTATTAGAAAAAACACAATTTTTTAGATGTCATAGAGGCTATATAGTTAATCTTGAAAAAGTTAAAGAAATTTATTCATGGTTTAATGGGACTTATAAATTAATTATGGACGATATAGAAAGTAGTGAAATACTCGTAAGTAGATCACATGTTAAAGAAGTTAAGATGATTTTAGGATTATGATACTGAATTTATATTTTATAATAAAGAGGATATTTTAAAGAGATTTAAAGTATATGATTAAATCACGAAAAACTGTAAATCAATTTCCAGTATACAATATAAAGTATAGTTTAGTTTAGTTAATAAATAACAATATATTGTGGCTTAAATTGAGAGTTCTACATTTTTGTGAGATAAGCGGTATATTAAAATTTTTTTATATATAAGATACACTTTAATAGCTCTTGTGATATAATATATGAGTAATAAAAATAAAACAATATATATTGTTAGGTGAGGCTCCTATAAAGAAATAGGCTACTACCCAGAAAAATCTAGAGATTCCAATGGGTTAACAGAAATCATCGAAAAGGTGTTTTTTAGTGTAGCTGATAGAAATATCTACGCTTTATAGTGCTAAAGCTCTACGAAACAAATAAAGTTATTATGGACTTTTTGTGTAGAGCAAAAAGTCTTTTTTCATTCGTATCAAAATTATAATGGCCGGAATTTGTCAATAATTTTGAAAAGTAGTAGTAATATATAATCATAAAGTAGATTTTTTTATTAAAAAGGCGGTGGTACAAATGGACTCGTATCTGAGTAGAAACTCTAGAATGAAAACTGAACATAGTGAAGATGAAGAGAAGGAATTTATTTATGCCACGTGTAATAAAGAAAGAATTATTTAAGGATTTTAAGTATATTTTGTTTGAAGATTATTTATACAATAGCATATATTAATTCAGTCTTTTCTCTTAAAAGGAGGAAGCGTATATGAAAATAAATATGAGCAAAGAAGAATTAAGAAAATTTTTACTTCATGCGCCACAAGAGAGCATAGTTAAGTATATGGAAACCATTCATCCAGTCGATATCCTTGATATATTACGAGAAAATCCGGATGATAGTGTCGATATACTAAATAGGCTATCAGAAAAAATAATAGCAACTATTATAGATGAGGCAGAAGATAAAGAAAAATATGAGATATTGATAAAATTCGGTAATAATAAGCAAAAAAATATAGTGGAAGAAATGTCATCTGATGAGCTAGCAGATCTTTTAGGGATACTAGATGAAGAAGAATCAAATAAATTATTATCAAAAATGACAATTGATGATGCAAGAAATGTTCGTCAATTATTAAGTTATGATCCAGATACAGCAGCTGGTATTATGGCTACTGAATTTATTTCTGTAAAAGAAAATATGACAGTTAAAGAAACTTTAGAATATCTGCAACAAAGCAAAGGCGATAGTGAAAATATCTATGATCTCTATGTAATTGATAGTTTTGATAGATTAAAGGGATCGATTTCTTTAAAAGACATCGTTATTAATGATTTTGAGACAAAAATTTCAACTATAATTAATACAGAGATACCACCAATTCCAGTTGATATGGATAAAGAACAAGTTGGTAATAAATTTGCAAAGTATGGTTTTTTAAGTATGCCGGTAGTGGATAATTACAATAGATTACTTGGAATAATAACAGTAGATGATGCTATGCAAATTATACGAGATGAAGGGATTGAAGATATCAATCGTCTTGGAGGAGTTCCAGATGAGGAAAAGATTAGTGGTACTTTAAGAGATTCTGTAAAGTCCAGATTACCGTGGTTACTTATTAATCTTATAACGGCTATTTTTGCATCGGCTGTTGTAGGTCTGTTTGAGGGAACTATAGAAAAAGTGGTCTCACTTGCAACATTTATGTCTATAGTTTCAGGCATGGGTGGAAATGCAGGAACTCAAACATTAACTATAATTGTAAGGGGGCTGGCGCTCGGAGAATTAAATAATAAAAATGTTAAACGTGTATTGATAAAGGAACTTTTTATTGGAATAATTACAGGGATAGCTATTGGTTCAGTAATAGCAGTACTAGGATTCATTTGGGAGAAAAATATTGTATTTGGTATAATAATTGGGGTGGCAATGATTTTAAATATGATAGTCGCTACGGTTACAGGTTTTATTGTTCCTGTAGTTCTTAAAAAGTTAAATATTGATCCAGCATTAGCATCATCAATATTTGTGACAACATTTACTGATGTTTTAGGATTCTTATTCTTCTTAGGACTTGCTACAGTATTTATTCAATATTTAGTATAAAAAAATATTTCAGTATCACACGAAAGAGGCTGTACAAAATAGAGATTCTATTTTGTACAGCCTCTTATAATTAGTGAATAAAGGTTAGCAAATTAATTTTCTATAAGTTGTTATATTATTTTATGCTTATATTAAATAATATAACAATTTAAAAATACTTATATATGTAAGTAGCTATTATTTCATATCAGAATTTATAATTCTACCATATTTACTATTTTTTTTACAGCCTCTTTATAGTTTGAAAAAGTCTCATTAAATAATCCAGCAGTACCTAATACAAAAGAATCAACTCCAAGTATTGATAAAGTATGAACTTTCTCGATACTAATAGCACCATCAACTTCTATTTCGAAGGTTAAGTTATGTTTATTTCTATATAAAATAGCATCCTTGATCTTATCAGTAACAGATTCAATATATTTTTGACCAGCGAATCCTGGATTAACTGTCATAATTAAAAGGAAATCTATTACGGGGAGTAAATGCGATATTTCTAATAATGAGGTTGAAGGATTGATTACAAGTCCAGTTTTAATATTTTTGGATTTGATTTTATCAATTATATCTATATGATTTCTTGAAAATTCATAATGGAAAGATAATCTGTGAATGGGAAGCGATAAAAAAGGTTCTATTTGCTTTTCAGGATTTATTCCCATCAGATGAACATCTAAATCTAAGTTTGTTAAGCTAGATACAGCATAAATATCATTTATCCCTAATGCAAAATTAGAAACACAATTACCATCCATAATATCAATATGATATCCAGATATACCACTGAGATTAAGTTCATTAATCTCAGCGACAAGGTTACAAAAATTTATACACATTAATGAAGGATATAGTTTCATTAATATCATCTCCTTATAGTGGAGTTGCAATAATTAATTTTGCAAATCCTTGAATATTTATTGATGAATTGCAAAATAATATAAATGACATTCCTTTAGTTAACGTAATATCATCATATTTTAGAGAACCATCTATAATTGAATAGCATTTAAAAGTTGTAGAGTTATTAGATATATTACTATAATACTTTTCTTTCATAAGGATAGAATAAGTTTTTTCATCAAATTCCTTATTTAATATAGCTTCTTTCGCTGATGACTTATTCTTTAGATTAAGTACTTGCAAAGCTTTATCTAAATGTAGTTCTCTTTTATTGCCAATGGCGTCAACCCTATCGTAGTCATAAAATCTATATGTGATATTAGTAGATTGCTGTATTTCATATACAAATGAACCTGAAGTCAGAGCGTGAAGAGTACAAGGCGATACATGAACATAAGAATTTTCATTTACTTCCAAATAATCTAATATATCATCCCAATGTTTTTCGTCAATAAGTTTATTCAATTCAGATCGATCTTTAACTTTGCACCCATTAACTATACTCCCTGATTTAGGAGCATTTAAAAATATCCAAGATTCCTCTTTTCCAAATTTAAGATGCTCATTTTTAATTGCAAATTTATCATCAGGATGTATTTGAATACTGAGATTATCAGAGGCATCTACTAAAGCAATAATTAAAGGAAATGTTTCAGTTTTATCATAATTAAATAGAGCTCTATTATTATTCCAAACATAGCTTAAAGTTTTACCTTTAAAATCTCCATAAGCGATTTCATTATCTAGGCCAGTTTCAGCAGATACTGTATAGAGCTGACCGATTTTTTCATTGTAATCATAATTTATATAGTCTTTAAGTTTTTCACCACCCCAAATAGTTTTAAGTGGAATAGGTTTTAATATAATCATAAATTTAAGTCCTCCTTTTTATTTTTAGCATATTATTAATTTCATAATATGCTAAAAATAAATAAAACACAACATTGAAGAAGTAAAAAGTATTTATAAAACAAAGAAAGATATGCTTTTTGCATAAAAAGATATGACTTTTAGTTGATAAATATAAAACATAGTAGTATAATAAATTTGTAAACGATAAACAAGAAAGGAGGAAAGGATAATGAATATATATTTAGTTTGTAATGCTGGAATGTCAACATCTATATTAGTAGCTAGAATGCAAGCAGTTGCAAAAAAGCAAAATATAGAAGTTAATATTGAAGCATTTTCAGTAGAGATATTAGAAGAAAGAATTGATACTGCAGATGTGATTTTAGTAGGACCACAAATTAGACACATGATGCCTCAAATAGAAAAAATGGTTGCAGGAAAATGTCCAACAGCTGTAATTGATATGAGAGACTATGGATTAATTAATGGCGAAAGTGTTTTAAAAAAAGCAATGGCAATGCTAAAATAGTTAACTTTATTTTAGCAAAGCTACTTTATGAAAAAAAATATATTTATTAATAGGGGGAATTTTATAATGAATGACAAAATTATTGCTAAAGTTGAAAAATTAATGATGCCTATAGCAGCTAAGATTTCAAGCAATAAATATTTATTAGCTATGAGAGACTCATTTTCAGCAATATTGCCGTTTATGATAGTTGGATCATTTTTTGGAATTATAAGTTGGGTTATTTTAGATCCATCGGGAACAGTAATGGGACCACATGGATTAAATTTAGGCGTTAAAATAACAGGATTAGTTGGAGATGCATATCTAACATCTAGTTTTGTATCAATATTAACTAAAGGTCAGCAACTTTGTGGTTTAGTTACAACAATAGGATTTGACTGTTTCTCATTATTTCTAGTAATTTCTTTTTCTTATAAATTAGGAGGGATATGGAAAGGTGATAAATTTACAACTGCTTTAGCTGGATTAGCTTCATTCTTAATTATAACTCCACAAAAAATTGGAGATGTAGGCGCTTTTAGTACAGCTTATTTTGGAAATAAAGCAGTTCTAACAGCTATACTAGTTGCTACAATTGCAAGTTGGATGTTTGTTAAGCTATCAAAAAATGAAAAATTAGTTATAAAAATGCCAGATAGCGTACCTCCAGCTGTAGCACAATCATTTGCGGCATTAATTCCAGTTTTTATTACTTTAGCAGCATTTGCATTGTTCTCAGCAATATTACTTTGGACAAGTAGCCCAGCATTAAATGATTTGATTTATATGGCAATTCAAGCACCACTTATGGGATTCTCTCAAGGTTTAGGATTCTCATTACTTTACCAAGTATTAGTTTGGTTTTTCTGGTGGTTTGGTATTCATGGACACAATGTTACAGCAGCTATTCAAAATTCAATTTACATGCCTGCACAGTTAGCAAATCAAACAGGAGAAGCATCATATATATTTAGTAATGGTTTCTTTGAAGCAGGATTGATGCATGTTATGGGTCTTGTAATTGCAATTTTTATTTTCTCAAAGAAAGACGATTTAAGAGCAGTAGCAAAAGTTGGGGTACCAGCTATGGTATTTAATATTCAAGAGCCTTTAGCATTTGGATTACCTATAGTTTTAAATCCTATGTTATTTATTCCTTATATTTTAGCTCCAATAGCAAATACAATAATTGGATGGGCATTAATCTCATCAGGTTTATTCCCAATATTTAAATTTGTAGTACCTTGGACAATGCCATTATTTTTTGGTGGTATGGTAGGAACTGGATCAATTATGGGGGGATTATTACAACTTATATGGCTAGCAGTAGACATAGTAATATATGCACCATTCGTTATTGCAATGAATAGAACTAAAAGTTTAAGTGAAGAGGAAATTGAAACAGTATAATATAAAAAAATTAAATATATAATACAAGTTTAAATATGAAGGGATTAAATTTATATATATCCCTTTATATTTTACAAAAAGCTTAGGAGGAAATAAAAATGGATGAGAAATCAATTCAACAATCAATGGAATTAATATTATGTGCAGGAGATGGAAAGTCTTTAGTAATAGAGGCGATAAGAAATCTTTTGCAAGATGGAGATATTGAAAAAGCAAAAAAGCAAATTTCAGAAGCTGGGAAAGAAATAGGAAAAGCTCATGGAATTCAAACAGCATTACTTCAAGCCGAAATGGGCGGAGAAATAATAGAAAAATCAATATTATTAATTCATGCTCAAGATCATTTTATGAATGCATTAACTATAAGAGATATGGGATCATTAATGATTCAAATGTATGAAAGGTTTGAAAAGAATGGAAAAAAAGAGTCATAAAAAGGAAGAGTATGAATTAAGCTGCACTAGAAGAAGAATAGGATCATTATTAATGGATTATCTTGTTTGGTATATATTGCATATTTGTATGACTTTGATTTTATATATAAGCAAGTATGGGGTGCCAAAGGTTTCAGATAATTTAATGTACTATAAAGATGCATTTGATAGCATGATAAAAACGCCTATATTTAGTCTTACTTATTTGGGAATTATATGTATATGGGAAATTGTTATTCCACTGATTACAAATGGTCAATCTTTATCAAAGAAAGTATTTAAAATCAGAATTATAACATTAAATGGTTCTAGAATGATTTTAATTCTTAGAAGTATAGTTAAAATAATTATACTAAATCCTTACGGTGTGATTGCATATATAATTGGAAATATTATAGGAACATCTTATACAAACATTATTTCAAATGTATTAAGCGTAATATTTATTATTTCAATCATATTAGTCTTAAAAAACAAGAAGAGTTTACATGATAGAATTGCTAAAACCAGTGTAGAATTAGTTTAATTAGAATGAAAATTATAAATGCATGAGGTGAAAATTTTGAGAGAAAACATGATATACAATCCTAATTATTATCAGTTGAGACATTATCAAATAGATACAATAGCAAAGATAATAAAAAATAATATAGATTCTAAGGCAGATGGGATAGTATTTTTCGGTGATTCGATTACTGAATGGTACAATATAGAAAAGCATTTTCCAAATGTAAAAATAAAGTATAACTGTGGAGTTGCCGGCTCAACGTCAGAATCTCTTATGTGGATTTGTGATGAGGCTGTGATTAAGTATAGACCTAAGGCAATGGTATTTCTTGTTGGCACTAATGACTTGGGAAATACTAATATGAGAAGTCCAAGAGATATTGCATTAAATGCAAAAAAAATAATTGACTTAGTAAAAGGAAACATTCCAGATATAAAGATTATTTTCATAAGTACTTTACCTTGCAATGAAGAATTACATGGAAGATCAGCTGGTAAATTTATGAGGACAAATAATAATATAAATATGTTGAATATTGAATATCAAGAAATGCTAAAATGTTTTAGTAATATTATGTTTGTAAATGCATTCGAACAATTTATTGATAAGGATACAAATAATATAAAAGCGAATATGTCGGAAGATGGATTACATCTAACTGAAGATGGATATGATCTACTTACTGAAATTATAAATCCAGTAATAGAAAATTTTATTAAAGCCTAAAGCATTTTATGAAGATGTGATACATAATCTATAAATCAAATTAGAAAATAATTTTATTAAATAGATATAAGAACAATTTAGGAGGGGAAAAATGATGGAATATTTGTTACCTAAAGATTTCCAATTAGGCGCAACTGGTGCTGCATGGCAAATGGAAGGTGAATTTGATAAGGATTCAGAACATAATCATTTTCCACATCTAATGTATAATGCAAATCCAGAAAGATGGCACAATGGAATAGGACCTACAAAAGCATCAGACTTTTATAATAGATATAGAACTGATATAAAACTATTTAACGAAGTAGGAATAAAACAATATAGATTTAATATAGATTGGTCAAGATTTATCAGTAATTTTGAAACTGGAGAAGTAAATGAAGCAGCATATAAATTTTATGATGATGTAGTAAATAGACTAATAGAAGAAGGAATTGAACCTATTATCTGTTTGGAACATTGGGAATTACCAGAATATTATTATAATAAATATGATGGATATGCTTCAAAGAAAGTAGTTGAAATGTATGTGAAGTATGCCGAAGAGGTCTTTAAACGATTTTCAGGAAGAGTTAAAAAATGGTTTACGTTCAATGAACCAATAGTTATTCCTCAACTTTGTTTTATGGACGGTTTTTGGTGGCCTTATATAACTGACACAAAAAAGGGAATGGAATGGATTCATGGAAAGATTTTATGTAATGCATTAGCAATTAAAAAATTTAAAGAATTAAAGATAGAGGGTAAGATAGGAATAATTTTAAATCCATCCATAGTTTATGAGAGAACTGAAAAGAATGCACACGATGTAAAAGCAAAACAAATAGTAGATTCAATTTATTGGGGTGCATTTATGGATACTGCTGTAAAAGGAGAATACCCTAAATTACTATTAGATATTTTAGAAAAAGAAAATTGTATGTTTACTTATACTGAAGATGAAATGAAAGCTATTAAAGAAAATACAGTAGATATGCTAGGAGTTAATTATTACCAGCCGATGAGAGTAAAGGCTCCTGAAGCACAATGGAATGAGAGTACACCGTTCAATTTTAAAAAGTATTATTCTGATTGGGATATGCCAGGAAAAAGAATGAATCCATATAGAGGATGGGAAATTTATCCTAAAGCCTTATATGATGTAGCAATGAGAATAAAAAAAGATTATGGAAATATCGAATGGTTTGTAGCTGAATCTGGAATGGGAGTAGAAGGAGAAAATGTTTATAAAGATGGATGCGGAGAAATACAAGACGACTATAGAATTGAATTCATCAAAGAACATTTAGCATGGCTTTTTAAAGCAGTAGAAGAAGGTGCGAATTGTAGAGGATATTGGTTATTTGCATCGTTAGACAATTGTTCCCCACTTAACGCTTTTAAAAATAGATATGGATTAATAGAAGTTAACTTAGATGATGATAGAAATAGAAAAATAAAGAAATCTGGTAAGTGGTATAAGGAAGTTTCAGACTCAAGAAAATTTACATTTAAAGATATTAATAAAAAGCTAACAGATCTTTAAGAAAAGAAAAATCATTTTTAAATTTTATATTAAGTTTAAATGGTAATTCTTAATGATGAAATACTTATAATTCAGAATAATGTACATAGTATATTTGCAGTAAACTTAAAATTAGGAGGAACATAAATGAGCTTAAAATATAAATTTCCAGAAAACTTTTGGTGGGGATCCGCTACGTCAGGGCCACAAAGTGAAGGAAGATTCAATAAGAATCACAAGAGCGTATTTGATTATTGGTACGATACACAGCCGAAGGAATTTTTCAATCAAGTAGGACCAAATGTAGCATCAAATTTTTATAATAGCCATAAAGAAGATATTAAATTAATAAAAGAAATTGGTTTAAATAGTTTAAGAACATCAATTCAATGGACCCGATTAATTAAGGATTTTGAAACTGGAGAAGTGGATGAAGATGCAGTAAGATTTTATAATGCAGTAATTGATGAGACTATTGAGAATGGTATGATTCCAGTTATGAATTTACATCATTTCGATTTACCAGTTGAATTATATGATAAATATGGTGGATGGGAATCTAAGCATGTAGTAGATTTATTCGTGATATTTGCCAAAAAATGTTTTGAATTATTCGGAGATAGGGTTAAATATTGGGCTACATTCAATGAACCTATGGTTATAGTTGAAGGAGAATATTTATATCAATTTCATTATCCTAAAGTGGTTGATGGTAAAAAAGCAGTTCAAGTTCTATATAACTTGAATTTAGCATCAGCAAAGGTTGTAAAAGCATTTAGAGAATTAGGACTCGATAAAGAAAAGGGTAAGATAGGAATAATTCTTAATTTAACACCTTCTTATCCAAGATCACGAAATGAAGAAGATGTAAAGTCAGCTAAGTTTGTCGAGGATTTCTTTAATAATTCATTTTTAGATCCAGCAATTAAAGGGGAATTTCCACAAACATTAGTTAAAGTATTAACTGATGATAATGTTATTTGGGATTCAACAGATGAAGAGATGGATATCATAAAGAAAAATACAATTGATTTTCTAGGAATAAATTATTATCAACCAAGAAGAGCTAAAGCTAAGGAAGAAAAATTTGATGAAACAAATGGCTGGATGCCTAATAAATATTTTGATGATTATGAAATGCCAGGAAGAAGAATGAATCCTTATAGAGGATGGGAGATATATCCACAATGTATGTATGACATTGCAATCAGTATAAAAGATAATTACAACAATATTCCTTGGTATATTTCTGAAAATGGTATGGGTGTTGAAGGCGAAGAAAGATATGTCAATGCTGATGGAATAATAGAAGATGATTATAGAATAGATTTCTATAAAGAGCATTTATCATATCTTCATAAAGGCATAAGTGAAGGTTCGAATTGTTTTGGCTATCATACATGGACTCCAATTGACTGTTGGTCATGGGCTAATGCATATAAGAACAGATATGGATTTATTGCAGTAGATTTATCTACTCAAATTAAAACGATAAAAAAATCTGGAAGATGGATTAAAGAAGTTTCAGAAAACAATGGGTTTTAATTAGATTTAATATGAATTTATAATAAAATTAGCACTATCAAAAATTAATATATTTTGATAGTGCTTTTTAAAGTAACAATGAGGTAAACTAATGTACAATTAGTAAAGTTGAAATTAAATCAATCTTAAATATATAATAAAATATAAAAAATGATATAATATACATAAATACGTTATATTGTAAGGAGTGAATAAGAGTACAATGGCGAAATATGAAGATATTGCTGAAGATATAAGAAATGGCATAACAAGTGGTAAATACAATACTAATGAACAATTACCATTAGAAAAAGAAATGTGTGAATATTATGGAGTTAGTAGAATTACAGTAAAAAAAGCAGTTGATGAACTTGTTATTCAAGGACTAGTAATAAAAAGAAGAGGTTCTGGAACTTTCGTAAAAGCACTTAATGATGGAGACGTTCAAGAATTAAGTCTAGCAAGACAATTTGAAGGATTTTCGGAAACCAACAAAGATAAGACTGTATCTTCTAAAATAATAAAATTTGAGGTGATTCATCCAAGTGAAGAGATTGGAACCAAATTAAAAATATCTTGTGATGATTTTGCTTATTATGTAATAAGAGCAAGGTATGCAGATGGAGAGCCGTATGTAGTTGAATATACATATATGCCTATAGGACTTATACCTGGGATTAAGACTGATATTTTAATAAATTCAATTTATAGATATATTGAAAAAAAACTTAAGCTAAAAATAAAAAGTGCACATAGAGTAATTCGTGCAATTTTACCAAATGAGCTAGAGCAAGAATGGTTGAAAATAGAAAAAAATTTTCCTATATTAGAAGTCGAACAAGTAGGATTCTTAGACAATGGGCAACCTTTCGAATATTCAACTTCACATCATAGAAGCGACAGAATTGAATTCAGAACTGTAAGTATTAAATAAATATTGATAAGCACCTATCAAGTGTTAAAACTTATTTCTATAGTGAATATTTAAAATAGATGTTGTTATGAATGTATAGAACTTATAACAACATTTTTTTGAATACTCTGTATAGAATTAAAACAGTATATATGATATTTATATTTTTAAACAGATTATTGCATTTACAATAAGAAAAATAATATTGACAAACAGATATAAAAAGGTTAATATTTAATTAAGCTAAACGTTTCACTTTAGGGGTTGATTAAAATAAGTACTACGATTAAAGATGTGGCTCAAAAGTCAGGGCTATCTATAGCAACAATATCTAAATACATAAATGGTGGAAATGTTCTAGATAAAAATAAAATAGTAATCCAAAATGCAATTGATGAATTGAATTTTAAAGTCAATGAAATGGCAAGAGGATTAAAAACTAACAAAACTAAGACTGTAGGAATTGCATTACCTGAACTGAATAATTTATTTTTTACATCAATAGTCTCGAAAATAGAGGATGTTATTTTAAAAGAAGGATATGGAACTATAATATGTGATTACAAGCAAGATTATGATTTGGAAAAAAAGAAATTAGATTTTTTGGTGAATAAATCAGTAGATGCAATAGTTTTAATTCCATCAGGAAAAGAAGAGAATGAAATTAATGAAATATTAAAAAATGGAACGCCTGTGATACTAATTGATAGACTTTTAAAAGGTGTTGAATGTGATGTAGTGCTTGGGGATAATTTAAGTTCATCATATAATGCAGTAGAACAACTATTTATTATGGGACATAAAAGAGTTGGTGTTATTATAGGTCCAAAAGAAATGTATACTGCTGAACAAAGATTAAAGGGATATTATAGAGTTCATGAAGATTATTCGTTGAGAATAGATTTAGATTTAATAAAATATGGAGATTATAGAATGGATAGTGGATATATTCTATTTAAAGAATTATTAAATATGGAAAATGCACCAACAGCTATATATGTTACTAATTATGAAATGACATTAGGTGCTGTGATGGCAATAAATGAAATGAATATTAAAATACCTAATGATTTATCAATAATAGGTTTTGATAATATGGATTTAGTAAAAGTGATAAATCCACCATTGTCAGTAGTCGTTCAACCAGTGGAAAGCATAGGAGAAACCACAGCAAAGTTATTACTCAAGAGAATGAATGGAGATAATAGTAATTTCCCATCTGTAAATAGATTAAAAGCCAAATTAATTATTACTAAGTCTATTGAAAAATTAAATGAAGAAAAGCATGTGTAAATTATTGCACATGATTTTTATAATAAAAATAAAGAACGTTTCGCTATTAAATTAGATTAAACAACGAAACATTTAGGAGGAGATTATATGTTAAAAGGAATCCCTAAAATATTATCACCTGAGCTTTTGAAAGTTTTAATGGAGATGGGACATACTGATGAAATTGTTATATCTGATGGAAACTTTCCGGCGGGAACATATTCTCAAAGATTAGTAAGATTAGATGGTCATAATGTACCAGAAGTTCTTGAAGCTATATTGAAATTTTTGCCATTAGATACATACGTTGAAAAACCAGCTGTACTTATGGATGTTGTAAAAGGAGATCCAGTAGTACCTGTTATTTGGGAGAAATATAGAGAAATAGTTAAAAATAATCATGAAAAATTTACTGATTTTGAATATATGGATAAATGGAAGTTTTATGAGAGATCAAAGAAGGCGTATGCGGTGGTGATTACAGGAGAATCAGCAATATATGCAAATATATTATTAAAAAAAGGTGTAGTAACTGAATAAGGATGCAAAAAGTATAAAAAAAGAGGTAATGCTATGAAAAAATTATTATTAGGAATAGATATTGGTACATCCGCATGTAAGGTTGCTGTATTTAGTTTGGATGGACATGTGATAGCACAAACTAACAAAGCATATTCAGTATATTATCCAGAGAAAGATTTTGTTGAACAGGATGCAGAAGAATGGTGGAATGCTGTTTGTGAAGCAACAAAAGAATGTATAAAAGAGAATAATGTTAATCCTAATGAAATAGCGGGAGTAGGTATAGATGGACAAGGATGGGCAGCACTTCCGGTAGACATGGAAGGTAAACCTCTTCATAATGCTATAATCTGGATGGATCGGAGATCAGCAAAACAATGTGAAGAGACTATAGAAACATTAGGAGCAGATAAAATATTCGAAGTAAGCGGAAATTCTTTTGATGCTACGTATACAACACCTAAAATTTTATGGCTTAAGGAGAATAAACCAGATATATTTAATAAAACTTATAAATTTCTTCAAAGTAATAGCTATATAGCATTTAAATTGACAGGAGCTATGACACAAGATTTATCGCAAGGATATGGACTTCATTGTTTCAATATAAAAACAGGGCAATGGGATATTGAATTATGTGAGAAACTGGGAGTGCCTATAGATAAATTACCAGATATAGTTGCTTGTGATCATGTTATTGGAGCTGTAAACGATATAGCTTCAGAGCTAACAGGATTAGCGATAGGAACTCCAGTGGTAGCTGGTGGACTGGATGCGGCTTGTGGTGCTTTAGGTGCTGGTGTTATAGAATTTGGACAAACACAAGAACAAGGCGGACAAGCTGGTGGTATGAGTATATGTTTAGATAAACCGATCGGCCATAAAAAACTAATATTAGGATTTCATGTAATTCCAGATGCATGGTTACTCCAAGGTGGGACGGTTGGTGGAGGAAGTCTTAAATGGTTTAGAAATGAATTTGGAGAATATGAAAGATATATGGAAGAACAAAGTGGTGAGAATTCATTTGATGCATTAGTAAATAAAGCAAAAGATATAAATGTAGGATCTGATGGTGTTATATATTTACCGTATATGGCAGGAGAAAGATCACCTATATGGGATAAACATGCTAAAGGAGTATTATATGGACTCGGATATGATAAGACAAAGGGACATATTGTACGTGCAATACTTGAGGGAACAGCATATTCATTAGAACATAATCTACAAACTGCAAAAGAAGTAAATGTAAAAATCGATGAACTTGTTGCAATTGGAGGGGCTGCTAATAGCTTAACTTGGACGCAAATAAAAAGTGATGTAACAGGAAAGATAATCAAAGTTCCATCATCAGATACTGCAACAACATTAGGAGCAGCATTACTAGCCGGAGTCGGTACAGGACTTTATAAAAATTATAAGGAAGCGGTAGAAAAGACTATAAAGATAACTAGAGTACATGAACCTAATATGGAAGCTCATGAAATTTATAAAAAGTACTATCCAATATATCTAGAGATATACAAGAATTTAAAAAATACATTTATAAGGAGTGACGTGTAAAAATGAAAGCATTAGTTATTACTGGAATATCAGAAGTTGAATTACAAGAATTAGAAATTCCTAAGTATAAAGATGATGAAGTTTTAATAAATGTTAAATATTGTGGTATTTGTGGATCCGATATTCCAAGAGCACTAGATGGAGGCGTACATTCATTTCCTATAGTAGTAGGGCATGAATTTTCAGGTAAAGTAGTAGAAATCGGATCAAATGTAAAAGATGTTGCTATTGGAGACAGGGTAACAGCAGGAGCACTATTACCATGTGGAAAATGTGAAGCTTGTGTTCAAGGCAGACCAGCAATGTGTAGTAATTATGGATTTATTGGGTCAAGACAAAATGGAGCTATGGCTGAATATGTTGCTGTAAAAGCTCAAAATATAGTCAAATTACCAGATGAGGTTGATTATAAAGAAGGTGCAATGATAGAACCTTTAACAGTAGCGTTGCATGGAATTCAAAGAGTTAATATTAAAGCAGGAGCAACAGCTTTAGTGTTTGGCGCTGGAACTATAGGTCTTTTGGCACTTCAATGTTTGAAAGCAGTAGGAGCAGGTAAAGTCTATATGGTAGATGTTGTTGATAAAAAATTAGAATTAGCCAAGAAATTAGGTGCTGATGATGTGATAAATTCAATGAATGTAGATTTAAATGAATATTTATCAGAGCATGGAAGACCAGAGGTAGTTATTGAAAATTCAGGATCACCAATAGCTCAAGCACAATGTTTAGAAATCGTAAAGAAATGTGGTTCAGTTGTTTATGTAGGTACTGCGACTAAAGATTTAACATTAAAGCCGGAAATTTTTGAAAAGATATTAAGAGGTGAACTAAATGTTACTGGTTCATGGATGTCTTATAGTGCACCGTATCCAGGATACGAATGGACCACAGCAGTTGAATATATAAAAGAAAAGAAGATAGACTTGAAACCAATGATTACAAACGTATATAAATTAGAGGATGGATTGATTCCATTTCAAAAAATGAGAGATAGGGAAGCTTGCGCTACCAAAATATTATTTGAAATTTAATAAATTGTTCTAGATTACGTTAAATAAGTTTACTCGATAGTTATCTAATAAGTATTTTAATATAAATAATATAAAATGAGGAGAGATAAATTATGAAAATTACACCTATAGACCCAAAAAAAATACCACAAAGAAGATTATATACAGGAGCAAAAATGCCAGGAATAGGTATGGGAACTTTTGGTTCAGACCGTTTTACAGCTGAGGATATTGCAAATGCAGTAAGAGGAGCGGCGGCATTAGGATATAGACTTTTTGATGGTGCTAGTGTTTATGGAAATGAAGATTTAATTGGAAAGGTTTATAAAGAAATATTAGATGGTGGAGTAGATAGAGAAGAATTATTTATAACATCAAAAGTTTGGAATGATCAACATGATAATGTTATAGAATCTTGTAAACAAACATTGAAAGATTTACAATTAGACTATTTAGATTGTTATTTTGTACATTGGCCTTTCCCTAATTTCCATGCTAAAGGGGTATCAGTAGATTCACGTGATCCAAATGCGAAGTCATATATACATGAGGATTTTATGAAAACATGGAGGCAAATGGAACAATTAGTTGAAATGGGATTAGTAAAACATATTGGAACATCTAGTGTAACAATTCCTAAATTAAAATTAATTTTAAGAGATGCAAAGATTAAGCCCGCTATTAATGAAATGGAATTACATCCATGTTTTCAACAACCAGAATTATATAAATATTGTAAAGATAATAACATCGAAGTAATAGGATTCTGTCCGATTGGTTCACCAACTCGCCCCGATAGAGATAAAACTGATCAAGACATTGCAGATATTGAAGAACCAACAGTAGTTAAAATTGCAAAAGCACACAATGTTCATCCAGCTGTAATTTGTGTTAAATGGGGAGTTCAACATGGACATTCACCAATACCTTTTTCAGTTCGTGAAAATGAATATTATGGAAATTTATCTAGTTCAGTTGAAGATCTACTAACCGATGAAGAGATGAGAGAGCTTGAATCAGCAGATAAAAATTGCCGTCTAATAAAAGGACAAGTTTTCTTATGGGAAGAGGCTAAAGATTGGGAAGATTTGTGGGATATTGACGGTACAATAACAACACGTTAATGTGTCAATAGTTTATAATCTGGGCACTGAAATTCTTAAATAGATATTTTTGAATCTACTTAAGAATAAACTTTAAAACTCTTATTATAAATCCACGAGCTGTAGTATGTAAACTTAAAAAGAGTATTAGGCTACAACTATTAAAAGATAAAATAACAAAAGAGGTGGATAATTTGAAGATTTTAAAAACTGTAAAAAAGGTGCCTGGAGGATTAATGATGATTCCGCTGCTTTTTGCAACAATAATAAATACTTTTGTACCAGGAATAATGCAAATTGGATCATTTACAACTGCAATATTTTCGGAAAAAGGATCATCTACAGTGATAGGTATATGTTTATTTTGTTTGGGGACAAACTTTAAGGTTAAAGATATTAAAGAGTCTTTTAAAAGAGGAGGAGTATTATTAATTACTAAAGTTTTATCAGGTGCTATTATAGGAATTGTCATAAATAGATATTTTGGATTTTCAGGAATACTTGGAATATCAACGATTGCTATTATTGGAGCATCTACTAATAGTAATAATAATTTATATTTAACTCTTGTAAATGAATATGGTGATGAAAAAGATTTAGCAGCACAAGGCATGCTGAATTTTAATACAGGAGCTTTTTTTACACTTGTGATATTAGGTGCAGCAGGAACAGCTAATATACCAATAATGAGTTTAATTAGTGCTATAGGACCATTTCTAATTGGAATAATAATCGGAAATTTAGATGAAGAAATAGGTGAGTTTTTTAAACCTGGAATAACTATGATAATTCCACTTATGGGTTTTTGTATAGGAGCATCTATTAATTTACAAAATGTTGTAAGAGCAGGATTAAGTGGAATTTTACTTGGTTTAATAGTTCTCATAGGAACAGGGATCCCGCTAGTAGCAATTGATAGGATTCTAAATAAAAGACCAGGATATGCAGGTGCTGCATTATCTAGTGTCGCAGGGAATGCTGTGGCAACACCATCAGCACTAGCATTGTTAGATAATAGATTCCAGATTTACGTTGAAACTGCAACTACTCAAATAGCCGCAGCTGTAATAATTACTATAGTAGTAACTCCGATTTTCACAATGATCATATATAAAAAATACAAAAAAATAAAAGAATATAATATATTTTATAGTACAAATTCTATTGTAAAGAAAAAAAAAGTATGATACAATAATAACGGTTAGATACTAAATGAAATAAAAAGACTAAACGTTTAGCTCAAGAATATATAGTAAGTGGTGAAGTATAAATAGAAGAATTATTAAGACTGGAAAATATAGAAAAGTCATTTCCAGGAATTAAGACTTTATCAAGAGTTAATTTTAGTTGAATTAGTTAATTTACAGATTTAACTGTAGCATATAAAAATTATTAGATGTGAATATTGTTATATTTATTGCTATTATAACACAAGTATTGATTAAGTTACGATTGTATAATGAAATCGTACTCAAGAAGAGAAGACAATAGCAACAAACAAAAAAACGTTATTATTTATAAAGAAATAACCTGATTGAAAAAAATTAAATTTGAGGAGGATAGTAAGATGTCAAAAAATAGATTAATAGAATATTATTTAATTGTTGGTATTATATAATAATTAATTTAAGAAGAGGAATACTGAATGGAAGAGGTTCATTTGAAGAACAAACTATGTAAATGACAAAAGTAATAACTGAATTTTTTACATAGAAATATTAAGTGTTTAAAATGGATATTTGAAAAGGTTATCATTTAAAAAACAAAAATTTTATGGAAAACTAGATGTTTAGATTAAAAGATTATGGAGAGTGGTGAAGTATAAAAATGGAAGAATTATTAAGAATGGAAAATATAGTAAAGTCATTTCCAGGAGTTAAGGCTTTATCAGGAGCTAATTTAGTCTTAAAAAAAGGAGAGCTTAATGCTCTAGTTGGAGAAAATGGAGCCGGAAAATCAACATTAATGAAAGTATTAGCTGGAGTTCACCAAAAAGATAGCGGAAAGATAATACTAGATGGTAAGGAAGTTGAAAATTTAAATCCTGATACTGCCTTAAAAATGGGGATAAGTATTGTATATCAAGAATTTAATTTATTTAACGATTTAACTGTAGCAGAAAATATATTTATTAGACGTGAAAAAATGAGTAAGGGTATGAGATTTACTATTGATGATAAAGCCCAGAAAGCAAGGGCAGTAGAATTATTAGATAGTTTAAATCTTAAAATCGATCCAGATGAAAAGGTTGCCAATTTAAGTGTAGCGGAACAGCAAATGGTTGAAATAGCAAAGTCATTATTAGATAATTGTAAAATTCTAGTTATGGACGAGCCAACAGCGGCTTTAACAGAAAGTGAAACTGAAAACTTATTTAGAGTAATAAGAGAACTTAAGGAAAAAGGCGTAGGAATTGTATATATATCACATAGATTAGAAGAACTAGAGATAATATGCGATACAGTTACTATTTTAAGAGATGGTAAGTTTATAAAAAGTTGCCCTTACAAAGATATATCAATGAAAGATATGATATCATCAATGGTTGGAAGAGATATGAAAAATAAATTTCCTACAGCTAAATACGAAGTTTGTGATAAAAAAGAGCCTATTTTGGAAATTAAGAAAGTTAAAAGAGGAAAGAAAGTTGACGTAGAAAATGTAAACTTATACAAAAATGAGATCCTAGGTTTATATGGATTAATGGGTTCAGGTAGGACAGAACTTGCTAGAATATTATTTGGAGCAGATAAACCTGAGATAGCTGAGTTTAAAGTTGAAGGAAAAGAAGTACACATTAAGTCAACGTCTGATGCGATGAAGTACGGAATAGCTTATTTAACAGAAGATAGAAAAGCGGAAGGCTTAGCATTGGGCTTATCTGTAGAATATAATATTAATTTAGCTAGTTTAGATATATTTTGTAAAGGTCAAGTTATAAACGATAAGATGGCAAAAGAAAATGCTGAATCATATATAAAAGGACTTAGTATAAAGACACCAAGTATGGAACAATTGGTTAAAAACTTAAGTGGAGGTAATCAACAAAAAATAGTAATAGCCAAATGGCTAACTAGGAATCCTAAAATACTAATTTTTGATGAGCCAACTAGAGGTATAGATGTTGGAGCAAAGTATGAGGTTTACGAGTTGATGCAAAGATTGGTAGAAGGTGGTATTGGTGTAATAATGATATCATCAGAATTACCAGAAATAATAGGAATTAGTGACAGAGTTATAATTATGAGAGAAGGAACTATATCAGGAGAATTAGAGAAGAAAGATTATTCAGAAGAAAATATACTTTCATATGCAATTAGTTAAAAGTTAAAATTTGGAGGGATGAAGATGGAAAAGACAATAGTAAATTCAAAAGATAAAAAGATAGATTTTATGTATTTAGTGAAAAATTCAGGTATTCTTCTTGGATTGTTAGGACTGGGATTAGTATTTACAATATTAAGTGAAAATTTCTTTACTGTAAATAATTTATTAACAGTAGCGCTGCAAACAGCAGTTATAGGAGTTTTAGCAATAGCAGAAACATACTGCATTATAACATCAGGTATAGATTTATCAGTAGGATCAGTACTCGCAGTTTCAGGTGTTGTTGCAGGTAAATGTATGGTTGCTGGAGTTCCAGTACCAATCTCTGTAATAGCAGGACTTACAACAGGAGCTCTTTGTGGACTTTTAACAGGATTATTTATAACAAAATTTGAAATAGCTCCATTTATAGCAACTTTAGGAATGATGAGTATAGCAAGAGGTGCTGCATATATTATAACAGGAGCGTTACCAGTATCAGGATTACCAGAAAGCTTTTATATAATTGGTGGAGGTAAATTTTTAGGAATACCAGTAGCAGTAATTATTATGTTTGCATTAGCAGCAATATTTGGATTCATTTTAAGAAAAACAAGATTTGGTAGATATGTTTATTGTTTAGGAAGTAATGAAGAGGCAGCAAAACTTTCAGGAATCAATGTTAATAGAACTAAAATAGGAGTTTATATCATTTCTGGATTGTTAGCAGCATCAGCAGGAATAATATTGGCATCAAGATTAGTATCTGCTCAAGCTACAGCAGGACTTAGTTATGAAATGGATGGAATATCAGCAGCAATTGTTGGAGGATGTAGCCCACTAGGCGGTGTTGGTAAAATAAGAGAAACAATACTTGGTGCTTTTGTAATAGGAGTTCTAAGAAATGGTTTAAATTTATGTGGTGTAAGTGCATTCTGGCAACAAGTAGCAATTGGAGCTGTAATTATAATAGCAGTTGCATTCGATACCTATAGAAGAAAGAAAACATCAAAACCAGCGTAATAAAAATACAAAGGATATTATTAAAATTTTATAAATAAATATGGTGCAATGGATGGATAACTTTATAAAGATTAAAATGGTATTTAAAAATTTAAAACTACTGTTGTAACATTGAAGCATATTAAAATTTTATAAATATATAAATCATCATTAATATAAAATCATTTATACTTAGATAAAATTATAAATAAGAAGGAGAGAATTTTTATGAAATTAAGAATGAAGAAAGTAGCACTACTTCTTGTAGTAGCAATGGTTACAAGTGTTGGCTTTATGGGCTGCGGACGTACTGCATCATCAGGAGCAGGTTCAACTTCAGGTGATACTAAAACAATAAAACTCATAGTTAAAGTTGCAGAATCAACATATTTCCAAAGTGTTAAAGCTGGAGCAGATGCAGCAGCAGTAAAATATGGCTGTAAGGTTGATTATGTAGGTGCACCTAATGGTGAAACTGATATTAATGGACAAGTTACACTTATTGAAAATGCAATAAATCAAAAGGCAGCTGGAGTAATTTTAGCGGCATCAGATGCAACAGCAATAGCGCCAGCAGCACAAAAGGTAATAGATGCTAAAATTCCTTTAGCATTAGTTGATTCAGCTTGTGATGTTAAAGATTATCTATCATATGCTACAACAGATAATGAGCAAGCATCATATGAAGTTGGTAAGAAATTAGGGGAATTAACAGGTGGTAAAGGAAAAGTTGCAATAGTAAGTTTCGTTCCGGGCGCTGGATCAGCAGTAGCAAGAGAAAAAGGATTTAAGAAGGCTATTGCAGAATTCCCAGATATGCAAGTTGTGCAAACAGTATACTCTGATAGTGATAAAACAAAAGCATTAACAGTTACTCAAGATGTTTTAACATCTTATCCAGATATAACAGCAATTTATGGTGCTAATGAACCATCGTTAGTTGGCTTAGCTAGAGCAGTAAAAGAAAAAGGTGCAAAAGCTATAGTAGTTGGATTTGATTCATCAGATGATGTTCTTCCTTTGTTAGAAGACAAGACAATAAAAGCTACAGCAGTTCAAAAACCATATACAATGGGATATAGTGCGGTAGAAAATATAATGAAGAGTATAAATGGAGAAAAGGTTGAAAAGAGTGTTGACACAGGATGTGTTATTGTAACACCAGAAAATATGAAAGAAGAAGCATCACATAAAGTATTATTCCCATTAGAATAATATAAAGTGAAAAATTTCAGTAAAGTTCTTACCATGTTTTGTTTAACCATAATGAAATATTAATAAATAGAAAAAGATATTAAGTGTGTAAAATAGTCTGTGCAGAGTTCAGGAAGGTAGTGAAAGGTATTATCAAATTGAAGGAAGCACAGACTATGCATTTAAATAAATTTTCATTTTACACTTATTTGTAATTATAGAGCTATATTCAATAGAGAAGTTTGTAAAAATTATAAGGAGATTTAATTGTTATGTACGAAAAAATCAAAGCAAAACTTGGAGACTATTCGGTAAAAAATAAAATCATAGCAGGATTTTCAATTGTAATTGCATTGACAATTATCTGCATTGGTATAACCTTAATAAGTTTACAAAGCGTAGCAAATAAAACTAACACACTATATAAAGGACCTTATAATGTTACTAACATGATTTGGAATATGAGAGATGAACTTATGCAAATGGATAAAGAAATGTATAAAGCTATGATAGAGACAGAACCAGAAAAGATAAAACAAAATGTAGATAATGCCAATACGGAAGCAGGAAAACTTAAAGAAAATATAAAAGTACTAAGAGGTTTATTTTTAGAAGAACAAAAATTAATAGATTCATTTGAACTTTATATTAATGCTTCACAGTCATATAGAGAGAAGATATGTGATGCTCTTATAGTAAAAAATAATAGTCAGGCAATAAGTATGATGCAAGGTACATATAAACAGAACATAGATGGTGCTCAAGATTGCTTACTTAAAATTTCAGATATTTCAGAAGGAACAGCAAGAACATTTGTTAATCAAACTAATCAATATAAAAATATAATTTTTATATTGGATATTTTAATGATTATATTCATGATTGGAATAGCAATTTTGATTGTTAAAATTATACAAGGATTTTTAATTGAAGGCATTGATCATGTTATGAAAATATCTAATGATTTATCCCAAGGAGATCTTAAAACAGATTACAGCTATGTAGCTAAAGATGAAATAGGGACAATGGTAAATAATTTAAATGAAACTGTGGAAACCATAAAAATTTATATAACTGATTTATCTTCAGTATTAGAAAATATATCTGATGGAAACTTGGATATTAAAATAGAAAATGAATATAAAGGGGATTTTAGACCCATGAAGAATTCTCTAGAAAATATTATTGATACATTAAACGATATTTTCAACAATATAAATGGAGCTACTAATTTGATAGCAACTACTTCTATGAGTATAGCAGTAACAACTCAAAACCTTTCTGAAGGATCTATAGAACAAGCAAATGTAATAGAGGAATTACTTTCAAGTTTTAATGAAGTATTAAACAAGGCTAAAAAAAATACTCGAAATGCAGAACAAGCAAACGAATTTTCTAATACTACTAAATATATAGTAGCAGAAGGAAATAATAAAATGAATAACTTAATGGATTCGATGAAAGAAATAAATAAATCATCTATGGAAATAGCAATGATAATAAATACCATTGAGGATATTTCATCACAGACAAATCTTCTTGCATTAAATGCAACAATTGAAGCAGCGAGAGCTGGTGAAGCTGGTAAAGGATTTGCTGTTGTAGCAAATGAAGTGAGAATCTTAGCAGAAAAATCTTCAAAAGCAGTTAAGGATACCACACAAATAATAGATAAATCAGTAAGAGCAGTTGATAAGGAGAGCTGTTTAGCTAAAGAAACAATTAAATCATTCCAAAATATAGTGATAAATATTGAGCAAACAACAGATTTAATAAAAGAAATATCAGTATCATCAGATGATCAAACATTAGAAATAAGTGAAATAACTAATGCTATAGATAGAATATCTAAGGTAGTTCAGATGAATTCAAATACATCTCAAGAGGTGGCGGCTGAAGTGGAAGAGTTAGCGACACAAGCACAGCTATTAAAAGGGCAATTACAAAGATTTAATTTGAAAATTAAACATTAAATACTTGACTTATAATTAAGTATTTAATCTGCTAAGTATCGTATACTGTTTATTAGTAAATTATAAGATAATTTACTAATAAACAGTATATACATTTCAGAGTTATAACTAAACGTTTAGCTATTTATATTTATAATGCGAATAACGCTTAGAAAACTAATAAGTATTATTAAATATAAATCCAATACATCTAATATTAAGAGGAGGAATAAAAATGATATTATCAACAAGAGAAATGTTAAAAAAAGCACAAAAAGAGGGATATGCAGTACCTGCATTTAATATTCATAATTTAGAAACATTACAAGTGGTGGTAGAGACAGCTTTCGAAATGAGATCTCCTGTAATTATAGCAGGAACACCATCAACAATTACTGAGTATGCAGGTCCAGATTATGTAAAGGCAATGGCAGAAGTTGCATCAGAAAAATATGATACTCCAATAGCAATTCATTTAGATCATTTTGAGGATATTGCTGTAATTAAGAAGGATATAGATATCGGATTTAGATCGTGTATGATTGATGCATCAAAAGAAGCCTTTGAAAAGAACATAGAAATTGTTAAGGATGTAGTATCATATGCACATAAATTTGATACTACTGTTGAAGCGGAGCTTGGTAAATTGGGTGGAAAAGAAGATGATTTAGTTGTAGATGAAAAAGATTCAATGTATACAAATCCGGATGACGCTGCAGAATTTGTAAATAAAACTGGAGTAGATTCATTGGCAATTGCAATTGGAACAGCTCATGGATTATATAAAGGCGAAGCGAAACTTGATTTTGACAGATTAGCAGAAATTAGAAAAAAGGTCAGTGTACCATTAGTATTACATGGAGCGTCAGACGTACCTGATGAGTTGGTGAAAAAAGCCATTTCTCTTGGAATATGTAAAGTGAATGTTGCGACTGATTTAAAGATTCCGTTTTCTGATGCAGTAAAAAAATATTTTCTTGCAAATCCAGATGCAAATGATCCAAGAAAATACATGACTCCAGGTAAAGAGGCTATGAAAGAAATAGTAAAACATAAAATTGAAGTATGTGGAAGTGCAAATAGATATTAGTAAAAAGCAATGGGAGGAAATAAGATGATATTAGTTATAAACCTTAATGCCTCTGTAGATAAGAGATATGAAATAGAAGATATAAAAAAAGGAAAAGTAATGAGATCAAGGCATGTGGAAAATACACCAGGAGGAAAAGGATTGCATGTGGCAAATGTAGCGACTATATTAAAAGAAGATTGTATAGTTACAGGTTTGCTTGGTGGAAAGTCTGGTGAGTTTATAGAAGAAAGCATTAAAAGATATGGTATAAAGCAAGATTTTGTAAAAATAAGTGGAGAAACTAGATCGTGTTTAGCATTTATTACAGATGATTTGATGCAAACAGAAATACTCGAATCGGGTCCGGAAGTTAGCGAAGTTGAGCAACAACTTTTTTTAGATAAGTATATAGAATTAATAGGACAAGCTACGATAATTGTAGCTTCTGGAAGTGTTCCTAAAAATATACCTAAAATTTTTTATAAAAAATTAATAGAGATAGCTAACTCTCAAGGAAAAAAATTCTTATTAGATACTAGTGGAGAGCTTTTAAGAGAAGGCATTGAAGGCAAACCATATTTTATTAAACCTAACAGAGATGAGATAGAAGCCTTAACAGGAAGAAAGATTGAGAGCAGAGTGGATGCTATAAGGGAAATAAAAGAATTTCAATCTAAGGGAATAAAATTTGTTGCAATATCTCTAGGAGCCGAAGGATCTATAGCTGGATATGAAGATAAATTTTACAAAGTTAAAGTGCCTAAAGTAGAAAGTTTAAATCCAGTAGGCTCAGGGGATTCATATGTAGCAGGAATAGCAGTAGCTATGCAAAGAGAATATGATATAAAAGATATTTTAAAATATGCTTCAGCTTGTGGAACAGCAAATGCTATGGAAAAAGAAACAGGATTTGTAACAGAATCTGTAGTCAATGAACTTTTTGAAAAGATAATAGTGGAAGAACTTTAGAAACCCATTTAGATTAAATCCCCTTATATTAATATATGCGAGAGCTAGGATAATTAATTTTGTCTAGCTCTTGTTTTTATGATTTACTCATTAGAAAATTCGGAAATTAAAATTACAACTAGCACTCATGGTACTGAGTTCCATTCAATAACTGGAAAAAGAGAAGGAACAGAATATCTCTGGAATAGAGGCCTAGAATATAGGAAGTATAGTGCTCCACATCTATTTCCTATAGTTGGGAGAGTGGTGAATTCAAAATATAGAGTTGATGGGAAGACATATGAAATTCCAGTACATGGATTAGCTAGAATATCCGATTTTGATTTAATGGACAAACTAATGAATCAATTACTTTTGGATTAGATTATTCTGAATATACCCTTATAAATTTTCTTTACTTATCATCTATACTCTTGAAAAAAATGCAGTTAAAGTAACATATAATGTTATAAATTTAGATGATAAAGAGATATTTTTCTCAATAGGTGCACATCCTGCATTCATGTGTCCCATTGGAAAAAATGAAGCATTAGAAGATTGTTATCTAGAACTTAATAAGAAAGAAACAAGTTCTACTATAGAAACATATCTATCACATAATAAAAAAGAGATATTAAAGAATTCTGACATTTTACCACTTTCAAAAGAACTGTTTACTCAAAAAAAAGAGGTGTGGTTAATAAAAGGGGAAATGGTTGAGGGTGTAAATCATTTTGCAACACCCGCTTCTTTTTATTGTCATATAAGTGCTAAGTTATTTTATCTTTTTACTTTCGTACCAAATAATTGATCCCACATATTTAAAGCTTCCATGAAATTAGTAGTATCTAGTTGAGTTGAACTTGGAAGTGTCTTAATGGCATCTTCATAAGATTGTCTTATGGCAGGCTTTATTTTATCCTGACTTACTTTAGGAGCTGCATCAAGAGGAACATCCTTAACAGATGGACCTGGATAAAAGTAACCACTATCATATGTTATTGCTTGCATATTTGGCGTCATTAGCCATTGCATTAGTTTTAAAACTGTTTGCCTTTTGTCATCAGTAAGTCCTTTTGGAAGAACCATATACTGAGCATCTGAAACCAATGTAGTATTATCTAACATAAATCCAACGTAATTTTGAGGTATACCACCTGTAATTCGCTGATTCATGTCCCATCCTAATTGACTAGCTACAATCGATCTTTTACCTTCATTTAATTCTGCGAATGTGGTGCCAGTTTTAGCTGGATAATAATCTATATATTGATTAAGTTCTTTAAGATAAGCCCAGGTCTTGTCCCAAGTTTTTGGATCTTTAGGATTCTTGTCTCCAAGGATATATGGTAACCCTTGAAGAAATGTTCTTCCTGGTCCTGAAACAGCTGGTCTTGCATATGTAAATTTACCTGGGTTAGCTTTAGCAAAAGCTAAAAGGTCATTAGGCGTCTTAGGAACATTCTGTACAACATCTGGATTATAATTAAACAGAGGTCCGCTAGGAGAAAAGACATATGTTAAAGCATAACCATTTGCCAAATCATAAGCAGCTTTAGCACCAGTGCTATAGTTACTTTCTAAATCAGGAAAACTGCTGCTGTAGGTTGGCATAATCTTTTCTATAACATCTCTCTTAATACATGTAGAAAGTCCATCAATTCCTGTAAAAATTAAGTTGGTTTGTACATCTTCAGCTAAAATTTGAGCTTTCAATAAAGAAGGAACCTCGACGGCAGTGGAGGTTTTAATTACAACATCTCCGATCAAATCAGGGTTCGCAGCTTTGAATTGATCTATGGCATCTCCAACTAATTTCATACTTCCTGAAACGTCAATTATATTTAAGGTAAGAGGTTGTGTTGTTTTAGAAACATTTTTTGAACCACAACCTGTTAATGTAGTCATCATAAAGACTGCTACAAGCGTAATATTTAAAAATTTCAACTTTTTCATAATCATCCTCCATTTTAACTTGTATAATATTTTGCAAATTCTAATTTACTTAAGATATTGAATTATACTATATAAACTATTAATAATACTTATAATTTGAATTTATCTACTTCAGCCATCATAGAGATTGTTGAGCTTGATAGTGTTTGGGCAGAAGTTGCTACTTCGGAAAAAGACGCATTTATTTCCTGTATTGAAGCGGCTATTTCTTCTGCAGAAGCGGCATTTTCTTCTGATATTCCAGAAATATTCAATGTTTTTGAGATTATAAGATCTTTTTCAATATTTATATTTTCAATAGATTTATTTATATTGGAAACTCTAGGTAATATAGTATTTATAGCCTTAAATATTAAAGCAAAGGATTTTATAGAATCTTCAATAAGTGATGATTGATTATTTAAGCTGTTTTTCCCTAAATCTGTAGTTTTAACTGCTACCTGAGTTTCTTTATTAATATTAGAAATCAATCCACTTATATCATTAGCAGATAATTTAGATTTCTCTGCCAGTTTTCTAATTTCATCAGCAACTACAGAAAATCCTCGACCGACTTCTCCAGCACGAGCAGATTCAATTGCAGCATTTAATGCCAATAGATTAGTTTGTTCAGCAATTGAATTTATTATATTTGTTATGTTATTTACTTGTTCCACATCTTTGTCTAATTGAACAACTTTATTTCTTACAGTATCAAAAGATTCATTAACATTTTCTACAGATTTAAATAAAAATTTCAATTTAGAATTACTATCTTCTGCCATTGTACTAATGCTATGTATATTTGAGTTTACATCATTAATTGACGAAGTTATCTGATCTAATGAATCAGCAAAGTTATCCAATGATGTTTTTACATTTATCAAGTCACCAGACTGATCACTTGCAGCAATAGCTACTTCTTGAACAGCTGCATTAATTTCTTGTGCAGAGGATGTCATTTCTTCAGAAGCCCCTAATAAATTGATCGCCTGCGTATTCACGACATTTGTTGAATTCTTTATTTCTTCAAGCATTACTGAAATATTTGAAACTGTTTTATTAATTGATTTGTGCATTTTACCAAATTCATTGTCTAAATTAGTATCTATTTTAATACTAAAATCACCTTGAGCAATAGTGTCTAAATCAGATATTATTCCTTTCATAGATTTTCTTATAACTAAAATTATAGTAGAAGAAACCCCTATCATTAAAATAAAACCAATAAAGAAAGTAATAAAGAACATTTCAGTACTTCGGAAATACAAATTAACATTGTCATTATGAAGGGTATTGGCAAGCTTTGAACTGTAAGTCACCAAATTATCAAGAAATAGTTGCATTTCATTCCCAAGTTGATTGAAACTTTCTAAGTCTATTCCATACAGTTTAGTACCTTTTTCAAGAATTTTAATTTGTGAAAGATAAGCTGTAGAATCATTCTTAAATTCAGTTAAATTATTTTTTTCTAAAGAACTTAAAGATAAATTCTCATATTCGTCTACCATTTTATTCATGGTATCGTAAGTAGTATCAATTGATTTTACATCATCAGCATTAAAATCTGAATTAGATATTTTATTAACGTTTAATCTGATAGTTGAAAAAGTTTGTCTAATCTCCTCAGTTTTTACAATCCTCACTAAAGCACCTTCATACATCAATGAGGAGTTATTATTAATAGTTTTCATATTATTATACCCAACTATAGCAATAGATAGGGATACAATTGTAGATAAAATAACCATTACGATAATACTGTTAATAACTTTGATATTTTTCAGCATAATTTTCTCCTTTCGACACACAATAATATTGTCATATTTCATATTATATATAAAAACTGGATATTTTAAATTGGAATATAGGGCATCTCATTAAAATAAATATATAAAATATACGATTTACTTCAATTTGATTGGTATTCCAAGTTATATTACAATATTTTTAATTTGAGGCGTTATTACCCTATTTTTGCATATATAACAAAATATAAGTTATGGAAATGAAGTTAACTCAACAATTGTTTTACAGTAATCATAATTTTTTTGAAATTATTAAACAATTGACTTGACTTTGTAAACGGTTATGATAATATAACAATATAACTACCATACAAGTATGTCATAAATCAAATCAAGGGAGATAATACAAAAATGGTTTTTAAAGAAAGTAAAAATTCTACAAGTAAAACAATATATCATCAGCTTAGAGAAGAAATTATTAATTTGGATCTTGTGCCTGGTGTCAATATTTCTGAAAAAGAACTTTCAAAAAAATATAATGTAAGTAGAACTCCTGTTAGAGAAGCATTTGTTCGTTTATCACAAGAAGGATTAGTAAGTATTTATCCTCAAAAAGGTACAGTTGTTTCTTTAATTGATTTATCAGCGGTAGAAGAAGGAAGATTTTTGCGTGAACATTTAGAACGAGCTGTTATAAAACAAGCATGTGAAGAATTTCCGAAAGAAAATATATTTGTTTTAGAAATGAATTTGAAGTTTCAGCAGATGTACATGCAAGATCATGATTATAAAAAATTATTTGAAGCTGATGAGGAATTCCATAGAATAATTTTTGAAGGTTGCAACAAAAAAAGAATATGGGCAACTATTCACGAGATGAGTACTGATTTTCAAAGGATTCGTTTACTTAGATTAACAACTAATTTTACCTGGAATAGTATTTATTTACAGCATAAAAGTATTGTTGATGCAATAAAAAACAAAACTTCTGAGATAGCTGAAGAAGTTATGAAAGAACATTTAAATATGGTTATCTTTGATAAAGATCAAGTAAAAGAAAGCTATCCAAACTACTTTAAAGAATAAAATAATTCTTTCCAATATTAAATGTATTAAATATTAATTTAATATAAATATATTTTTATTAGTTTGAACTTAAATTTGCACTTTGAAGGAGGTGATGTTGCTAAAAACTGCAAAACTCAAATTTATTAATTTCTTTATATATAAAGATTGTTAGAAAAAAATCGATAAAATTAAGAAAAAAGACTGGAGGACTGTTACTATGAAAATGGGTTTTAGATGGTATGGAGAAGGTAATGATACCGTAACACTTGAACAAATAAAACAAATTCCTGGAGTTTCTGGAATTGTTTGGGGACTTCACGATATGGCAGCGGGCGATGAGTGGCCAATGGAAAAAATTCTTGAAGTGAAAAAAGCAGCTGATAAGTATGGATTTAATATGGATGTTGTTGAAAGTGTTAATGTTCATGAGGATATTAAATTAGGATTGGCAACTAGAGATAAATATATTGAAAATTATAAAAAAACAATAGAAAAATTAGCTAAGGTTGGAGTAAAAGTAATCTGTTATAATTTTATGCCTGTATTTGATTGGCTTAGAACAGATCTATTTAAGAAAACCGAAGATGGATCGACAGCACTTTTCTATGAAAAGGCAAGAATTCAAGATATAGATCCAATGGAATTGGTTAATAAAATAGCATCAAATCCAAATCTTACAATGCCGGGTTGGGAACCAGAAAGATTAAAGAATTTACCTGGACTTTTTGAAGCATATAAGAATGTAACAGAAGAAGATTTATGGAATAACTTAAAATACTTCTTAGAACAAATTATACCTGTAGCTGAAATCAATGATATTAAGATGGCTATTCATCCTGATGATCCACCTTGGCCAATATTTGGATTACCAAGAATTGTTTCAAATAGAGATCATGTAGCAAGATTATTAAAGCTTGTTGATAATCCATATAATGCTCTTACTCTTTGTAGTGGCGCTATGGGCTCTGATCCAAATAATAATATACCGGAGATTATAAGAGAATTTGGAAGCAGAATAGCTTTTGCTCACATTAGAAATGTAAAGATTTATGAAAATGGAGATTTTATTGAAACGTCTCATAGAACTTGCGATGGTTCATTGGATATTGTTGACATAGTAAAGGCTTATCATGAATTTGGATTTACAGGTTATGCAAGACCAGATCATGGAAGACATATTTGGAATGAAGAATGTAGACCAGGTTATGGACTTTATGATAGAGCTCTTGGAATTATGTATATATGGGGAATATGGGATGCTCTTGAAAGCAATAAATAGAATTTAGAAATAAGGAACAGTATCATATTATAGCCGACATAATAATAGAGATGACGCAATTCATATTGTTGAAATAGCAAAATGGCATTAAACAATAGAGATTATAGTTACTAAAATGGATTAACCATATGAATAATAATTATGGAGAGGTGAAAAGAAAAATGGATAATACTAAAATAGTATTAAATAAGGAAACTATAAAACATAAGGATATATGGGAAAAGGCTGGGATAGAACTTCCAAAGTTTGATTATGATAAGATGTCAGCTTTAACTAAGGAAAATCCTACATGGGTTCATTTTGGAGCTGGAAATATATTTAGAGGATTTATAGCAATGCTACAACAAGAACTTTTAAACACTGGTACAGTGGATACGGGAATTGTTGCGGTTGAAGGATATGACTATGAAATAGTTGATAAAATTTATACTCCTCATGATAATTTAAGTTTACTAGTAACGATGAATCCTGATGGTAGCCTAGATAAGAAAGTTGTAGCAAGTATAAGTGAAAGTCTAGTCGGAGACTACTTAAGAGAGAAAGACTGGCAAAGATTAAAAGACATATTTTCAAAACCATCATTGCAAATAGTAAGTTTCACCATAACAGAAAAAGGTTATAGTTTGAGGAATATTTCAGAAGCAGATATATCAGATGGCTTGGAGCACCCAAAAGGGATCATAGCTAAGGTAGCATCATTAGCATATATAAGATATAAAAATGGTGAGTTGCCAGTTGCTTTTGTAAGTATGGATAACTGTTCACGTAATGGAGAAAAACTTCATGATTCGATGGAAACAATTATAAAAAAATGGACTGAAAATGGCTTGGTTGAAAAAGGTTTCCTTGAATATATGAATAATACTGAAAAGGTATCATTCCCTTGGAGTATGATAGATAAAATTACACCAAGACCGTCTCAAAGTGTTAAAGAAACATTGGAATTAAGTGGTTTTGGAAGTACCGAGATTGTATGCACAAAAGGAAATACTTATATAGCTCCTTTTGTTAATGCAGAGGGTCCACAATACCTTGTAGTTGAAGATAAATTTCCAAATGGTCGTATACCGTTAAATGAGGCAGGTGCATTTTTTACTGATAGAGAGACTGTTAAAAGAGTGGAAACAATGAAAGTATGTACTTGTTTAAATCCACTACACACTTCTTTAGCAATATTTGGATGTTTACTTGGATTTGATTTAATAGCAGATGAAATGAAAGATGCATCTTTAAAGAAATTGGTAGAAAAGATTGGCTACGAAGAAGGAATGCCAGTTGTTGTGAATCCTGGAATATTAATACCAAAAGACTTCATTAAAGAAGTAATTGAAGTTAGGCTTCCGAATCCATATATACCAGATACACCTCAAAGAATTGCATCTGATACATCTCAAAAGATAGGTATAAGATTTGGAGAAACAATTAAGTGTTACGATGAGAGAAGTGATTTAGATCCTAAGACTCTTAAATATATTCCTCTTGTAATTGCTGGCTGGTGTAGATATTTGATGGGTTTAGATGACAATGGTAATGAAATGGAATTAAGTCCAGATCCATTATTAGATATGCTAAAGAATCATGTAGCTAAAATAAAATTAAATGAATTAGCAGGAGATAGTTTGAGACCGATACTTTCAAATGAAGAAATATTTGGTGTAAATCTTTATAATATTGGTTTAGGAGAAAAGATTGAAGGCTATTTCAATGAAATGATTTCTGGAATTGGTGCTGTTAGATCAACATTAGAAAAATATCTGAATTGAAAATAATCTTGATTCAGTAGATTGGGATCAAATCGATAAAAGAGTCGTTATTAAAAATAAACATTTTCATCATTCACGATTTTTATATTTTGGCAAAAAAACATAAAAAAGAATGATAAAAATGTCTAAAGAAAAATAATGTAAACTGAAAATAACATAATATGAATTACAATATAACATAAAAAATATTAATTAACAACCTTACTTGGAGTGAGATTATATTCGGGTCAGATACAATTATAGTATAGATGAGACTTTGAAAATTAGCTTACTCAAGTAGGGAAAATAATAGTATGAGTTATCAATTAGATAGACGTAATATCTTAGAGTTTGTTAAAAATTTTATTTGGAAGTAGGATGATTAATTTGAAAACTTTTATGGATGAAAACTTTTTATTATCTAACCAAACAGCTATAGAATTATACCATAACTATGCAAAGGAAATGCCTATTATTGATTACCACTGCCATATAGATCCAAAAGAAATATATGAAAATAAAAAATTCAGTAATATAACTGAAGCATGGTTATATGGTGATCATTATAAATGGAGAGCAATGAGAAGTAATGGCATAGATGAAAAATATATCACAGGAGATGGAAGTGATTATGATAAATTTTTAGCTTGGTCAAAAACTATACCTATGTCTATAGGGAACTCTCTTTATCATTGGACTCATCTAGAACTGCAAAGATTCTTTGGAATATATGAGCCACTTGATGAAGACACTGCGCCAATGATTTGGAAAAAAGCTAATGAATTCCTTAGCGGAGATGGGTTTAGTGCAAGAGATTTAATTCTAAAATCAAATGTTGAAACTATATGTACAACAGATGATCCAATTGATACATTAGAATATCATATAAAGCTTAAGGAAGATAAGAGCTTCAATGTAAATGTTTTACCAACATTCAGACCAGATAAGGGAATTGAAATAAATTTAGATGGTTTTGTTTCTTGGATAAAAAAATTAGAGCAAATATCTGAAGTGACCATTAATAATTATGATGAATTTTTACAAGCACTCGACTCAAGAATAAGATTTTTCCATTCAGTAGGATGTAGAATAGCAGATCATGGTTTAGATGGTGCAGTAGTTTATGCGGAAGTATCTAAGGAAGAAGCATCTGCAATATTTACTAAATCTTTAGAAGGCAAAACTATAAGTAGTGATGAAGAAAAGAAATATAAAACCTATACATTAATACATGTATTCAAACTTTATCATGAACTTGGATGGGCGATGCAGCTTCATATTGCAGCTCTTAGAAGCAATAATACAAAAATGTTAGAAAAAATAGGACCTAATACAGGATTTGATTCAATTAACGATGAAAGTATAGCTTATCCACTTTCTAGACTTTTAGATTCTGTAGATAGAGATAATTCTCTTCCAAAAACTATTTTATATACACTAAATCCAAAGGATAACTATGTTCTTGGATCTATGATAGGAAATTTTCAAGGGGATGGAATTGGGGGGAAAATGCAATTCGGCGCAGCTTGGTGGTTTAATGATAACAAAGATGGAATGATTGAGCAAATGAAAGCGTTATCGAATCTTGGATTATTAGGTCGTTTTGTTGGAATGTTAACGGATTCAAGAAGTTTTCTATCATATACAAGGCATGAATATTTTAGAAGGATTGCTTGTAATTTAATTGGAGAATGGGTGGAAAATGGTGAAGTACCCAAAAATAATAAATTACTAAAAAGAATTGTTCAAGGCATATGTTACAACAATGCAAAAGAATATTTTGGATTCGAAGTGAAATAATTTAAAAAAATACATAAGAGAAGAAAGAGAGGAAAAATATATGTCAAATAACAATAGAAAAATTACGATAGCTAGAGGTGTTGGTTATGGATTAGTTGATTTAATGGGTGGTGGTGCGTTTACCATTATCGGAGCCTTTTTACTATTTTTCTATACAACATTTGCAGGATTAACACCAATTGAAGGGGCATCTATTATTGCTATTGCACGTATTGTAGATGCAGTTGCCAGCTTATTTATAGGAAGTATATCAGATAACTTTTATAAAACTAAACTAGGAAAGATGTTTGGAAGACGTCGTTTCTTCTTATTAATTGGAGCACCTTTAATGGCAGTCTATGTGCTATTGTGGACAACAGGAAGAAGTTATACGTTTTATCTATTAACTTATTTAGCATTTGAAGTAATTGCTGCCATGATATTAATTCCATGGGAGACATTACCATCTGAAATGACAAAAGATTTTACTGAAAGAACTAAATTATCTGCATCTAGAATGTTTATTTCTGCAACAGGTACATTTTTAGCTACTTTTGTTCCTGGAAGATTGATTAAATATTTTGGTGATAAGAATCCAGAAGCATACTTTATTAATGGATTAATATTTGCTATTATATATGCAATTTGTATATTTATATCATATAAGTGTACTTGGGAAAGAGACCTTACACCAGAAATGGAAGCAGAATTATTAATTGCTTCTAAAAAGAAAAGTATTGGTGAACAATTAAAAGTTATGGTTAAAATATTAGGTGATTATGGATCTACATTTAAGGTTAGAGCCTTTAGACAACATTTAACAATTTATATATTATCATTTACTGCTAAAGATTTATTTAACTCTGTATTTATATATTTCTGCGTGTATGCTTTAGTAGTTCCATCTACTCTCGCTGCTAGTATACTTTCACTTAGTCTTATTGGTATACCTACAACTATTATAGGTGGATTTTTAATGATTAAGATTGGACCTGGTAACATATTTAAAATATCTTATACAACTATGATTATTTGTTTATTAGGATTCTACAGTGTTTATAAAATGGGGCTAGGATCAAATACTGCGCTATTATTCGTAATTGGTGCAATATATCAAATAGGTAGAAGTTTACTAGAATTTACTCCATGGAATGTATTTCCATTCATACCAGACGTTGATGAAATGATTACAAGACAAAGAAGAGAAGGCCTTTTTGCAGCAGTTATGACTTTCACTAGAAAGAGTAGTGTAGCAATAGCTACATTCGCTGTTGGTGTTATATTACAAAATGGTGGCTTTATTAAAGGCCAAGCAACTCAACCAGAATCAGTAATTACAACTATCGCAAATATTTTACTTTATGGATGTATAACATTACTTGTATTAGCACTAATTGCTGCTATAACTTTCAAACTTAATAAAAGAACTCATGGTATATTAGTAGATGAAGTTGAACGTTTGAAAGATGGTGGTTCAAAAGCTGATGTTACTCCAGAAACAAAAGCGATTATTGAAAATCTTACTGGATATAAATATGAAGATGTTTGGAAAGAAATTACTGCATAAAGCAATTTGTTGAATTAATAGCAGTTTCAATGATATAAGGTAGAAAAAATTAGTATTCTATTTATAAGATATTTTGACCTGATTTTTACGGCTGTCTTAAGATAGAAAATGAACTCCTATTTTAAGGCAGCTAATTTTAAATAAAATTATTATATAAGTTAGGAGATTTTAATATGAATAATAAAATTAATTGTCTTTACTGTGATAAGGATGAAAAACTTGATAATTTAATGATTGAAATATGTAAGCTTAATGTATCTACTCTTTATTTGTTCAAGGAACAAAGCCACAAAGGAAGATGTATAGTTGCTTATAACAAGCATGTAAATGAATTATTTGAGCTAGAAGATAAAGAACTAGAATTATTTATGAAAGATGTTACTAGAGCTGCTTCTGCAATTAAAAAGACTTTTTCACCTGATAAGGTAAATTATGGAGCATATTCAGATACGCTTCCACATCTTCATTTCCATTTGGTTCCTAAGTATAAAGATGGATATTCATGGGGCGGAGTATTCGAAATGAATCCTCAAAAAACATATATAAGTGATAAAGAGTATAATGAATTAATAACTAAGATAAATTCATCACTCTAATCAACGTATTTTAAGAAAAATACTAATAAAATTGAACAAAATCATTCTATACAAATATTAACTAATAACTTATCATTAATAGTTAATATAATCACAGAAAATACTAACAACATAAGACAAATTAATCATAGCCTTATCAAGTAGAAATTTTAATTCTATCTCTACATACTTGATAGGGCTAAAAATAAAGATATAAATTTTAATATTTATCTTACTTCATTTATCAAGCCTTTTCTATAAGCTTTCTTACCTTTATAGTCATCCTTATTAATGGTCATGCTTTTAAAAGTTTTATCTTTATTTAAGGGTATACACCCATGAAATAAAAGATTAGAGTTACAAGGTAAATATATTTTTCTTTTATTAAATAGAAATAAAACATGCTTTTGTAATTTATATTATCTAAAAGTAATCTATGATCCATTTTAAATTCAGATCTTCTTTTTATTATTTCATGCTCAAATTTAAATTGAATAATTGTTATAACTTTGTGCATCTTAGAAATAAGTTCAATTTCAGAAGTTCCATATCCAGTTTCATCATTATTTTTAGGAATAAAAGCAACGTAGTTATCAGCTTCTTCATGCAATAATTCTTCTATAATATAGCTAAAATCTTTTGGAAGAGCTTTTCTTACTTTTGATCTTGTATATTTAGAAGATACATGTTTACGGATTTCAATTAATCTGTATAAATTAATTTTGTACCAATCATTTATATTTTTTTCTTCTTTTAAAGTTCTCTCTAATTCTAGTTTCTAATTCTTGTATTAAAATAATATCCTTTTTGTAAGTTTATAAGTATGTGCATATATAGACTTATAAACTTACCAATTTGACACATTGTGGCAGATAAAATTTAGTATAGAAAACTCTAATGAAATTTAATAATCTAATATTATGACAGTTTGTTATTATAAGACTTCTCAGCTTTTGAAAATTTACTAGGTGAAATTCCTTTATATTTTTTAAATGATTTAATAAAATAGCTTAAGTCATTAAATCCACAATTATATGCAATATCTGTTATAGAAAAATTTGTAGTTGCTAATTGATAACTAGCACATTCTATTCTATAATAATTCAAATAATTTATAGGGGTTCGATGAGTCATTTCATAAAAAAATCTACAAAAATATTTTGGAGACATACCAATAACTTTAGATAAATCTTCTAAAGTTATTGTAGAAGAATATGATTCTTCTATTATTTCTAAAACTTTTTTTAGTTGCATGATTTTTTTACTATCTTTTTTAGTTTGTAAATAATCTGTTGAGTAAAATTCATTACTATAAATAAGACCTAAAATTTGGTATAAATTTCCTAGCACTATTAATTCATAACTATTTTTTTTTGATTTTAATGTTTCAAATAGGGTGAATATAAAATTATGAAGTTCTGAATTAGACTTAGGAAAATAATCATTAATAATTATAATATGGTCTATTATGTTTTGAATATATTTTGTGCCAGAATAGTTTTCTTTTAATAACATATTCATGTCAAATACAACACATTCATATATACATTCTGTGGGTATTCCAGAGTGCAGAATGCCATCTCTTATAAAAATAATATCTCCTTCTTTTGCTAAAATTTCATTTTGATCTAAATAGACAAGAAGAGTTCCTTTTAAAATTCGAATTATTTCATATTCTACATGCCAGTGATATGACATCATGTATTGAGGATGCATACTGTCTACATAATGAAATTCTATTGGAAAGTTGAAAGTACCTCTTTGCTTGATTTCATTATAATCTAAGTACTTCATTTTATAAAACTCCTTAAATGTGAATATTGTTATATTTTTTGCTATTATAACACAAGTATTGATTAAGTTGCAATTGTATAATGAAATCGTAACCAGAACGAAAATAAAATAATAATTATAAATAAAAGAATTGATCATTTATAAAAAGTAAACTGATTAAAAAAATTAAATTTGAGGAGGACATTAACATGTCAAAAAGCAGATTAATAGGAGATTATCCGGTAATTGGTATAAGACCAACAATTGATGGAAGAAGAGGAATGTTGGATGTAAGAGGCTCACTTGAAGAACAAACGATGTCAATGGCAAAGGTAGTAGCTGAACTTTTTACATCAAATCTTAAATATTCAAATGGCGATTCTGTAAAAGTTGTTATTGCAGATACAACAATTGGAAGAGTTGCAGAATCAGCAGCTTGTGCATCAAAATTTAAAAAAGAGGGAGTAGACATTACTCTTACAGTAACACCATGTTGGTGCTATGGAGCAGAAACAATGGACATGGATCCAATGACAATAAAAGGTGTTTGGGGATTTAATGGAACAGAAAGACCAGGAGCTGTTTATTTAGCATCAGTACTTGCTACACATGCACAAAAGGGTCTACCAGCTTTCGGAATATATGGGCATAATGTTCAAGATGCAAATGATTCAGAAATTCCAGAAGATGTTAGAGAAAAGCTATTAAGATTTGGTAGAGCAGCAGTTGCAGCAGCTACTATGAGAGGAAAATCTTATTTACAAATTGGTTCTATTTGTATGGGAATTGGTGGATCAATAATAAGTCCTGAATTTTTTGAAGAATATCTTGGTATGAGAGTTGAATCTGTAGATGAAGTAGAAATCATAAGAAGAATGACAGAAGGAATATATGATGAAGCTGAATATAAAAAAGCTATTGAATGGACAAAAGAATACTGCAAAGAAGGCTTTGATAAGAATCCAGAAGAAGCTCAAAAAACTAGGGAACAAAAAGATTCAGATTGGGAATTTGTTGTTAAAATGATGTGTATTATTAAGGATTTAATGAATGGAAATGAAAATCTTCCAAAAGGTTGTGAAGAAGAAAAACTTGGACATAATGCTATTGTAGCAGGTTTCCAAGGACAAAGACAATGGACAGATTTTTATCCGAATTGTGATTATCCAGAAGCTTTATTAAATACATCATTTGACTGGAATGGACAAAGAGAGCCTTATATATTAGCAACGGAAAATGATACGCTAAATGGTGCAACAATGTTGTTTAGTAAGTTATTAACAAATACAGCACAAATATTTGCAGATGTTCGTACTTATTGGAGTGCAGATGCGGTTAAGAAAGCTACCGGGTATGAAATTGAAGGAGCTGCTAAAATCGCTGGTGGATTTATACATTTAATTAACTCAGGAGCAGCATGTTTAGATGCTAATGGTGGAGCAAAGGATGCAGAGGGAAATGCAGTTATTAAACCTTTCTGGGAAATAACAGAAGAGGATCAAAAGAGGATACTTGAAGCTACTACATGGAATCCAGCAGATCAAGGATACTTTAGAGGTGGAGGATATTCATCAAGATTTTTAACAAAAAATGTTATGCCTTGTACCATGGCTAGACTTAATATCGTTAAAGGATTAGGACCAGTACTTCAATTAGTAGAAGGATTTACTGTAGAACTTCCAGATGAAGCAAATGACGTTTTATGGAAGAGGACAGATTATACATGGCCGTGTACATGGTTTACTCCAAGAGTAACAGAAGATGGTCCATGTAAAACAGCATATGATGTTATGAACAATTGGGGAGCTAACCATGGAGCAATAAGTTATGGACATATAGGTGCAGATTTAATTACATTAGCTTCTATTTTAAGAATTCCAGTATCTATGCATAATGTTCCAGAAGAGAAAATCTTTAGACCAGCAGCTTGGAATGCTTTTGGACAAGACAAAGAGGGACAAGATTACAGAGCTTGTGCTACTTATGGACCATTATTTAAATAAAAATTAGTAGGTGGTAGTATGAAAAAAGAAAAGAGAGTATTGGCATTTGATTTTGGAGCATCTAGTGGAAGAGCAATGCTTGGAATATATGATGGAAGTACTATTAAGATAGATGAAATTCATAGATTTTCAAATGATCCCGTTGTTGTGAATGGAACTATGTATTGGGATATATTAAGATTACTTTATGAAATTAAGCAGGGCCTTTTAAAGGCAAAGCATTGTGGTGGTTTTGATAGTATTGGTATTGATACATGGGGAGTTGATTTCGGAATTATTGATGAGCATGGAGATTTAGTAGAAAATCCAGTTCATTATAGAGATGATAGAACTCAGGGAATGTTAGAAAAAAGCTTTGAGAAGATTTCTAAAAATAAATTTTATAACATCACTGGAAATCAATTTATGGAAATTAACACAGCATTTCAATTATTATCATTAGTTGAAAAAAGACCTCATGTATTAGAGAAAGCAGACAAAATTTTATTAATGCCTGATTTGTTAAATTATATACTAACGGGTATAAAAGTAACTGAGTATTCTATTGCATCCACAACTCAGTTATTAGATGCAAAAAAAGGAATATGGTCTGATAAAGTAATTAAAGCTCTTAATATACCTAAGAAGTTATTCACAGAAATTGTACCTACTGGTACAAAAATCGGACAAATTTCAGATGAACTTTGCAAAGAGTTAGGAATAGAAAAAAGTGATGTAATTGCTGTAGCAGGACATGATACTCAAAGTGCTCTTGTTGCGGTACCTGCAAAAGAAGATGACTTCATATTTATTAGTTGTGGTACATGGTCATTGTTTGGAACAGAACTAGAAAAACCATTGATTAACGAAAAATCTAGTGAATATAATATAACTAATGAGGGTGGATATGAAGGAAAGATTTCATTTCTAAAAAATATTATTGGCTCATGGTTAATTCAAGAGAGTCGTAGACAATGGATAAAAGAAGGAAAAGAGTATGGATTTGGAGATTTAGAGCAAATGGCAAGTTCAGCTGAACCTTTTAAGTGCTTTATTGATCCTGATGCACCTGAATTTGTACCAACCGGAAATATTCCAGAACGTATCCGTGAATTTTGTAAGCGTACAGGACAAAAATTTCCAGAAACAGAAGGAGAACTTGTTAGATGTATTAATGAAAGTCTTGCTTTGAAATATAGGTATGAGCTTGGAAAAATAAAAGAATGCACTGGCAAGAAGTATGAAAATATTTATATGGTAGGTGGCGGTATTCAAAGTAAACTACTTTGCCAAATGACCTCAAGTGCATGTAATTGTAAAGTTACAGCAGGACCAGTAGAAGCAACAGTATATGGAAATATAGTATTACAACTAATGGCGTCAGGTTCAATTAAAGGATTAGATGAAGCTAGAAAAATTGTTTCGAAATCACCAGATATAAGAAACTATGATCCTAAGGATATATCACTTTGGAATGAAGCATATGAGAAATTTAAGGAGGTAATAAAGTGTTAAAAGGAATACCACAAATTTTGTCACCAGAATTATTAAAGACATTATGTGAAATGGGACATAGTGACAGATTAGTTATTTCTGATGGAAATTTTCCAGCAGAAGCTATGGGAAAGAATGCAATTGTAATTCGTTGTGATGGACATGGAGTTCCTGAGTTACTTGATGCTATTTTAAAAGTATTCCCTTTAGATACCTATGTAGAAAAGCCAGTAAATTTAATGGAAGTTATGGCTGGAGATACAATAGAAACTCCAATTTGGAACACATATGAAGAAATTTTATCAAAATATGATAAAAGAGGCAAAAATGCTATAGGTAATATTGAACGTTTTGCTTTTTATGATGAGGCAAAAACATCTTATGCAATTATAGCAACAAGTGAAAAAGCACTTTATGCGAATATTATGCTACAAAAAGGCGTTGTAGTTGAAGATTAAGAAAAAATAAGGATAAAAATATAGGAGGATAAATAATATGGAATATATGGAAATAAGAGAACAAATGTGTGATGTTTGTCACAAAATGTGGCAATTAGGATGGGTAGCAGCAAATGATGGAAATGTATCAGTAAAACTTGAAGATGGTACATTCTTAGCAACACCAACTGGAATTAGTAAAAGCTTTATTACACCAGAAAAATTAGTTCATATTGATGAAAATGGCGAAGTATTAGATGGATTAGAAGGATACAAACCATCATCTGAAATAAAAATGCATTTACGTTGTTATAAAGAAAGATCAGATGTAGGATCAGTTGTACATGCTCATCCACCTACAGCTACAGGTTTTGCCGTAGCACACTTAGATTTGGATCGTTATACTATGATTGAGACTGTTATAGCGCTTGGTTCAATACCTGTAACACCTTATGGAACACCATCTACTTATGAAGTTCCTGATGCTATAGCACCATACCTTGCAGAACATGATGCATTGCTATTAGAGAACCATGGAGCATTGACAGTAGGTGCAGACTTAATTACTGCATATTATAGAATGGAAACATTAGAATTATATGCAAAGATTAGTTTAACAGCACATTTACTTGGCGGAGAAAAAGAAATTTCTAAAAAAAATATTGATAGATTAATTGGTATGAGAAAGGGATATGGAGTTACAGGAAGACATCCAGGATTTAAGCGTTACAGAAAAGAAAAAGAATAATTATTGAAAATTTTTTGTGGTGAATTTACAGGAACATTAATAATAATGTTCCTGTGCTTGATATTTCATAATAAATTAAAAGGAGATTGATTATTATGTCAAACAGAATGATTTTAAACGAGACAAGCTATATAGGAGCAGGCGCAATTGAAAATATTGTTACAGAAGTTAAGATAAGAGGATATAAAAAAGCATTAGTAGTAACTGATAAAGACTTAGTGAAATTTAATGTAGTTAGTAATGTAACCGATATTTTAAAAGAAAATAGCTTAGACTTTGAAGTTTTTGATGATGTAAAAGCTAATCCTACTATAAATGTAGTATTACAAGGTATAGAAAAATTTAAAGAATCTACAGCAGATTATTTAATAGCAATAGGTGGAGGATCGTCAATTGATACCGCCAAAGCTATTGGAAT
>LIDZ01012639.1_pt1 | contig 62154 bp, 73 predicted proteins | sample 644651 | NCBI WGS metagenome assembly LIDZ01 (sample SAMN03856242, study PRJNA289617) | food metagenome | isolation source: wine grapes on drying loft during traditional withering process | host: Vitis vinifera cv. Corvina | place: Italy: Gargagnago di S. Ambrogio di Valpolicella | collected 2014-01 | reverse complement strand
CCCAGTGTGGCCGTTCACCCTCTCAGGTCGGCTACGCATCGTCGCCTTGGTGAGCCGTTACCTCACCAACTAGCTAATGCGCCGCAGGCCCATCTATAAGTGGCAGATTACTCCGCCTTTCAGTGTCTCTTCATGAGAAGAAACAAATTATCCGGTATTAGCTACCGTTTCCGGTAGTTATCCCAGTCTTACAGGCAGGTTACCTACGTGTTACTCACCCGTCCGCCGCTAAGTTGTTTTGGAAGCAAGCTTCCAAAACAACTCCGCTCGACTTGCATGTATTAGGCATGCCGCCAGCGTTCGTCCTGAGCCAGGATCAAACTCTCCAATAGAGATGAATTCTAAATTGCGTTAAAACAATTTATAAATCATCCAGAGATGAGCTATAGATCAACTTTACAGCGACCTGCAACTCATCTGAGATGATTTCAAATCAGCTTTGCAGTGATTTGGAACCATCTATGAAAAGAGCGAAATGCTCATTTAAAACAATCTGGCGAGAATTCTCATTCTCTATCAAATGATTTCTCATTTGTTTTGATTTCACTTTCGTGAAATCCACTCACTCGTTGTTCAGTTTTCAAAGATCAATATTTTCTTTCGCTAGCCACCAGATGTTCTCGGCGACAACTTCTATATCATATCATACTGTGCGTCGATTATGCAAGAAGTTTTTTTGAAGCGATAATCAATTCGATTTGCATCGATATGATCTCGCAATTCCTCATTACTAAGGAAGCGAGAATTAATTTATCATATATTAAACAAGTTAGTCAATACTTTTTCGAATTTTTTTAAAAAATTAATGTTTGAATTGGGGGAACCGGTTGTTACGAGCATATTTAGAGAGTTCCTTCGGGGGGGCAAAACGGGCATACATACGAAATACAACTTTATAACGCTTAGCGATAGATTGTTTTATTTCTTGATCTAAGCGTTTGTCACCTAGATCCATTAACATTTCATCCAGTTCTTTACGAAGAACATAATCCAGTTCCTTACACTCTCTATCATTGAATAGCATACCCAGCATATATTATTGCCTCCTCGATTATGTAACTAACGGATAACAGGCTGGGTTATTCCAGAACAATCCGTATAGCTGTTTTACTGTTATGCTCATAATTTGGAAAAAATATGAGCATAACAGTAAAAATTTTTATTACTGCATTAGCCAAAATGTTATTGTGCTTTCTATAATTGCCGCAATAAAAAGTAATATCACGATCCACAGCGAAATAGGTCCCACTCTTTTAAAGAACCCGCTCCACACTTCTCCTAAGTTTGCCCGTTTCTCGCGATTCCATTGCCCTATGCTAATCCACACTAAAGTTCCTAGACGAAGTCCAAAGGCACAAGCAATAATAATAGCCGGGATCTCAATAATCCCATGCGGTAACAAACCCTTTACAATCACATCAAACATACTTTCACCCTGTATTGATAAATGATGTACCAAATATCCAAGAACCATACCATTGATCATCAGAAAGATAATCGGGAGTATGCCGAGAAAAATACCAAGAAAAATGATTAATACTGCTTTTATACTATTATTCCAAAATATAAACATAAAAAAGCTCCACTGTGGTCGATCCGACTCACTTAAACTCTGACTAATCTGACGGATACCCTCTAGCTGTTGGTTAACAAACTGCGCTATTGATTCTGTGCTAAGCCACCCCACTACTATTCCTATAATAAATATCAATGTGGATACCATCATCGTCTTTTTGATCAAGGAAATATCTTTTATAAAAGTTGAAAATTTAAACATGAGTAACCTCCTAAAAGTTTTGGTACAAAACTTACACCGTAAGCATAATCCTAAAAGTTTTGGTACAAAACTTAATTCGTAAGCGTACTCCTAAGTTTTAGGACAAAACTTCATCGTAAGCTCACTCATTCAGTAATAACCACCAAGTACGAGCATACAATTTGAAGTAAACAAGCATTCGTGCATGAGAGGAGCGCTTTATCCAATGAATTCATTTTTTTATGTGTTGAGCTGGAAGAAAATTAAACGTTATTTACTCGTTACAGCTGCTGTGGTATTTGCAATTGGAGTTGTGTACATTGAACGGGATCAAATCACAGTGTTCTCTGAAGGGGCACCTTCAGCAATTTACAGCGTACCTACAAACAAGAAAGTGATTGCGTTGACCTTCGATATAAGTTGGGGCGATACCCGACCAGGTCCTATCATCAATATTCTGAAGGAGAAAAAAGTTCAGAAATCCACGTTCTTCCTCTCTTCTCCATGGAGCAAAAGCCACCCAGACATTGTAAAAGATATTAAGGATAGCGGCTTTGAAATTGGGAGTCATGGTCATAAACATGTGAATTACACTACACTTAGTGATGACGAGATTCGCAAGCAGATTTCCACAGCCAATTCTGTACTAAGCGATATGACAGGAAAAGCACCTAATTTACTCCGATTACCGAACGGTGATTTTGACAAAAGAGTATTGCGGATTGCGGAAAGTATGAATTATAAAGTGATCCAGTGGGACACCGATTCCTTAGATTGGAAGAATATTGGAGTACAAAATATCGTTGAACGTGTGGTTAGCAAAGCACACCCTGGTGACATCGTATTGTTGCATGCTAGTGATTCATCTAAACAAACACATGAAGCACTTCCCCTTATTATTGATCAATTACGTAAACAAGGGTATGAATTCGTAACCGTGTCTGACTTGATTAACCAAACGGATACCAAAGGAACGGAAGTCCGTGATCAAGCATCGATACAAGGGTCCATCAAAGACGAGGATCTCTCAGGGTTTTAAAAAGAAGAACTGTCCAATACCCCATTAAGTGAATTGTATAATTTGACGGATTCACAAGGCTGTCGTACTTGGCTGCTTACATTCCGTCATTTTAAAAAAAGAGCTAAGTTACTTAGCTCTTTTTGTTTGCTACAATACGGTGAAGAATTAAGATTTGAAATATATTACAAGCTAATAATGGAATAACAATAAGTGCAGTAGCATTGTCGACATTAATTTTGAGGCCACCAACAATTTCTATAATGGTAACCGCAATGAGGAAGAACAATGTTGGTATCCAAGCTGAAGCATTTGTCATACGTGCTTTAAAGTAAGCGACTGCAACTGACACGATTAAAATAACTCCTGCAAGTATAAGATCAGACCATTTCCCACTTTCCCCACCAACAAACGTACGGAAGAACAATAACTCAAGCAAAGCTAAGACGGTTAAAACCATCTGTATGTACTGCCAACCTCTTTTGGAGAATACCCCATTCCCCATATAATTCAAAATCAGGTAAGCAAAGAATCCCAATTGAGAATAAACACTGGCAAGCATTCCATATCCAAACAAAATTACGAAAAAGGCAACATAGTCGGAGAATCCTTTGAAAGATATACCTCCACTTACGATCTGTAATCCGATCCCCGCAATAATAGCGGCCACTGCTCCCACTAATAATGTTTCCCAAAATAACTTAAACCATTTTCTTAAAGTCAAAAAATCACCCCCATAACAGTTTATTTTACCAACGTTCTCATTAAAAAACCATTACCCTCCGAACATATTTATGATTTCACCTTCACATACTACAAACAGTATCCATGTTAAGGAGGACAACCAGATGAAAATAACGGATATACGCATCATTGGACTGATTTGTGTTCTTGTTACTGCTCTTACAGCCTGCGGCTCTGAACAAAGTAGTTCATCCTCCCCTATGGGATATAAAGAAATGAAATCCATGGTGGTGGATATTCTCAAGAGCGATGAAGGTAAAAAGGCTGTTGAAGAAGCTCTAAATGGAGGCCAATCAGGGGGCACTATGGGGATGAAGATGATCTCCTCAGCCTCAGCGGAAGAAATCCGAACTGCAGTAAAAGATACAATTACAGCTCCAGAATATGAAAAGAAAATCGAAAAGATAATGAAAGATCCCAAATTTGCAGGTGATTTCGCCAAAGCGATTAGTTCCCAAAGTAAAGAATTGCATCAGCAATTAATTAAAGACCCAACTTATCAAAAATCAGTCACTGACATCATGAAGTCCCCTGAGGTCACAAAAATGTTTCTAGAGCTCACTAAATCATCTGATTTTCGTAAACAGTCGATGACCATTATGACCGAAGCTATGCAGAATCCACTCTTCAAAATGGAAGTTTTGGAATTGCTTAAATCCGTCGTAAAAAGTGAACTCCAACCCAAGGATAAAAAAGAAAAGAAAGATAGTGGCGGGGGAAAGGAAGGTGAAGATGGCGGTGAATAGTTATAGCTAAATCAAGTAGAAATGGGTGCCGTCCTTCTCCAAGGACGGCACCCATTTCAGCGAAAATATAAGGAATAGAGTCTTTCTTATATTTAAAAAAGGACTCCCTGTTAAGAGAGCCTTGATCAACTTTCATCAGCTAGGCTGACTGGAATTGGACTGACTCATTACGAATGGAGTCAGTCCTTTTCGCATTTAGAAATAACGATTGTGGCAAGCTCATCGTAGATCTTACCACTTGTTGTATCATACTTATAGATAGAGGGTGAGAAATCTGGTTCAGATATGTGATTGTTAGGAACACCTAGAGGGAATTGAGCTATTAACTCTGTATGAAGCGTTTCAGCTAATCGTCCTCCCCCACCTCTACCGAATACATAATCTCGATCCCCGCAACTCGAACACTCATAATATGACATATTCTCAACTACACCCAAGATTTCATGATTCGTTTGAATAGCCATAGCTCCTGCTCTAGCGGCCACAAAGGCTGCTGTCGCATGTGGCGTTGTTACAATGATCTCTTTGCACTGAGGTAGCATTTGGTGGACATCCAAGGCAACGTCACCCGTTCCCGGAGGTAGGTCAAGTAGTAAGTAGTCCAATTCTCCCCAACCCACATCGCCAAGAAATTGACGCAACATCTTTCCTAACATAGGCCCACGCCAAATCACTGGATTATTCTCACGAATAAAGAAACCCATAGACATCACTTTTACGCCAAAACGTTCTACCGGTAAGATCAACCCATCTTCAACGATAGGTCCCTCTTCCAACCCCATCATGTCTGGAATACTAAAGCCGTATATATCAGCATCAATCAGCCCCACACGTTTCCCTTGACGGGCTAATGCGACAGCTAAGTTAACGGTTACCGTTGACTTACCTACGCCTCCCTTACCACTAGCTATAGCAATGAAGTGTACACCCGAATCCTCTTGAATTAGGGCATGGTCCTCTAAACCAGCAGCATGACCTTTTTTCAATACAGCTTCATCTTCATCTGACATTTGTTCTCCAAAAGCTAGCTTACGATCATAATCCGTAGCTTCACGTAGACGGATATGAATCTCCGCCGCCCCTAACTTCTCTAAACGATGACGGATCTCCTTATCGAGGTCAGCACGATACGCTTCACTGGTGTCAATAAATATGGCAGAAAGAGAGATTTGGTTATCCTTTATTACAATATCCCGAATAAGCTGCAGATCAATCAGACTTTTACCGCTGGTAGGTTCACCCATTGATTGTAGAATTTCCTGTACTTGCTCTCTTGATATCATGATGGTAGCCCCCTGCTTCGTATAATGGCATATTTAACTATTATATCTTACCCAACTCATTCTGACGACATCTTGGACTTCTCTCCTGAAGTATATCGCAAAATCCCTTTGTAAATGGAAGCAGCAACTTTCCGTTGGTATCCGACATCTTTTAACAACATTGCTTCATCAGCATGCGAGAGAAAACCTACTTCTACCAGAGCTGCTGGAATTTTTAGAGCTTTAAGCAAATACACCGTGTTAACCGTTTTAGCAATACGATCCGTATTCTCTAAATTACGTTTCATTTCTTCTTGCATTAAAGTAGCCAGGTTAGCATTGTCAGGATGATTAGGATAATAAAACACTTGCGCTCCTCGCCAGCGGTTGGAAGGAATACTATTCATGTGAACACTGAGAAATAGATACGGCTGTTGATCTTCTATTCTCTTCACACGTTGCTTTAAATCCTCTGTTTTACGCTTCGAATATCCCTTGGTATCTGGCGACGCCAGATCATAATCTCCTTCACGGGTCATCTTTACAACAGCTCCAGCCTCTTGCAGGTAATCTCGAAGATATAGTGTAATCGCAAGGTTAATATCTTTCTCAATCACACCTTGCCGACTTACAGCTCCCCCATCCACTCCCCCATGGCCAGCATCTAGGACAATCACTTTTCCTGCCAACGGTAAACTCCAGTACTTCGTTGTTTTTTCGGTAGGAATTTCATATGTAACTATAGCTACAAAAATAATCAGTAAACACATTCCAAATAGTAGCTTTTTGATTGTTCTAAGTCGAATCCATACCGTTATTACTGACTTAGGCTTGGACATAAAAAAGACCACCTCCTGTCCTTATAGACTCTTAAACATCTATATGGGTGGGGGTGGACAATTAGTACCTTATAACGTAATTTGCTCAGCCATTCCTTCGATAAGAACCTTGGCAACTTCAGGACGGGTGAATTCTGGTGGAGGACATAGCCCCTCACGTAACAATCCACGAACTTTAGTGCCCGATAGGGTCATATGATCCTCATTTCCATGTGGACATGTCTTGCTAGAAGCCATATTTCCGCATTTGGTACAGAAGAAACTATGCTCAAAAAATAAAGGCGTAATATCTAATTCTTCTGCTGTGAAGTTCTTGAATATTTCTTGTGCTTCATACGTCCCGTAATAATCGCCTACACCTGCATGATCTCGTCCTACGATGAAGTGTGTACATCCATAGTTTTTCCGAACAATCGCATGGAAAATAGCTTCACGTGGTCCAGCATATCTCATTGCCGCTGGAAACACGCCAAGAAAAGCACGATCCTCAGGATAGTAATTTTTCAAAAGTGTTAAATAACTCTTCATTCGCACATCCGCAGGAACATCGTCTGATTTCGTTTCACCTACAAGCGGATTTAAGAATAAGGCATCCACAATCTCCATAGCACTCTTCTGAATATATTCATGTGCACGATGAACAGGGTTTCGGGTTTGGAATCCAACGACAGTATTCCAGCCTTTCTCTGCAAATAAACGACGGGTCTCAGCAGGTACGAAATAGAATTCTTTGAATTTTGCAGGTTCAGGCCTATTTAGGACTTGAATTGATCCACCTACATAGATCGAAGAACGCTCCATCAACTTTTTAACCCCTGGGTGTTCAGGGTTATTGGTCTTAAAGACATGGAGTGCTTCTTCTTCTTGATCAATGGTATAGATACTCCCAACAGTAAGCGTAGCGTACACAATTCCATCACCTTCACCCACAAGCGCAACTTGTTGACCAAGAGATAGATTCACCGCTCTAACTGCATCTACAGCCAGTGTAATTGGAATGGACCAAACAGTACCATCCGCAAGTCTCATCGTTGAAATAACGGAACGATAATCATCTTCATTCAAAAAACCAGTAAGTGGCGAAAAAGCGCCTACAGCGATAAGATCTAAATCGGAAATGGTCCATGTGTTAATGGCGATTTGTTGGAGTCCTTGTGCAGATTGCAATAGTGCTTCTCTTTCCTCACCCTGTACAAGCCTCTGAATTAATTTCCCGCCATGCGGTAATATTGAAGTCATTGATTTCGCTCCTTGTATATAGTTTCTCGAAGAATTTACTTATGAAGTCCACATTCTGTCTTCTCATTACCAGCCCAACGACCTGCACGAGGGTCTTCACCAGGCATAACTGGACGTGTACAATACTCGCATCCAATACTAGGGAAATTCTGATCATGAAGCGGATTGTATAGTACATCATTACTACGAATGTAATTCCACACATCATCAGTTGTCCATGATGCAATGGGATTAAATTTAATCAGCCCGAATTTAGCATCATATTCTACTTTCTTTGTATTAGCACGTGTTGGTGCTTGATCACGTCGAATACCCGTTATCCAAGCATCATACTGCGATAGGATACGAGTAAGTGGCTCAACCTTTCGAATGTTACAACATTGATTAGCGTTGACAGTCCATAATGCTTCCCCATATTGCAAAGCCTGCTCTTCCGGCGTCAATTTTGGGGATACGCGAATAAACTCTAATCCATATTTCTTAGACATTTGATCTCGAGTCTCATATGTTTCCTTAAAATGAAAATCCGTATCTAAATAAAAGATGTCTGTTGATGGACTTATCTTTTGTATCATATCAACGAGTACAACATCTTCTGCTCCAAAACTACAGGCAAATGTAATGTTCGGAAAGGTATCGATGGCAAAGCGGATGACATCCTCAGGCAAAGCATGCTCAAACTCTTCTGACTTTTCCTTGATCAGTTGCTCTTTCTCTAACAAATTCATGAATTTGTCTCCCCCCAATACATTGAAATAAATAAAATACAAATCCCACTAAGTTAATGCGAATTATATACTATTATAAATATTGCCAGCTGAATGTGTCAATATGTATTCGCCTAATTAACTTAATTATGTTCCATGAATATCTATACAAATTCCATTGTCAGCGGACAAAACAAAAACCTCTGACCACGAAGGCCAGAGGTTTGATTCCTTGGTGTACAAGGAAAAAGATATTAACGTTTGGAGAACTGAGGAGCACGACGTGCTGCTTTAAGTCCGTATTTCTTACGTTCTTTCATACGTGGATCACGAGTTAAGAATCCTGCTTTCTTAAGTGAACCGCGCATTTCAGGATCTACTTTAAGCAATGCACGGGAAATACCATGACGAATTGCTCCAGCTTGACCTGATGTTCCTCCACCATGAGCAATTACGAGAACATCGTATTTGCCAAGTGTTTCTGTTAAGTTAAGTGGTTGTTTAACAATCAACTTAAGTGTTTCTAGACCGAAATATTCATTAATGTCGCGTTTATTAATGACAATGCGTCCTTCACCCGGTATAAGACGAACACGTGCTACCGAATGTTTACGACGACCTGTCCCATAGTATTGTACTTGTGCCATGAAACTGTCCTCCTTTTAAATTAGCCGCGAAGTTCGTAAACTTCTGGATTTTGTGCTGCGTGTGGATGTTCTGTACCTGCGTAAACTTTAAGTCTCAGCTTCATCTTATCACCCATACGAGTTTTAGGAATCATACCTTTAACGGCTGCTTCAATAACACGTTCAGGGAAAGTCTTCAGCATTTCTTGAGCTGTAGTTACTTTCAAACCACCAGTGTGCATGGAGTGACGATAGTATTTCTTGTCAGTCAACTTTCTTCCTGTCAAATGAATCTTTTCAGCGTTGATTACAACTACAAAGTCGCCAGAGTCAACGTGTGTAGTGAATTGTGGCTTGTGTTTGCCGCGAATAAGAGCAGCAACCTCAGTTGCCAAACGACCGAGCGTTTTACCATCGGCATCGATGATGTGCCAGTTACGCTCTACTTCATTTGGCTTAGCCATATAGGTGGTACGCATAAATAGTTCCTCCTTGTTATCGTCCGAAAATCAAACATATTTCATTTATCTTCGTTCATAGTAGTTAGCAAATGTTATCAATTAATTTAAAGCATATTGTGATCGTCTTATTTGGGGCTGTGGGAAAGCCATTAAGAAAACACAATTTTTATTCTACAGTATCCACAAGCAAATCGCAAGAGATTTATAAAGTTTTTTTCATATGATCACTGTAATCCACATCCCAAAGCGTAAGGCCCTTTCCTTCCGCTGTTGGACCAGCTTGTGTCCGATCTAAAGCCTCCAGAATGACTTGTATGTCCTCTGGAGACTTCTTCCCTTCTCCAACTTCCAGTAATGTCCCCATCATAATACGAACCATGTGCTGTAGAAAGCCACTCCCTGTTACATACGTATGAATAACGCCTTGATCATTGGAAGCTGACCTACACATCGAATCATCCACTTCGATATAAGCGTCAAACAATGTGCGGACATGAGATGTCTTCGTAGAATTACGAGAAGCAAATGATGTGAAGTCATGAGTACCTATGAAGTACTTTATAGCGCTCTGCATTGCAGCGATATCCAATCTCCCATGATGATGAAATTGGGTATGGCGCTGAAACACATCAATAAATTGATTAGCATTTACTGTATAACGGTATGTTTTACGTTTGGCGGAACGACGAGAGTGAAAGAGTTCCGGTACTTCTATTGCCTCTCTGACCACGATATCCGCTGGTAGTCTTGTATTCAGGGCCATAGCCCACCGTTCTACGGGAATCGCGGAAAGAGATTGGAAATTAAATACCTGACCGTAGGCGTGAACACCTGCATCTGTCCGCCCTGAAGCTATAATCTTCACCTCATCACCTGTAAGCATCTTAATTGCCTTCTCAAGGTGATCCTGAACCGTTCTGCCATCCGTTTGTGTCTGAAAGCCGTTATAATTCGTCCCATCGTAACTGACCTTCATGCATAAGTTGCGCAGTTACATCACCTCATTAGCAAATCTAAAACATCAATTAGCTCCGACCAACCCTTAAATAGAGACGGTACCCTATTGCTACTTGATTGATAAGCAAAGGTTTTGAAACTTACACTTTCTTATCATTCAAGAAGAAACGGCTACACCGACCCTTAAGGGCGGGTATCCGTCTCTTCGGAAATGTAAGAAGTAGAGTATCAAGTGAAACTTATACTCTCTTATATTTTAAAAAAGAAGCTCCTTTCGGAGCTTCCTCTATTCCGAAATGAAGTGAAAAAAGGGTTAATACAGAATCAACGATTACTGCTTACCCTTTCAACATTTCGATATTTACGCGCGGTCTACTAATTCTAAGTAAACCATTGGCGCAGCGTCGCCACGACGAGGTCCTAGTTTTAGGATACGAGTGTATCCACCTGGACGCTCTGAGTAACGAGGTGCCAAATCCGTAAACAATTTTTGAATAGCATCTTGCTCGCCATCCACTGTTTCACGACGTACGAATGCAGCTACTTGACGACGAGCGTGAAGGTCTCCCTTTTTCGCTTTCGTGATCAACTTTTCAGCGATCGAACGAACTTCTTTTGCTTTCGCTTCCGTTGTTTGGATGCGTTCATATAAGAATAGGTCCGTTACCAAGTCACGAAATAAAGCTTTACGTGCGCTAGCATCGCGGCCTAACTTTTGGTATGCCATGTTTTTCCCTCCTTCACTAACAATCTTAGAAGCTATTCTTCAGTCCGAAGTCCCAAACCGAGTTCCTCGAGCTTTTCTTGTACTTCCTCCAAAGATTTGCGGCCCAAGTTACGAACCTTCATCATATCTTCTTCGGTCTTGGTAGTAAGTTCTTGTACTGTATTGATGCCAGCACGCTTGAGGCAATTGTAAGAACGGACTGATAGATCGAGCTCTTCGATCGTCATCTCAAGCACTTTTTCTTTTTTGTCTTCTTCTTTTTCGACCATAATTTCAGCATCTTTAGCTTCGTCAGTTAGACCAACGAATAGATTAACATGCTCGGTCAAAATTTTAGCTCCAAGACTAACAGCTTCTTCTGGTCTAACGCTTCCGTCAGTCCAGATTTCCATTGTAAGCTTGTCGTAGTTAGTCACTTGACCAACACGTGTGTTCTCAACGCCATAATTGACGCGTGAGATCGGGGTATAGATGGAATCAACCGGAATGACGCCGATCGGTTGGTCATCACGTTTATTCCGATCTGCTTGAACATAACCACGTCCACGACTTGCAAAAATACGCATGTGTAGTCTGGAACCAGGACCCAATGTCGCAATGTGAAGATCAGGATTTAGAATTTCAACATCACTGTCCGCACGGATATCAGCTGCCGTGATAACCCCTTCGCCTTCAGCATCAATCTCGAACACTTTCTCTTCGTCAGAATGAATTTTTAGGGATAGAGCTTTCAAGTTTAGAATAATCTCCGTTACGTCTTCCATTACTCCCGGTACTGTTGTGAATTCATGCAGAACGCCGTCAATCTGAACAGATGTTACGGCTGCACCAGGCAGTGAAGATAGTAAGATTCGGCGAAGTGAATTCCCCAAAGTCTGACCATATCCACGTTCCAGTGGTTCTACTACGAATTTACCATAAGTACCATTTTCATTGACGTCAATGGTCTCAATTTTCGGCTTTTCGATTTCAATCACGCATGTACCCTCCTTCAAACGTCGCTCCTATATAACAGTCATCTTGTCTAGAGTATCCTGTGGTATACCTAAACAACCATTGTTAGCAAAACGCGCGGGTTTTATACCACATTGTTCTGGTTGACTTAATTAGACACGACGGCGTTTTGGTGGGCGGCACCCGTTATGTGGAACTGGAGTTACATCCTTAATTAGGTTGACTTCCAGACCAGCGGCTTGCAAAGAACGAATCGCAGCTTCGCGACCAGCTCCAGGACCTTTAACCATAACTTCAACGGATTTCATTCCATGTTCCATAGCTGCTTTAGCTGCTGATTCAGCGGCCATTTGTGCAGCAAATGGAGTGGACTTACGTGAACCTCTGAATCCTAGTCCGCCTGAACTAGCCCATGAGATTGCATTACCGTGTGGATCAGTGATCGTAACGATCGTATTGTTGAACGTGGAACGAATATGAGCCACGCCTGATTCAATATTTTTACGGTCGCGGCGTTTAGTACGTACGACTTTTTTTGGTTTTGCCATTGTCTTTTATCCCCCCTTATTATTTCTTCTTGTTCGCTACCGTACGACGAGGGCCTTTACGTGTACGTGCATTCGTCTTAGTACGTTGTCCACGAACTGGCAACCCACGGCGATGACGCACACCACGATAGCAACCAATTTCAACTAGACGTTTAATATTCAAGGAAATTTCACGACGTAGGTCACCTTCAACTTTAACCGTTTTGTCGATCGTTTCACGCAATTTGCTGACTTCATCTTCAGTCAGATCTCGAACGCGAGTTTCTGAACTGATGCCTGTTTCTTCTAAAATTTTCTGGGAAGTCGTTCTACCGATTCCGAAAATGTAAGTCAAGGCGATCTCAACGCGCTTTTCACGTGGCAAATCCACTCCAGCTATACGAGCCATTTTACGCTACACCCCCTTCTTAACCTTGTTTTTGTTTATGTTTCGGATTTTCACAAATCACCATTACTATCCCTTTACGACGAATGACTTTGCATTTTTCGCACATGGGTTTTACAGAAGGTCTTACCTTCATGTTAATTACCTCCTCAAAGTTTTGCGAAGCAAAACTGACTTCGAAAGCATATACCAAGTTTTGCAAAGCAAAACTGACATCGAAAGCATTTAGAAAGTTCTATTTCAAGATACTTTCTTCATAAGAATCAGCTCCATTTTGCCGGGCAAAACAGGTTTCAGCCAAAATCTCAATGTGTACGTTGTATTATTTGCGGTAAGTTATACGACCTTTGGTTAAATCATAAGGTGATAACTGTACGACCACTTTGTCTCCTGTCAGAATACGAATAAAGTGCATCCGTAGCTTTCCTGAAACATGACCAAGTATTTGATGACCGTTCTCAAGTTCAACCTTGAACGTTGCATTTGGAAGCAATTCAAGGACCGTACCTTCTACTTCAATAACGTCTTCTTTAGCCACAATTAGTCTCCTCTCTGTTCAGCATGTGATTCGGTAGATTGTCTAAACTTCATCACTGCATAACGCAGCTTTCCGTTTGTGACCCGACCGTTTTCCATTAAACTGTTTACAACCTCACTGCTAATATACGACTGGGTTTCCAAGTGAAGAAGGTTTTTCTTCTTCGATTGATCAAACTTTCGTTTATCCCCATCCGCAATATAGACGAACTTGTTATCGGCTTGGGTGAGAACAACAGCTAGCTGTCCGGCATCCTTGCCTCTCAGTATCTTCACAATTTGACCAATATGCGGTATGGATTGGTTATTCATAGACAATCACCTACCACTTCAGTTTTGTGAACCCACTGTACTCCGCTCTGATGTCTAACATAACAATGTGGTCTTCGTTTAACTTGCGTTTACCGGAGGATCCAGGGACTAAGACCGAAGTGCAAATGCTAGTAAGGAAACCATTGTAGTCCTTATCAGACGGCACTATAGCTTGATTGCGAATGTACGGTTCAGCAAGTTGACTTGTAGCCATAACTTGCCCTGCTTCGCTCATAAGCCCACGTTCCGTTTCGGACTGACTAATGATCATTACACCTAACCTCGCAATATTGATACGATTTCAGTTGTAACCGCATCAATTTCCTTTTCACCATCGATCTGACGCAATAAACCTTTTTCCTGATAAAAATCTAGGAGTGGTGCTGTTTTGTTAATATATTCGTCAAGTCGTTTACCTACACTCTCTTCATTATCATCAGAGCGTTGGTATAATTCCCCTCCATCTATATCACAAACACCTTCCAGTTTAGACGGGTTAAAGATCACATGATATGTGGATCCACAGTCTTTACAAATCCGACGTCCAGTCAAGCGCGCCATTAATTTGTCGCGATCAACCTTCAGATTAATGACATAATCCAGTTTGGTATTTAAACGGGTTAATATTTCTTCCAGCGCTTCCGCTTGCGAAAGGGTTCTTGGAAATCCATCCAATAAAAAACCTTTTTCGCAATCGGACTGCTGTAGACGTTCACCCACAATGCCAATGGTTACATCATCCGGTACAAGTAAGCCCTGATCCATATATTCTTTGGCCTTAACTCCGATTGGTGTTTCCTGTTTAATCGCCAGACGAAATGCATCGCCAGTAGATATATGCGGAATACCAAATTCGTTAACTATGGCCGCCGCTTGTGTTCCTTTACCTGCCCCAGGAGGTCCCATGAAAAGAATGTTCACGATTATCACTCCCCCAAGAATTCCTATTGCAAGAAATGCAGTGCGAGGAAGTTTTGAAAACTTCACCGAACCTTTTATTTATTAATGAAACCTTTGTAATGACGTTTGATCAATTGGGTCTCGATTTGCTTCATAGTATCCAGCGCAACACCGATAACGATGAGGAGTGCTGTACCCCCGATTTGCACGGATTTAGGCAATCCAGCCAACGAACCTAAGAAGATCGGCATCAACGATATAACAGCTAGGAATATGGCCCCACTCATTGTCAAACGAGACATAACACGAGTCATATATTTCTCAGTTGCTTTACCAGGACGAATCCCCGGAATATATCCACCGTTTTTCTTCATATTTTCAGCCATTTGTTGAGGATTCATCTGTACAAAAGTATAGAAGAATGTAAATCCAATAATCATCATAACATACAAGACCATACCCAATGGCTGATCATGACTTAAGTTAGTGCTAACCCATTTAGCCCACGTGTGTGTGGACCAGAAGTTCGCAATGATCACTGGAAATTGAAGCAATGATATGGCGAAGATGACTGGAATTACGCCCGCAGCATTAATTTTAAGCGGTATATGCGTATTTTGTCCTCCATACATTTTGTTTCCAACGACACGTTTAGCGTATTGTACTGGAATCTTACGAATCGCTTGTTGGACGTATATAACACCAACAACAATCAGTACGACTACAAGAACTAAGAGAATCGTCTTCAATGAATTCATAAATACTTGATTATCTTGAATGAAGGAAGACTGAGCAGTACTACGAATATAGGTTGGAATGTTAGCTACGATACCAGCAAAGATAAGCATCGATATACCATTTCCAATACCCCTTTCCGTAATTTGCTCACCTAACCACATCAGGAAGGCTGTACCCGCAGTCAAGACAATAGCAATCAGAGCATATTTAGCAAAGGTTGCATTAGGAATCATAACAGTGCCATACATACGGTTAAACCCGATAGACATAGCAAATGCTTGAATTATACCTAATACGATTGTACCATATCGCGTCAATTGTGCTGATTTCTTCTTACCGTGTTCGCCTTGTTTGGCCCACTCGGAAAGCTTTGGTATAACATCCATCGAAAGTAATTGCACTATAATGGATGCTGTAATATAAGGCGTAATCCCGAGGGCGAATATTGAGAAATGCATTAATGCGCCACCCGAGAACGTATTGAGAAGACCAAACAAATCTGCACCTGCATTGTTAGTATTCGATAGTACCGATTTATCAACACCAGGTACTGGAACAAAGCTACCGATACGATAAATGAATAGTATGAATAGTGTAAAGCCGATTCTTTTGCGTAAATCCTCAATGTGCCAAATATTTTTGATCGTCTTAAACATTAGATCACCTCGGTTTTACCGCCGGCAGCCTCTATTTTCTCCACCGCAGATTGAGAAAACTTATTCGCTTTGACAGACAGCTTAACTGTTACTTCGCCGTTGCCAAGAATCTTGATTCCGCTTTTAGCATTTTTCACGATTCCGTTTTCGAACAAAAATTCTGGGGTTACTTCTGTATCTGCTGCGAAGTTGTTAAGATCTTCGATGTTCACGATCGCATATTCTTTACGCGTAGGGTTAGTAAACCCGCGTTTAGGTAAGCGACGATACAACGGGTTTTGTCCACCTTCGAAACCAGGGCGAACTCCACCGCCGGAACGAGAGTTTTGACCTTTATGGCCACGACCTGATGTTTTACCTGTACCACTACTAGTACCGCGTCCAACACGTTTGCGTTCTTTACGGGAACCAGGGGCAGAGGAAAGCTCATGTAATTTCATCGTTCGTTGCACCTCCTTAAGATTTTGTAGCTTAATCTATTTAGATTAAGCTTCGATTTCTGTTACTGATACTAAATGGGACACTTTATTGATCATTCCGCGAATCGCTGGATTGTCGTTATGAACAACAGTTTTGTTGATTTTTTTCAAACCAAGTGTGTTGACAGTCGCACGTTGATCTTGAGGACGACCAATCAAACTACGAACTAGGGTAATTTCAAGTTGTTTTGTCATGACATTCACTCCTTAACCGAGCAATTCTTCGACGGATTTGCCGCGTAATTTCGCAACATCCTCAGCGCGTTTCAGACGGGACAAGCCCTCTAAAGTTGCGTTGACCATATTCATGGAGTTCGAAGAACCCAGAGATTTTGTCAAGATATCACCAACACCAGCAAGTTCAAGTACAGCACGTACAGGACCACCAGCAATAACTCCAGTACCTTCTGATGCTGGTTTCATAAAGACGCGACCAGCTCCGAATTTACCTGTTACAGTGTGAGGAATAGATGTTCCAACAAGTGGAACAAGAATTAGATTTTTCTTAGCATCTTCAATACCTTTGCGAATCGCGTCAGGTACTTCGCCTGCTTTACCGATACCGGCGCCAACATAACCTTTGCCATCGCCGACAACTACTAACGCGCTAAAGCTAAAACGGCGTCCGCCTTTTACAACTTTTGCTACGCGGTTAATATTTACAACTCTTTCAGTCAGTTCTAAAGTATTCGGATCTACACGCAAGTCGTTAACCTCCTTTTTAAAAAATATCTTAGAATTCTAAGCCTGCTTCACGAGCTGCATCTGCAAGTGCTTGAATTCGTCCGTGATATAAGTATCCTCCGCGGTCAAATACAACCGAAGCATAACCTTTATCTTTTGCACGTTTAGCAACCAATTCGCCCACTTTACGAGCTGAGTCTACGTTAGCGCCATTAGTGGTTACACCACTCAATTCCTTATCAACTGTAGATGCTGATACCAATGTAACACCAGCAACATCATCAATCAATTGAGCATAGATATGTTTTGAAGAACGGAATACGTTAAGACGTGGACGTTCAACGGTTCCAGTAATTTTCTTACGAACACGAAGATGTCTTCTTACACGTGCCTTGTTCTTATCTTCTTTATTAATCATGACTTCCATTTCACTCCTTTCAGTTTCCTTCAAGCATCACGTTAAGACGCACACGGTAAATCATGAGTAAGAAAAAATAACTTATTTTTTCTTACCAGCTTTACCTTCCTTACGGATAATGCGTTCACCTTCATACTTAATTCCTTTACCTTTGTAAGGTTCAGGCTCACGTACCGAACGGATTTTAGCAGCATAAGCTCCTACGCGTTCTTTATCGATCCCTCTAACGGTGATCTTTGTATTCACAGGCACTTCAAATTCAATACCTGGTTCTGGAGCGATTTCAACTGGATGTGAGTAACCTACGTTTAGAACGATTTTATCTCCGGATTTACTTGCACGATATCCGACTCCAACCAATTCTAGGTTTTTTGAGAAACCTTCAGTTACACCACTAACCATATTACTGACAACGCTGCGTGTCGTGCCGTGAAGCGAACGATGCGTTTTATTGTCAGAAGGACGTTCAACAAGAATTTCATTATTATCAACTGTTACCTTCATGTCTTTATGAAGTTCACGAGTCAAAGTTCCTTTAGGTCCTTTAACAGTAATAACAGTATTATTCAAAGTGATTTCTACACCACTTGGTACTGCGATTGGTTTGCGACCAATACGAGACATATATGTTGCACCTCCTTGTTTTGTGACATTAAATTACCATACGTAGCAGACAACTTCTCCGCCAGATTTAGATTGACGTGCTTCTTTATCGGTCATAACTCCCTTTGAAGTGGAGACAATCGCGATACCTAGACCGCCGAGTACACGAGGAACTTCGTTGCTCTTCGTATACACGCGAAGGCCTGGTTTACTAATTCTTTTCAAACCAGTGATAACACGTTCGTTATTTTGACCGTATTTCAAGAAAATACGGATAATCCCTTGTTTGTTATCAGCAACAACTTCTGCGTCACGGATGAATCCTTCACGCTTCAAGATATCAGCGATTTGTTTCTTCATCGTTGATGCAGGCATTTCAACCGTTTCGTGACGTACCGTATTAGCGTTACGAATACGAGTTAGCATATCTGCAATAGGATCAGACATAGTCATGTGTGTAAACCTCCTTCCCGTTTATGGACTTCTTACCAGCTTGCTTTTTTCACGCCAGGAATCTGGCCCGCATGAGCTAATTCACGGAAACAAATTCTGCAAATTTTAAACTTCTGCAGTACAGAGTGTGGACGACCACAACGTTCGCAACGTGTATATCCGCGCACTTTAAACTTAGGCGTACGTTGTTGTTTTACTATCATCGACGTTTTTGCCACTTAGACTGACACCTCCTAATAATTTTCGGAGAAATGGATTTGCGGAATTACTTTGCAAAAGGCATTCCCATTTGAGTGAGAAGTTCGCGCGACTCTTCATCAGTATTGGCTGTCGTTACAATAACGATATCCATACCACGAACTTTATCTACCTTGTCATATTCAATCTCAGGGAAAATCAGTTGTTCCTTGAGTCCAAGTGTGTAGTTACCGCGGCCATCAAAGGCTTTAGTGGATACACCATGGAAATCACGAACACGAGCAAGAGTAATGTTAAACAATTTGTCCAAGAAATAATACATGCGTTCTCCACGTAGCGTTACTTTTACGCCGATCGGCATATTTTCACGCAATTTGAATCCTGCGATAGATTTCTTAGCACGAGTGATAATTGGCTTTTGACCAGAAATCATTTGCATGTCGCTAACAGCGGCATCAAGTACTTTAGAGTTAGAAACTGCTTCACCAACACCCATGTTGATAACAACCTTCTCGATCTTAGGTACTTGCATAACTGTTGTATAGTTAAACTTCTGCATCAAAGCAGGTGTAATTTCGTTCAAGTAACGATCTTTTATTCTTACTGCCATGAATCACAAACCTCCTTTCATCACTATTCGATTAGTCGATAACTTCTCCGGATTTTTTCGCTACGCGAACCTTTTGTCCGTTATCCAATACTTTGTATCCGATACGAGTTACGCTTCCGCTCTTTGGATCGATATGCATCACGTTCGAAACGTGAATTGCTGCTTCTTGCTCTATGATACCGCCTTGCGGGTTAGATTGGTTAGGCTTTTGATGTTTCTTCATCATGTTTACACCTTCAACCAAGACCCGATTTTGACGAGGATAAGAGGCAATGATACGACCTTTTTTACCTTTGTCTTTCCCGCTGATCACCATGACTACATCATCTTTTTTGACATGAAGTTTATGGCTATGGGATTCCAGAACTTTTTTCACTTTTGGCATTTGTTACACCTCCTGCTGCTTGCTATTCCTTGCAAGTTTAAGGTTATTGGGATTTAGATAACTTCCGGTGCCAAGGAAACGATTTTCATGAAGTCTCTGTCGCGAAGTTCGCGAGCAACAGGTCCAAAAATACGAGTTCCACGTGGGCTCTTATCATCTTTAACAACAACTGCTGCATTCTCATCAAATGCGATATATGAACCGTCCTTACGACGAACAGTACGTTTAGTACGAACTACAACAGCTCTTACTACATCACCTTTTTTGACAACGCCGCCTGGTGTTGCTGCTTTAACAGCACATACGATCATGTCACCAATTGCTGCTGTACGACGACCTGTTCCTCCTAAAACGCGGATACACATTAGTTCCTTCGCTCCGGAGTTGTCAGCTACATGCAAACGTGTAAATGGTTGAATCATTTATATTTCCTCCTTTCGAAAAAAACGTTTAACGGATTTAGATGATAATCGCTTTTTCCACGATTTCGACTAATCTCCAGCGTTTATCCTTAGATAGTGGACGGGTTTCCATAACTTTTACGATATCCCCGATTTTAGCAGTATTGTTCTCATCATGCGCTTTAAACTTCTTAGTGTGTTTAATGCGCTTGTGGTACAAGTTGTGCTTTTTATGAGTTTCAACAGCGATAACAATAGTTTTATCCATTTTATCACTGACTACTTTACCGACTTGTACTTTACGTGCATTACGTTCCTCGCTCATTGTAAGCCTCCTTCCTGAATATAGACAACGTTAGTCCGATTCAATTAACTAATTCCAAGTAGTCTTTCATGGATAATAGTTTTAGCACGAGCTATTTCTTTACGAACATCACGAATCCGAGTCGGGTTGTCAAGCTGACCAGTAGCCAGTTGAAAACGAAGGTTAAAGAGTTCTTCTTTAAATCCGGATACTTTTTGTTCTATCTCAGCAGAGGTAAGGTTACGAAGTTCACTAGCTTTCATTTACTTCACCACCCACTTCTTCACGTTTGATAAATTTAGTTTTGATTGGCAGTTTATGAGAAGCAAGACGCATCGCTTCACGAGCGATTTCTTCTGAAACTCCACCAAGTTCAAACATAATCTTACCAGGTTTTACAACTGCAACCCATTTTTCCACGTTACCTTTACCACTACCCATACGTACTTCTAGAGGCTTCTGTGTAACTGGTTTATCTGGGAAAATTTTAATCCATACTTTACCACCACGTTTGATGTAACGCGTCATAGCAATACGCGCAGCTTCAATCTGACGGTTAGTAATCCATGAAGGTTCAAGTGCTACAAGACCGAATTCACCGAAGTTCAATTCAGTTCCGCCTTTAGCTTGGCCTCTCATGTGTCCGCGTTGTTGTTTGCGGTGTTTTACACGTTTTGGTACCAACATGATTAGTTGCCTCCTTCCTGCGCAGCCTGTTTCTTAGCCGGAGGAAGAACCTCTCCACGATAGATCCATACTTTCACGCCGATTAGACCGAAAGTAGTAGCTGCTTCAGCTGTACCGTAGTCAATATCAGCACGAAGCGTATGAAGTGGAACAGTTCCTTCGCTATAGCCTTCTGAACGAGCAATCTCAGCACCGCCAAGACGTCCGCCGACTTGCGTTTTAATTCCTTTTGCACCAGAGCGCATAGTTCTTTGCATTGCTTGTTTCAAAGCACGACGGAAGGAAACACGACGTTCCAATTGTTGTGCAATGCTTTCTGCAACGAGAATAGCATCTAGTTCAGGGTGTTTAATTTCAGAAATGTTAATGTGAACTTTCTTACCAAGAGAAATCTTAGCAATTTGAGTACGAAGTACTTCTACTTCAGCACCGCCCTTACCGATTACCATTCCTGGTTTAGCTGTGTGAATAGTAACGTTCACACGACCAGCTGCACGCTCAATTTCAATGTGTGATACAGCTGAATCTTTTAATTTATTTTTAACGTATTCGCGAATTTTAATGTCTTCGATTAAAAGAGTACCGAACTCTTTACCGGCAAACCATTTAGATTCCCAATCACGAATAATGCCTACACGTAGTCCTATTGGATTTACTTTTTGGCCCACTCGTTATCCCTCCTTATTTCTCAGATACCACCAAAGAAATGTGGCTAGTACGCTTATTTATCTTGCTAGCGCGTCCCATCGCACGAGGACGGAAACGTTTCATCGTCGGTCCTTGGTTGACATAAACTTCACTAACAAACAATTTGTTAACATCTAGTGAATAGTTGTGTTCAGCATTTGCGATCGCTGAGTTCAACAACTTTTCCACAACCGGGGAAGCGGCTTTCGGAGTGTGGCGAAGAATTGCGATTGCAGCGCCAACTTCTTTACCACGAATCAAGTCAATTACTAATTGAACTTTACGGGAAGAAATCCGAATAGATTTAGCATGTGCTTTTGCTTCCATTGTGTTACCTCCTCTCAGACAAAGAGCTTAAAATATTATCTTCTTGTTTTCTTATCATCATCCGAATGACTTCTGTAAGTACGTGTTGGGGAAAACTCGCCCAATTTGTGTCCTACCATATCTTCCGTTACGTATACTGGAACGTGCTTACGACCATCATACACGCCAAATGTAAGTCCGATGAACTGTGGGAAAATAGTGGAACGACGAGACCAAGTCTTAATAACAGCCTTTTTCTCCGATGCGTTCATATCATCAACTTTTTTCAATAGGTAACCATCAATGAATGGTCCCTTTTTTAAACTGCGACCCATATATGAATCCTCCCTTCATCAAATCTTCTCGTTACTTTCGGCACTTCACAAAGTTATGCACAACGTGCATTATTTTGTGCGGCGACGAACGATATATTTGTCAGAAGCTTTACCTTTTTTACGCGTTTTGTAACCAAGGGTTGGTTTACCCCATGGAGACAATGGAGATTTGCGTCCGATTGGAGCGCGTCCTTCACCACCACCGTGTGGGTGATCGTTCGGGTTCATTACTACTCCGCGTACTTCTGGGCGACGTCCCATCCAACGGCTACGTCCTGCTTTACCGATCTTAATTAGTTCGTGATCAGCATTACCGACAGAACCAATTGTAGCGCGACAAACCTTCAACAATTTACGAACTTCACCAGAAGTCAAACGTACGGATACGTATTTTTCTTCTTTACCAAGAAGTTGAGCTTCAGTACCTGCTGCGCGTACTAATTGTCCACCTTTACCTGGTTGCAATTCGATATTGTGGATAACTGTACCTACTGGAATGTTCTCCATAGGAAGCGTGTTACCAATTTTGATATCGGATGCTGGTCCTGATTCGATTTGATCTCCAACTTTTAGACCTTGAGGAGCGATAATATAACGTTTCTCTCCGTCTGCATAGTGGATCAAAGCAATATTGGAAGTACGGTTCGGATCGTATTCAATCGTAGCAACGCGACCTGGTATGCCGTCTTTAGTACGTTTGAAGTCGATAATACGGTATTTACGCTTGTGTCCGCCGCCATGGTGACGAACTGTAATTTTACCTTGGTTATTACGTCCCGCATGTTTGAAAAGGGGAGTCAACAAGGATTTTTCCGGTTCGTTTGTAGTGATTTCTTCAAACGTAGACACAGACATATGTCTTCTAGCCGGGGAAGTTGGTTTATACTTTTTAATTGGCACAGAGTTTCCCTCCTTACTTTAGCGATTTTACTATTCTACTGCTTCAAAAAATTCTAGCGGCTTGCTATCTTTGCTAAGCGATACGATAGCTTTCTTCCACTCCGAAGTATAACCGGAATATTTACCGTAGCGTTTAGGTTTTTGCGGTACACGCATTGTATTAACATTTGTAACTTTAACTTTAAATATAGCTTCAATAGCTTGTTTAATTTCGGTTTTATTAGAACGGATGTCCACTTCAAAAGCATATTTCATATCGCTCATATATTCGGACGTACGTTCCGTAATAACCGGACGTTTGATCACATCGCGAGGATCCTTCATTACGCGAACACCTCCTCTACCTTCTGAACTGCTTCCTTCGTAATGATCAACTTGTCGTACAACAGTACGTCAAGGACATTAATGCCGTCCGCTGCAACAAATTTCACACCAGGAATGTTACGAGCAGACATAGCCACTGTATCATCATAAGTTGGTGTAACAATTAGAGCTTTACGATCGACTTTCAAGTTACTCAATATCGCTGCAAATTCTTTCGTTTTCGGCGAGCTCAACGTCAATGCATCCAGAACAATAATATTATTATCCAATACTTTGGAAGACAATGCGGATTTAATCGCCAAACGACGAACCTTCTTAGGCAGTTTGAAAGTATAACTGCGTGGTGTTGGTCCGAATACTACTCCGCCGCCTTTCCATTGTGGCGAACGAATAGAACCTTGACGAGCGCGACCTGTACCTTTTTGTTTCCAAGGCTTACGTCCGCCACCGCGTACTTCAGAACGTCCTTTGACTTTATGAGTACCACGACGTAGAGAAGCTCTTTGTAACAAGACAGCTTGATTCATAACATGTACGTGCGGTTCGATACCGAATACAGTGTCACTTAGTTCAACTTCTCCTATTTCACTTCCACCGACATTAAAAAGCACTACTTTGGGCATTGTTGTTCCTCCTTTCTATGGTGATTATTTCTTCACCGTTTCTTTGATTTTCACGTAGCTGTTTCTAGGTCCTGGTACAGCACCTTTTACAAGTAAAACATTACGTTCTACATCTACTTTGATAACTTCAAGTCTTTGAACTGTAATTGTCGTATGTCCCATATGTCCTGGAAGGCGTTTGCCCTTAGGTACACGGTTCGCTTGGATGGAACCCATGGAACCTGGTCTACGGTGATAACGCGATCCGTGAGCCATTGGTCCGCGGCTTTGGTTCCAACGTTTAATTACACCTTGAAATCCTTTACCTTTAGAAGTACCTGTTACGTCAACAAATTCACCTTCTGTGAAGACATCAGCCTTCAACTCTTGACCCACTTCAACACTTGTGGAGTCAATCCCGCGAATTTCGCGAACGTAGCGCTTAGGCGCAGTATTTGCCTTTTTCGCATGGCCTATTTCCGGCTTGATCGCGTTTCTTTCTTTTTTATCGGAAAAGCCTAGTTGAACTGCTTCATAACCATCGTTCTCTAGGTCTTTCTTTTGCAAAACAACACAAGGTCCTGCTTCAATTACTGTTACAGGAATTACATTACCTTCAGCGGTAAATACTTGAGTCATCCCGAGTTTTTTTCCTAAGATACCTTTCATGTTGACACCTCGTTTCCTTTATAAATTCATACTAGTTTACGCTATTACAATTTAATTTCAATATCTACACCGGACGGCAGGTCCAAGCGCATTAGGGCATCCACAGTTTGTGGAGTCGGGTTAACAATGTCGATCAAACGCTTATGAGTGCGTTGTTCAAATTGTTCCCGCGAATCCTTATACTTGTGTACCGCACGGAGAATGGTAATGATTTGTTTTTCAGTCGGAAGTGGAATCGGTCCGGAAACACTAGCACCCGAACGTTTTGCAGTTTCAACAATTTTCTCAGCGGATTGATCAAGAATTCTGTGATCGTAAGCCTTCAAACGAATACGAATCTTTTGCTTTGCCATTTTAGTCCCTCCTTCTATCGCCCAATTTGGTATCGGACATACTCCGCGAAAATTTTCTAGACAACCGCTCCATGGCAAAGGGGCCAGGTGTGTCAGTAACCTCTCGCATCATCGCAACGTCTCAGAACAACATTCATTATTATATAGAATACTTGGGTATAAAGCAAGTATTAAATAGAAAGTTAAGTTATTACCTCGTGGCTAAGTTTATATAATACACTTAATTCTCTAAGTAGGCAACCTTAAACTGTTCATTTATTGAATCAGCTTGCCAGTAATTTTACCCATATCAGCTATAAAATTAAAAACAGAGGATTCTATCGTTTAAAGGATAGAATCCTCTGTTGACTTGCGTTCACATCACACTGTTGCTCGTTACAGTACATTGTTGCTTATGATTCAAGACCTAAGTCTTTATTATTTAGTGATTGTTGCTACAGCACCCGCACCAACAGTACGTCCGCCTTCACGAATGGAGAATTTAGTACCTTCTTCAATCGCAATTGGGTTGATCAATGTAACAGTTACAGTGATGTTGTCACCAGGCATAACCATTTCAGAACCTTCTGGCAAAGTGATAACGCCAGTTACGTCAGTTGTACGGAAGTAGAACTGTGGACGGTAACCAGTGAAGAAAGGTTTATGACGTCCGCCTTCTTCTTTAGTCAACACGTAGATTTGTGCAGAAAATTCTGTGTGAGGCTTAACAGAACCTGGTTTAGCAAGAACTTGACCACGCTCGATTTGTGTGCGGTCTACTCCACGAAGCAATGCTCCGATGTTGTCACCCGCTGTAGCGGAATCTAGCAATTTGCGGAACATTTCTACACCAGTAACGATAGATTTTTTTGGTTCTTCAGTAATACCAACGATTTCAACTTCTTCACCGATCTTAACAGTACCACGTTCTACACGACCTGTAGCAACAGTACCACGACCTGTAATGGAGAATACATCTTCGATAGGCATCAAGAAAGGTTTGTCAGTATCACGAACTGGATTTGGTACATACACGTCGATAACTTTGAACATTTCAACGATCTTAGTAGCCCATTCTCCGTCTGGATTAGCCAAAGCTTCACGAGCAGAACCTTGGAAAATTGGAGTGTCGTCGCCTGGGAAATCATATTCATTCAACAGGTCACGAACTTCCATTTCTACTAGTTCAAGAAGCTCTTCGTCTTCAACAACATCACATTTGTTCAAGAATACAACGATGTATGGAACACCAACTTGACGAGACAATAGAATATGCTCGCGAGTCTGTGGCATAGGACCATCAGCTGCAGAAACAACTAGGATAGCTCCGTCCATTTGAGCAGCACCAGTGATCATGTTTTTAACATAATCGGCGTGACCTGGGCAGTCAACGTGTGCGTAGTGACGCGTAGGAGTTTCATATTCAACGTGAGCTGTAGATATTGTGATACCACGTTCGCGCTCTTCTGGAGCTTTATCGATTTGATCGAATGCTACAGCAGCACCCCCGTAAGTTTTGGACAATACAGTTGTAATTGCTGCAGTAAGAGTCGTTTTACCATGATCGACGTGACCAATAGTACCGATATTTACGTGTGTTTTATTGCGTTCAAATTTAGCCTTTGCCATTTTAAACACTTCCTCCTTCAATAAATAAATTGTTTATGTTTATACAGCCCGAAATGAAAGAATCGCTTCTTTCACTTCGCTCTGTGAAAAAAAGTGGTGATTATTCTCCACCTTTAGTCTTGGAGATAATTTCTTCAGAGATGCTCTTCGGAACTTCTTCATAATGAGAAAGTTCCATTGAGAACACACCGCGACCCTGAGTACCTGAGCGAAGAGTTGTGGAATATCCAAACATTTCGGACAATGGCACCTTAGCACGAATGATTTGGCCACCTGCACGGGAATCCATACCTTCAATCCGTCCACGACGGGAGTTCAGCATGCCCATAACATCACCCATATATTCTTCTGGCACTACTACTTCAACTTTCATGATAGGCTCAAGAAGGACAGGCTTACACTTATCTTTAGCAGCTTTAAGTGCTAGAGAACCTGCAACTTTAAATGCCATCTCATTAGAATCGACATCATGGTATGAACCATCAACGATGGTAGCTTTGACATCAACAAGCGGGAAGCCTGCGATGACACCGTTCTTCATTCCTTCTTCAATACCTGCAAGTGCTGGAGCAACATATTCTCTAGGAACAGATCCACCGACAACCTTGCTTTCGAAAGTATTACCAGTACCTGCTTCAAGCGGTTCGAATTCAACCCATACGTGACCGTATTGTCCACGGCCCCCTGATTGACGAACGAACTTGCCTTCAACACGTGCTGCTGCACGGAATGTTTCACGATAAGCAACCTGCGGTTTACCCACATTGGTTTCTACGTTAAACTCACGACGCATACGATCGATGATAATGTCAAGGTGAAGCTCACCCATACCTGCTAGAATCGTCTGACCTGTCTCTTCATCTGTATGAGCACGAAGCGTAGGATCTTCTTCAGTCAACTTACCGAGTGCTACACCTAATTTATCTTGGTCAGCCTTCGTTTTCGGTTCAACTGCGATCGAGATAACTGGATCAGGGAAGTTCATAGACTCTAGAATAACTGGATGCTTCTCATCACAGAGCGTATCACCTGTACTTGTATCTTTCAATCCAACCGCTGAAGCGATATCACCGCAGTAAACTTCGGGGATTTCTTGGCGACTGTTAGCATGCATTTGAAGAATACGGCCGATACGTTCGCGTTTACCTTTCGTTGCATTCAGTACATATGATCCGGATTGCAATACACCGGAATATACACGGAAGAACGTAAGTTTACCAACGTAAGGGTCAGTCATAATCTTAAATGCAAGCGCTGCGAAAGGTGCTTTATCATCAGCTTGACGAATCGTTTCAGTACCATCATCAAGGTGACCAACGATAGCTGGAACGTCAGTTGGTGCTGGAAGATAATCAACAACAGCATCCATCATCAATTGAACTCCCTTGTTGCGATAAGAAGATCCACAGATAACTGGGAAAATCTTCGTTTCAACAACACCTTTACGAAGAGCTTTTTTCAATTCTGGGATTGTAATTTCTTCGCCTTCAAGGTACTTCATTGTTAGTTCTTCATCCAACTCTGCAACTTTTTCAAACAGAATTGCACGAAGTTCTTCAACTTGCGCCTTGAATTCTTCCGGAATTTCAACTACGTCAATATTCTGACCTAGATCATCCTTATACATATGAGCTTTTTGCTCAATAAGGTCGATAATCCCGATGAATTCATTTTCTGCACCGATCGGTAGCTGAATCGCTACTGCATTCGCAGCAAGACGATCACGCATAGATTCGATAACATTTAGATAATCAGCACCGATAATATCCATCTTGTTCACATATGCAATACGCGGTACGCCATAACGGTCAGCCTGTCTCCATACGGTTTCGGACTGAGGTTCTACGCCCTCTTTTGCACTGAACACACCTACTGCCCCATCCAATACACGAAGGGACCGTTCAACTTCAACAGTGAAGTCAACGTGTCCCGGGGTATCAATGATATTAACGCGGTGACCCTTCCAAGAAGCGGTAGTAGCAGCGGAAGTAATTGTAATTCCGCGCTCCTGTTCTTGCTCCATCCAGTCCATAGTCGCAGCCCCTTGGTGAACCTCACCAATTTTGTGCGTTATGCCTGTGTAGAACAAGATCCGTTCAGTGGTAGTAGTCTTACCTGCGTCAATATGAGCCATGATCCCAATATTACGTGTATTATTCAAGGAGAACTCTCTTGGCATGAAAATAGTCTCCCTTCAATAACAAAGTTATATTTAAGCTGATTCTACCAACGATAGTGAGCAAACGCTTTGTTCGCTTCAGCCATTTTGTGCGTATCTTCGCGTTTCTTAACAGAAGCGCCTGTGTTGTTAGAAGCATCAACAATTTCTGCAGCCAAACGTTCTTCCATAGTCTTCTCTCCGCGGTTGCGGGAGTAGTTCACGAGCCAACGTAAACCTAGAGCAGTACGTCTTTCAGGTTTCACTTCTAGTGGTACCTGGTAGGTAGAACCCCCTACACGACGAGCTTTAACTTCTAGAACTGGCATGATGTTCTTAATAGCAGCTTCAAACACTTCCATCGGATCTTTCTCCGTACGTTCTTGAATAAGCTTGAACGCGTTATATAGTATTGTCGCTGCAGTACCTCTCTTACCATCCAACATAATGCGGTTGATTAGACGAGTAACTAGCTTGCTATTGTACAACGGATCTGGTAATACGTCTCTTTTAGTAACTGGACCCTTGCGTGGCATGGATATCCCCCTTTCTCAATTCATTGAATTCTATATGAATTCACTATTATTTTTTAGCTTTCGGACGTTTCGTACCATACTTGGAACGAGCTTGCATCCGGTTGTTAACGCCTGCAGTATCAAGTGCACCGCGAACGATGTGATAACGTACTCCTGCAAGGTCTTTTACTTTTCCTCCACGAACCAATACGACACTGTGCTCTTGCAAGTTGTGTCCGATTCCTGGGATATAAGCAGTCACCTCTATGCGGTTCGTCAAACGAACACGGGCATATTTACGAAGTGCGGAGTTTGGTTTACGTGGTGTCATTGTACCTACACGCGTACATACGCCACGTTTTTGCGGAGCGCTCAATCCAGTCTCTTCACGCTTCAAAGCGTTATACCCTTTTTGTAATGCTGGGGATTTAGACTTATAAATCTTAGATTGACGTCCTTTACGAACTAACTGATTAATTGTTGGCATGTTGTTGCCACCCCCTTCCTATATTACTGTCCATCTATAACCTCATCCCAAGCCCACAGACCCAGGCGGTTCATAAAAGGACAAATGAAAAGTCTTTGCGATAAGAATTTGTATCTTTCTCACAAAAACTTCTTACAACTACTGTTTAATGACGGCAGCCATTGCTGCACCCACTTCAATGCTGCATGCTTCGCCCAATTCAATCATGGTATCCACATACGTTATGTTGACGCTATGCTTTTCGCACAGTGCTACAATCTTTGAAATAAGCCGGTGATCCGCATCTAAGGCTACATATACTTCAGTAGCTTGACCACACTCAACGGTACGCATGGTTTGTTTGGTGCCGATTCTAACATGAGCATCCTGTAATCCTTTATCATTAGACATCTTTTACGAATCCTCCAAAAGAACAGGAATAATGCAGTTACTCACGCACCTATGATATATTAGCATCTCATATCATTGATGTCAAGGCATTTGTTATATTATCTAGGTAAATGAAGTTGGTACTGTGAAGTCAAACCAATGTTACGTATGACTTCACAGCAACCATCTTAATTATTCTACAGTAACAGGTTCCAACACTTTAGGAGCCTTATGCAGCAATTCTGGATCAGCGTAAGTCACGCTACGATAACGATTCAAACCTGTACCCGCCGGTATTAACTTACCGATGATTACATTTTCTTTCAAGCCGAGAAGTTTATCAACTTTGCCCTTGATCGCAGCATCTGTCAATACACGAGTCGTTTCTTGGAAAGAAGCCGCAGACAAGAATGAATCAGTCTCTAGAGAAGCTTTCGTAATACCAAGAAGAACTGGTTTAGCCACTGCAGGTTCTTTACCAGCAAGAATAGCTACTTTATTCGCTGCTTCATATTCATGAATATCCGAGAATGCCCCTGGAAGAAGAGTGGTCTCTCCTGCATCGACAATTCGAATCTTACGAAGCATCTGTTTAATCATAACTTCAATGTGCTTATCATTGATTTCTACGCCTTGGTTACGGTATACACGTTGTACTTCCTGCAAGATGTAGTTCTGTACACCGCGAATCCCCTTAATGCGTAAAATTTCTTTCGGATCGATCGAACCGTCTGTAAGTTCGTCACCAGCCTCAATTTCTTGGCCTTCACTAACACGAAGACGAGATCCATAAGTAACCAAATACGTTTTGGTTTCTGCTTCACCCTGAACTTCAATCTCACGACGATCTTTCGTTTCACGAATTTCTTTAACGACACCATCGATTTCACTGATTGTTGCTTGCCCTTTCGGAATACGAGCCTCAAATAGCTCTTGAATACGCGGCAAACCTTGTGTAATATCGTCTCCTGCAACACCCCCGGTATGGAAGGTACGCATTGTAAGCTGGGTACCTGGTTCACCGATGGATTGTGCTGCGATAATACCAACCGCTTCACCAATCTCAACATGTTTACCAGTTGCCAAATTCCGACCGTAACAAGTTTTACATACACCATGACGAGCACGGCAACTAAGTACAGAACGAATTTGAAGTTTTTCAACTCCTGCTTCTACAATAGCACTTGCTTTGTCAGAGTCGATTAGATCATTGCGGTTAACAATAACCTCACCGGTCTGTGGATGACGAACCGTCTCGAAGCAATAACGTCCTTCAATACGGTCATACAGATCCTCAATGACTTCTTTACCGTCTTGAATCTTAGCTACGCTAAAGCCCTTATCTGTACCACAATCCTCTTCGCGGACAATAACATCTTGTGCCACATCAACGAGACGACGTGTTAGATAACCTGAATCGGCTGTACGAAGTGCAGTATCGGCAAGACCTTTACGCGCTCCGTGAGTAGATAGGAAGTACTCAAGTACCGTTAGACCTTCACGGAAGTTAGATTTGATTGGTAATTCGATGATACGTCCTGATGGGTTGGCCATCAAACCGCGCATACCACCCAACTGTGTGATCTGCGATTTATTACCACGCGCTTTAGAATCAACCATGAGCATAATATTGTTATATCGATCCATGGATTTCATAAGCACTTCTGTAATCTCATCTTTTGTCTTAGACCAAATACCAATAACTCGGTCGTAACGCTCTTCATTCGTAATCAAACCACGACGATATTGATTCGTAACGACACTAACCTTAGCATCAGATGCAAGAAGAATCTCATCTTTCTCTTTAGGTACAATAACGTCTGATACAGCTACTGTAATCCCCGAACGTGTAGAATACGTAAATCCGAGTTGTTTAATTTTATCCAAAATAACCGATGTTTTAGTCGTGTGGTACGTTTCGAAACAGCGAGCAATAATCTGTCCGAGGTATTCCTTACCGACTGCCCCAGCAATTGGAAGACTATCGATTAGTGCACGAATATCTGCACCTTTCTCATACACGAAGTATTGTTCAGGTGTACCATTGAACAAGTTATCACGTGTCGCTTCGTTAATGTATGGGAAGCTACTTGGGTAGATTTCATTAAAGATAATTTTACCAACCGTCGTAATCATCATTGCGCCTTGTTGCTTCTCAGTAAAGTTGGTTTTACCCAATGCTTTAACTGGAATCGCCACACGAGCATGAAGACCTGCTGTTCCGCGTTGGTAAGCAGACACAGCTTCATTCACTGTACGAAGAATCATTCCAGATCCTTTTTCCTCTTTGTTATCCATCGTAAGATAGAAAGTACCAAGGACCATATCCTGAGATGGTGTTACGACTGGTTTACCGTCTTTCGGATTCAGTATGTTACCTGATGCCAACATAAGAATACGAGCTTCAGCCTGAGCTTCTGCAGACAACGGAACGTGAACAGCCATTTGGTCACCATCAAAGTCGGCATTATAAGCCGTACATACGAGTGGATGAAGTCGAATAGCATGACCTTCTACTAAGATCGGTTCAAACGCTTGGATACCGAGACGGTGAAGCGTAGGAGCGCGGTTAAGTAGAACTGGATGCTCTTTAATGACTTCTTCTAATACATCCCATACTTCAGGGCTCACGCGTTCAACTTTGCGTTTCGCACTCTTAATGTTATGGGCAAGACCTTTATTAACCAATTCTTTCATAACGAAAGGTTTAAACAATTCCAGTGCCATTTTCTTAGGCAGACCACATTGATACATCTTAAGGTATGGTCCAACGACGATAACAGAACGACCTGAATAGTCGACACGTTTACCGAGTAGATTCTGACGGAAACGTCCTTGTTTACCTTTCAGCATATGGCTGAGGGATTTCAACGGACGATTACCTGGACCCGTAACAGGACGACCACGACGTCCATTATCAATAAGAGCATCTACTGCTTCTTGAAGCATACGTTTCTCGTTCTGAACGATAATGTCAGGTGCTCCAAGATCCAGTAGACGTTTCAAACGATTGTTACGGTTAATAACACGGCGATACAAGTCATTCAAGTCAGACGTTGCAAAACGTCCACCATCCAACTGTACCATCGGACGAAGCTCAGGAGGAATAACAGGAAGTACATCCATGATCATCCACTCCGGCTTGTTCCCGGAATTACGGAATGCTTCAATGACCTCAAGGCGTTTAATCGCCCGATTACGACGTTGGCCTTGTGCAGTGCGAAGTTCTTCTTTTAGGAATACGAGTTCTTTATCAACATCGATATCCTGTAAAAGTTTCTTCACAGCTTCTGCACCCATGCCAGCGTGGAATCCGTAGCCATATTTTTCACGATAACTACGATATTCTTTTTCGGACAAGAGTTGTTTTCTCTCTAGTGGAGTTTCACCAGGATCCGTTACAACATAAGATGCGAAGTAAATGATCTCTTCAAGTGATCTTGGAGACATATCCAGAGCCAGACCCATACGGCTAGGGATACCTTTGAAATACCAGATATGAGATACAGGAGCAGCAAGTTCAATATGTCCCATACGTTCACGACGAACTTTCGCACGAGTGACTTCAACGCCACAGCGATCGCATACTACGCCTTTATAACGGACACGCTTGTATTTACCACAGTGACATTCCCAGTCTTTCGTTGGTCCAAAGATCTTTTCACAGAACAGGCCTTCTTTTTCCGGTTTTAACGTACGATAGTTAATCGTTTCCGGCTTTTTAACTTCTCCGCGGGACCATGATCGAATCTTTTCGGGAGAAGCGAGCCCGATTTTCATGTATTCAAAATTGTTAACATCCAACAAGGAGCAACCCTCCTTAATCTAGTACTATATTATTTGATGACGTGAGTCGGGCAGCAAGGTAATCCTTACTGCCGATCACGATACCTTATTCCACTCCGACTTCCGCGCCTTCCAAGTTGAGACTCAGCTTATCTCCTGCCTGCTCATCTTCGTCATCGAGTTCTCTCATCTCGATTTCTTGTTCGTCACCACTAAGGATCTTAACGTCCATTCCAAGTGATTGAAGTTCTTTAATTAGAACCTTGAACGATTCAGGAACACCAGGTTCCGGAACATTCTCACCCTTAACAATGGATTCGTAAGTCTTCACCCGACCTACAACATCATCGGATTTAACTGTCAAGATTTCTTGCAGTGTATAAGCGGCACCATAAGCTTCAAGTGCCCAAACTTCCATCTCACCGAAACGTTGACCACCGAACTGAGCTTTACCACCCAGAGGTTGCTGTGTAACAAGTGAGTAAGGACCTGTGGAACGAGCATGGATTTTATCATCAACCATGTGCGCAAGCTTGATCATATGCATGACACCGACGGTAACTTCACGTTCGAACATATCACCTGTACGACCATCATACAATTTTGTCTTACCGTTACGCTGCATGCCTGACTCTTCCATCGTATCAAATACATCATTCTCGTTAGCACCATCAAATACTGGTGTTGCTACGTGAATACCAAGGCGCATTGCTGCCATACCTAAATGTACTTCGAGCAATTGACCGACGTTCATACGTGAAGGTACCCCTAGAGGGTTTAGAACGACCTGTACTGGAGTTCCATCAGGAAGGAACGGCATATCTTCTTCTGGTAAAATACGAGCAACGACACCTTTATTACCGTGGCGTCCTGCCATTTTGTCACCTTCAGAGATTTTACGTTTCTGTGCAATATATACACGAACCATTTGGTTAACACCTGGAGGTAATTCATCACCGTTCTCACGAGTAAATACCTTCACATCTACGATAATACCGTCACTACCATGTGGAACGCGTAGAGAGGTATCACGAACCTCACGAGCCTTCTCACCAAAGATAGCATGGAGTAAGCGTTCCTCCGCAGTCAGTTCCGTCACACCCTTCGGTGTAACTTTACCAACCAAGATGTCGCCAGCACTAATTTCCGCACCAATGCGGATAATGCCTCGTTCATCTAGATTGCGAAGTGCATCTTCCCCAACATTAGGAATATCACGAGTAATCTCTTCAGGTCCAAGTTTCGTATCACGTGCTTCGGATTCATATTCTTCAATATGGATCGAAGTATATACGTCTTCCTTAACCATTTTTTCGCTTAGAAGAATCGCATCTTCATAGTTGTAACCTTCCCAAGTCATGAAGGCAACGACTACGTTACGACCCAAAGCAATTTCGCCCATTTCAGTAGAAGGTCCATCCGCTAGGATATCTCCCACTTTCACGACGTCGCCTCTTTTAACGATTGGACGTTGGTTAATACAAGTACCCTGATTAGAGCGCATAAATTTGTGTAATTTATGTTTAACGAGATCGCCCTTCACTTCTTTACCATCTACAAGTTCAACACGGCGTATCCAGATATCATTAGCCGAAGATCTTTCGATAATACCGTCATGTTTGGACACAATACATACGCCAGAGTCTTTTGCTGCTTTATGTTCCATTCCTGTACCAACCAATGGAGCCTTAGGAATTAGCAATGGCACCGCTTGGCGCTGCATGTTAGATCCCATTAGTGCACGGTTGGAGTCATCATTCTCAAGGAACGGAATAAGCGCAGTAGCGACCGATACTACTTGTTTCGGAGATACATCCATATAATCTACGCGATCACTTGGCATTGATAGAATATTATCAGCCTGTTTGTTATAACGAACGATAACAATTTCGTCTGCAAACTTGCTTTCTTCTGTCAATTTAGCGTTCGCTTGCGCGACAATATAGTTGTCTTCTTCATCAGCAGTTAGATAATCGATCTGTTCCGTAACGATACCCGTCTTCGGATCCACCCAACGATATGGAGCTTCAATAAAGCCGTATTCATTAACACGCGCAAAAGTTGACAACGAGTTAATCAATCCAATGTTCGGACCTTCTGGTGTTTCGATCGGACACATCCGACCATAATGACTTGGATGAACGTCACGAACTTCAAATCCAGCACGCTCACGAGTCAGACCCCCGGGTCCCAAAGCTGATAGACGACGTTTGTGCGTCAATTCACCCAGTGGATTGGTTTGGTCCATAAACTGCGACAACTGTGAACTACCGAAGAATTCTTTAATAGATGCAATCACCGGTCGAATATTTATCAACGCTTGTGGCGTGATAACATTCGCATCCTGAATGGACATTCTTTCACGAACGACACGTTCCATTCTAGAAAGACCTATGCGGAATTGATTTTGCAACAACTCACCGACAGAACGCAGACGACGGTTACCCAAATGGTCAATATCATCTGTATTACCTACCCCATGCAGCAAATCAATGAAATAACTGATGGATGAGATAATATCAGCCGGTGTAATGTTTTTAACTGATTTATCGATATTGGCATTAGCAATCACTTTGATAACTTTACCCTCTTCAATAGGAGAGAAGACTTCGATGCTCTGCAGCGGAACTTCACCTGCGTCTAACGCTCCATTAGCTACATGGTACGTCTTGAGACCAACACCATTCTCAAAATGAGGAAGCAATTCATCCAACAAGCGACGGTCTACCATTTGACCCGATTCAGCAAGGATTTCTCCCGTTTCTGGATCAACTAGGTTCTGAGCCAACCGTTGATTGAATAAGCGATTCTTAATGTGCAATTTTTTATTGATTTTGTAACGACCTACATTAGCTAGATCATAACGTTTTGGATCAAAGAATCGAGCTACTAGGAGACTCTTAGCATTGTCCAATGTTGGTGGTTCACCCGGACGAAGACGTTCATAAATTTCAATGAGCGCTTTTTCCGTTGAATCCGTGCTGTCTTTATCTAATGTGTTACGGATATATTCATCATTTCCAAGCAAATCAAGAATTTCAGCATCACTACCAAAACCTAGCGCTCTAAGTAATACAGTCACCGGTATTTTACGAGTACGATCAATACGGACATACATGATATCCTTCGCATCCGTTTCCAGTTCAAGCCATGCTCCACGGTTTGGGATTACGGTAGCTGTGTAATTCCGTTTACCATTTTTGTCGATTTTGGTGCTGAAATAGACGCTAGGAGAGCGAACCAACTGGCTGACAATTACCCGTTCTGCACCATTAATAATAAATGTACCGGTCTCCGTCATTAGTGGGAAGTCTCCCATGAACACTTCCTGTTCTTTGACTTCTCCCGTTTCTCTGTTAATGAGTCTCACTTTAACCCGCAGTGGTGCCGCATACGTGACGTCACGTTCTTTAGCATCGTCAATGTTGTATTTCGGTTCACCTAGGCTGTAGTCAATAAACTCCAGCACCAAATTACCTGTGAAATCTTGGATCGGCGAAATATCGTGAAACATCTCCCGTAATCCTTCCTCCAAAAACCAATCATAAGATTTTTGTTGGATTTCAATCAGGTTCGGAATTTCGAGTACTTCGTTAATTCGTGCATAACTTCGCCGAGTGCGTCGACCATACTGAACAAGATGTCCTGCCAACTTTAACTCACCCCTCATGTCTACTCACTTTAAAAATACATTGCGAACCTCTGTTTGGACAATTATAATGGAACCATACAGAGTGTTCTTCCACAAATAAAGAAAAGCCCTTACCCGAATTCTTTCGAACAAAGAGCATCTTACCGTGGTTTCTTACATCACTTGGACTTCACGGTCATCAGACTTGCTTAACATCTGCATAGCATTTCAACACATGCATGGCTATGTTATTTAGCTCTAACAAAGCACTTGACATTTGAGCAAACTAAAGACAAGAAGCCTATCCTAATACTGACATTTCATAATAGTATCATATTTGAAATATCAAGTCAATAGTCCTATTGCGGATTATTTCAAAGGTTTTAAAGCCTTAAATATACGATAACCCTTATCCTTCGTAACTTCCTGCACTTCTCCGAACAATTTCTCTAGCTTTTCTTTTGCAGATGGAGCACCCTGCTTTTTCTGAATCACTACCCACAGTGCCCCTCCTTCACGCAAATGATCAAAAGCCTGTTCAAAAATGGCATGTACCGTTTCTTTTCCAGCACGAATCGGAGGATTAGTTAGAATAACATCGAAGCTTTTACCTTTGACCGCCGCGAACAAATCACTCTCCATAATTGAAACATTCGTGATCCCGTTTAGCAGTGCATTTTCTTTGGCTAGTTCGACCGCTCGGCTATTGACATCAACCATCGTCACATGACCATCTTGTACCATCCGTGCTGCAGCAAGTCCCATCGGGCCATAACCACATCCAACATCAAGCACCTGTGATCCAGGCGATAATTCCATGGCTTCAATCAATACTTTACTACCGAAATCCACGCCTTTTTTCGAAAACACTCCAGCATCACTTATAAATCGATACGTCGATCCTTTTAATTGCTCTTCAATTGTTCTGCGGTCATGCTGTGCATCCGGTTGGTTCGAATAATAGTGCTGTGGCATCCTAATCCTCCGAATCTGGCGTTCCATTCTATTTTTTCCCAATGTCTATAATTTAGACATCAATCCATTAATTAAAACAAACCCCTTGAATTAGTTCAAGGGGTTTGTTTTTTTTGAACCATATTAAGAAAGCATAAGCTTCTTGCAAACGGAAGTTAAATTACTTAACTTCTACGTTAGCGCCTGCTTCTTCCAATTTAGCTTTTACTGTTTCTGCTTCTTCTTTAGATACTTTTTCTTTCAAAGCTTTTGGAGCGTTGTCTACCAAGTCTTTAGCTTCTTTCAAACCAAGACCAGTGATTTCGCGAACTGCTTTGATTACGTTGATCTTGGAAGCGCCAGCGCTCATCAAGACTACGTCAAACTCGGATTGCTCTTCTGCTTCAACTGCAGCAGCACCTGCAGCAGCTACTGGAGCAGCAGCAGTTACGCCGAATTCTTCTTCGATTGCTTTTACAAGATCGTTCAATTCCAATACAGACATACCTTTAATGGCTTCCAAAATTTGTTCATTACTCATGTGGGTGAACCTCCAATTTTATATTAAAATCAATTTTTTATGATGAAAATTTCGAAGAACAATGTGCTTACGCGCTTTGTTCTTCTTTGTCAGCAACTGCTTTAACTGCAAGTGCGAAGTTACGCACAGGCGCTTGAAGCACGCTGAGAAGCATAGAAAGAAGTCCATCGCGAGAAGGAAGTTCAGCCAACGCTTTAATTTGATCAACGTTAATGACTTTGCCTTCAACTACGGCACCTTTCAATTGCAATGCTGTATTTTTCTTAGCGAAATCGTTAAGAATTTTAGCAGGTGCTACAACATCTTCTCCGCCGAATGCTACAACTGTCGGACCCGTAAGAACTGCATCCAATTCAGTAAGGTCTGTAGCAGCAGTCGCACGACGCAACAAGGAGTTTTTCAATACTGAAAATTCAATCCCTGCTTCACGAAGTTGCTTACGCAATTCAGTGATTTGAGCAACATTCAATCCACGATAGTCAGCAACAACAGTTGTTACGCTATCGCGTAGTTTTGCTGTTACAACGTCTACTGCTTCTTGTTTTGCTTGAATTACTTTTGTATTTGCCAATTTGTACACCTCCTGATAGTTTACTATACAGAATCGCAATTTTGCGATTCTGAACCATTCTACTTAGGCAAGTAAAAAGCCTCCGTAGAATCTACGAAGGCCTGATGAATCATCATTTGCAAGGACTTTCGTCCAATCACTGCTGACGTTCTATCACAACACCTCGGTAGGAAATTAAGCCTATTGGCACCTACTGTCTACGGTAAGCATATTCAACTTTAAGATTAATCTCAAGTCATTCACACAACTATTACAGAATAACAAACATCATTGAACACGTCAACATGTATTATTTGTAAGAAGCTGTATTTACACGTGCACTTGGACCCATCGTCGAGGAAATAGCAATCCCCTTCAGATACACACCTTTAGCAGATGCTGGTTTTGCACGGTTTAACGCATCAAGCAAAGACTTAAGGTTCTCATTCAATTGTTCTTCACTGAATGAAACTTTGCCGATTGGCGCGTGAATTTGACCTGCTTTATCGAGACGGTATTCAATTTTACCAGCTTTAATTTCTTGAACAGCTTTAGTAACATCGAAAGTAACTGTGCCAGCTTTAGGGTTAGGCATTAGACCTTTACCACCAAGCAAACGACCCAATTTACCAACCTCACTCATCATATCAGGTGTTGCTACGCAGACATCGAAATCAAACCAGCCTTGTTGAATTTTGTTGATCATATCTAAATCACCAACAAAATCTGCACCAGCAGCTTCCGCTTCTTTCGCTTTATCACCTTTTGCAAAAACCAATACGCGTTGTGTTTTACCTGTACCGTGAGGCAAGACAACTACACCACGAACCGCTTGGTCTTGTTTACGAGGGTCTACACCCAAACGAACAGCCGCTTCGACAGTTTCGTCAAATTTAGCAGTCGCTGCCTTTTTCACCAATTGTACGGCTTCAGCAGGCTCATATACTGTTTCGTTATCAATAAGCTTTGCAGCTTCTTGGTACTTCTTACCATGTTTAGCCATGAAATGTTCCTCCTTTGTGGTTTTAACGGAAATTCCTCCCACATATGCCGGTCTTATTCAGACCTGCGTGAAGCAGAAAAACCTAAAATTAATCTTCGATCGTGATACCCATACTGCGGGCAGTACCTTCAACCATACGCATAGCAGCCTCTACGGATGCAGCATTAAGGTCAGGCATTTTTGTTTCAGCGATTTCGCGTACTACTGCACGTTTAACCGTTGCAACTTTTTTCTTGTTAGGTTCGCCAGAACCCTTCTCAATCTTAGCAGCTACACGAAGTAGGACTGCAGCAGGTGGAGTTTTGGTGATAAATGTAAAGGAACGATCTTCAAACACTGAGATTTCAACTGGAATAATCAATCCAGCTTGATCAGCTGTGCGAGCATTGAACTCTTTACAGAATGCCATAATGTTGACACCTGCTTGACCCAATGCTGGACCTACCGGCGGTGCCGGATTCGCTTTACCTGCAGGAATCTGCAGTTTTACCATTTTGATTACCTTTTTAGCCATGTAAAACACCTCCTTGAATCAATAGTGGTTAAGCGGACATCTCTGCCCTCCCACAAGAAACCTGAGATTATTCAATCTTCTCCACTTGAGTGAAATCCAACTCAACTGGGGTTTCCCGTCCAAACATGTTGACGTGTACCTTAACTTTACTCTTGTCTACCAAAATTTCTTCCACGGAGCCAACGAAATTCGCAAAAGGACCGACTTTAATCTTAACGGACTCTTTAAGTTCGAACTCGACTAGGGCTTTCGGTTCAGTCATTCCCATGTGTTTAAGGATCGACTCCATTTCTTCTGGAAGCAGAGCTGTCGGTTTAGAACCTGAGCCTGTTGAACCTACAAAACCAGTAACTCCTGGTGTATTGCGAACAACATACCAAGAATCATCAGTCTGGATCATTTCGACAATGACATATCCGGGGTAAACTTTACGCATAACGGTTTTTTTCTTACCGTCTTTGTTTACGATTTCTTCTTCCATCGGAACAAGAACGCGGAATATCTTATCTTCCATACCCATGGACTCAACGCGTTTTTCCAAATTGGCCTTGACCTTGTTCTCATACCCTGAATAGGTATGAACGACATACCATCTTTTCTCCATATCAATCCACCTGGGACCCTTCTTAAATAATCGCTTCGATCACATAGGAAATACCGATGTCTAGTACCCAAAAATAAATTGTGACAAACGTAACCGTTCCAATAACAATAAGCGTATAGTTCGTCAGTTCTTTACGATTGGGCCAGCGAACCTTTTTAAGTTCCGCCCAGCTTTCTGAGAAAAAGGAAAAAAGAGACTTGAAGCTGCGTTTCACGACCGACTACACCTCCAATAAGACTATCTTATCTGGTTTCGCGATGAGGAGTTTGCACGTTGCAATACTTGCAAAATTTCTTCATCTCCATGCGGTCGGGGTTGTTCCGCTTGTTCTTCGTGGTAGCGTAGTTTCTTTGCTTGCAATTTGTACAAGCCAAAGTAATAATTACCCGCATGATGTACACCTCCCGTAGATGTCTTCTTTAAAGAAGACTCTATATTGATCCCAATTAGAAACAGTTCAACCCTTCATTGCTGAAAGGAAAAAGCCGTTTCTGCGAGATGAATAAGAAAGAATACATGATGACTTCTGCTTTCTCATTCATTAAAACCACGCGAATTTAGGCCTACCTAAAACACTTTATCACATGGTTCATACCATGTCAACGAAAGAATGAAGGTAATAGAAGTATACACAGTTCCTTATTATAGGCCGTCTCAACCCTATTTTCTCTATGATCAACTGCCTGCAATCATTCACTAGTATGGTTCATTCTTGCAGGGACTAAACATTGCATTTCTTGTGAGAAAAAAAAAGACTCAAGTTCGAGCCTTCCCTTTATATAAGCGTCTGTTCAGTTATCTCTTACTTCTAAGTATCTCTCCAACTTACGTTTCACACGCTGGAGAGCGTTGTCAATCGATTTCACATGCCTCTTAAGGTCAACCGAAATTTCCTGATAGGAACGACCATCCAAGTACAACATAAGAACTTTACGTTCCAAATCACTTAGAATTTCCGACATTTTGTCTTCAAGACCAACAAACTCTTCTTTATTAATAATTAGTTGTTCAGGATCACATATTTGCGATCCACAAATGACGTCGAGCAACGTCCGGTCGGAATCTTCATCATAAATGGGTTTGTCCAACGATATATAAGAATTCAGTGGAATGTGCTTCTGTCTCGTTGCTGTCTTAATCGCCGTAATAATCTGTCTTGTAATACATAATTCAGCGAAGGCTTTAAACGAAGACTGCTTGTCCCCTTTGAAATCTCGTATAGACTTGTATAAACCAATCATTCCTTCTTGGACGATATCCTCACGATCAGCACCGATCAAAAAATAAGACCTGGCTTTAGCGCGCACAAAATTCCTATACTTGTTGATCAAGAACTCCAGAGCTTCACTTTCGCCTAAGCGGAAAGCTTCGACAATGTCCTCATCACTGAGGCACATATATTCTGACAACATTGAATCCTTCAGGTCGACACTCACCAGAATCCCCCCGGCTGCAACGCAAGGTACACCGTTACTCTGTGAAATATAGGATCAGTATATATTATGTAACCTATGAACGTCAACCATATTAATGTCATTTATACAACATTGTCCAGTGCCTGAAATTAAAAAATATACTCATTTCATCACTCGCGACGCCAACGTTCGAATAGTTTACGCTGATCCGGACTCAATTTTCCATCTAATGTGTTTCGATTTGATCTACTGTTGTCTTGTTCAATTCGCTTCTTTATCTCGTGTTCACTATTCTCTACCTCAATAAGTAATTCACGAGCCGAAAGTCGAAGTGCTCCTTTAGCAAATATAATATGTTGCTCGATCAGATCACTCGTTGCCACATAAATCTGACGTCTCTTCCGAGTCATTTCGCCAACCAAGCGTTCAATGGTCTCATCTGCTGTTTCTTTTTCTTTCGTGAAATACACTTCAACTTTGCTCTGCGAGAAGGACTTTCCCAATCCTGGAACACGATAAGCATCAAATACTACAATTACGTGTATGCCTGAGAATGCCTGATAATCTGCCATTCGTTCAAGAAGACGATCCCTTGCTTCCTGCATATTGATTTGCGCTAATTGTGCAAGCTCAGACCATCCACCTATCATGTTGTATGCATCAACAAGAAGCACATCTCGCAAATCTACCATACAAGGTTACCCTTGGTTATGACGTCTGCGCAGCACTTCATACATAACTACCCCAGCCGCCACGGAGGCATTGAGCGAATTTATTTTACCTGCCATCGGCAACTTTACCAATACATCGCATTTCTCTTTAACTAGACGTCCCATACCCGTACCTTCATTTCCAATAACCACGGCCACGGGGCCATCGAACACATCTGTCTCATAAATTTCCTGGACGGCTTCAACATCTGTCCCTACAACCCAGACGCCCATTTCCTTCAGCTTATCGATCGTTTGCCCTAAATTAGTCACTTGAGCGACAGGGACATATTCGACAGCTCCCGCAGATGTCTTAGATACAGTTGCCGTAACTTGTGCTGATCTACGTTTAGGAATGATCACACCATGTGCACCTGTACAATCTGCCGTACGCAAGATAGATCCCAAATTATGTGGGTCTTCAATTTCATCAAGCAAAATCAAAAACGGTTTCTCACCTTTTTGTTCTGCAATCGCTATAATGTCATCAACTTCTGCATACTCGTATGGCGCAACTTGAGCAACCACCCCTTGATGTTGTACATCTGGAACCAGTGAGTCCAGCTTACGCTTGTCTACTTGTTGAATAACGACTCCACGTTTTTTGGCTTCCGCGATAATGGGAAGTGTTAAATGTTTTTGTGCATTCTCAGAGATCCATATTTTATTAATGCTTCTTCCTGAACGAAGAGCTTCGGTTACAGAATGTTTACCTGCGATCATATCATCTTCCATGCTTCTTCCTCCTTCGCTTGAGTTCAAATTAACTCTGTTGATCTATATATTTAATACTTATTTCTATCAGTTCATCCATTCTTTCACTCTGTTTCGTATAGTACAGGTAACCAATCAAAGCTTCAAATGCTGTAGCATGCCGATATTCCAGCACATCTGCATTTTTTGGTACGCTTCCCGACTTCGCATTACGTCCCTGTCTTACTACATCACGTTCATCTTCTGTTAAGACAGCATCTAAATGTGCAACGATTTTACTTTGCGCTTTGGCTGAGACCATTTTGGTCGCTGAGCGATGTAGATGATGTGGTCGTAGATTAGGTTTGGAAATCAGATATTGACGTACAGCTACTTCATAAAGTGCGTCCCCAATATAGGCTAATACAATCGGTGGAATCAACTTAGGCTGCTTAGAAGGAGGAAAGGGAAACCATAGATCCTTTCCTTCCCCAACTAGCTCTTGATCGCGCCCGCCGCCGATCATTTGCGCCGCCAGCGCATTCCTTGCGCAGTATCTTCTAGAATAATTCCACGGGAATCAAGGAGATCGCGAATTTCATCTGCACGACTCCATTTTTTATCCTTACGAGCGTTAACTCTTTCGACGATCAACTTTTCAATTTCTTCGTCGATTAGTTCGCTTTCATGGACAGCATAAAGTCTTAGCACCTGATTCATCTCATTAAAAGCTTCAAGTAACGCATGTAAATCGGTAGCTTTCACAACCGATTCCTGCAATAATGCGTTAGCTTCATGTACCCACTCAAATATAGCTGTAATCGCATCCGGTGTATTGAAATCATCCTGCATTTTAGCATGATATGAAGCTAGTATATCCGTCAATCTGACCTGTAAAGCCTCATTGATGGTAACCGTCTTATCTTCGACTACAGCCGTCAATCGATGCTTAACATTGTCTACAGCATTTCGAATTCGTTCTGTACTCTTCTCCGCCTGATCAATTGTCTCATCGTTAAAATTCAGCGGATTACGATATTGGCTGGATAACATAAAGTAGCGAATGGACTCCCATTTGTACTGTTTACGCAAATCTTTAACCAATATACCATTGCCTAGGGATTTGGACATTTTTTCATTATTGATGTTAATGTATCCATTGTGCATCCAGTAATTAGTGAATATCTTACCTGTTAGTGCTTCTGTCTGAGCAACTTCACATTCATGGTGAGGAAATTGTAGATCCTGTCCTCCCCCGTGAATATCGATGCTATCCCCTAGGTACCTGCGAGCCATAGCTGAGCATTCAATATGCCATCCCGGTCTTCCATTACCCCATGGACTAGACCACGCGATTTCTCCTGGCTTAGCGGCTTTCCAAAGCACGAAATCCTCCGGATGTTCTTTACGTTCATCCACTCCAATTCGAATGCCGAACTGTAACTCTTCGATATTCTGATGAGACAGCTTACCATAATCTTTAAATTTATGAGTTCGATAGAATACGTCTCCGCCATTCTCATAGGCGAATCCCTTCTCCTCAAGCTCCTGAATAAAGGCAAGGATAGAATCCATATTTTCAGTTACACGTGGATTTAAAGTGGCACGAGTGAGACCCAGACCCTCAAGATCTTCGTAGTATGCACCTATAAAAGTGTCGGCTACCTCTGGCACAGTACTACCTGTTTGTTCTGCTTTTCGAATTAACTTATCATCGATATCCGTAAAATTGACGACGTAATTCACTTCATTACCCAGTTGTTCTAGGTATGTTCGAACCACATCAAACACAATCATAGGACGCGCATTTCCAATATGAATAAAGTCGTAAACGGTTGGTCCGCATACATACATTTTCACCTTTCCAGGTTCCTGTGGTACAAAGAGTTCTTTATTCCGGGTCAGCGTATTATAAATCTTTAGAGCCATTGTTCGTATCCTCCCGTTCTTGTTCTTGTTCATTACTCGCTTTGAGTAGATAGTTCTTGTTCATGAAGTTTATGCCTTTCGCACTTTACAAGGTCCAGTTCTTTACGAAGCTCTTCAATCTCCCGTTGGAGTATTTGCATAGCATCGACGACGGGATCTGGTAACTGATGACTAAGGCGATCAATACGTCTACCATCCTTCTTCACAATCCTACCTGGAATACCCACCACCGTACTATTAGGTGGAACCTCCTTTAGAACAACGGAGTTAGCTCCAATATTACATTGGTCGCCTACTGTAAAAGAACCCAATACTTTTGCCCCTGATGCAATGACAACATTGTTCCCAATCGTAGGATGACGTTTCCCTTTCTCCTTGCCGGTCCCTCCAAGAGTAACTCCTTGATAGATCACCACATCGTCTCCGATTTCACAAGTCTCGCCAATAACGACACCCATCCCATGGTCGATAAATAATCTTTTACCAATAGTTGCACCTGGGTGAATTTCAATCCCCGTCATAAAACGGCTACACTGTGAAATCGTACGTGCCAATGTAAACCAACGACGTTTGTACAAAGCATGGGCAACGCGTTGTGCCCAAATAGCGTGGAGTCCCGAATAGGTGAAGATAACTTCAAATAATCGTCTAGCTGCAGGATCGTTTTCAAATACCGCTTGGATATCCGATTTCATGTTCTTAAACATATTATTCCCCTCTTCGACGCTTTTCAGTTCTCCTAGTGCTCCTCATAACATCTTTACTCTGTCATGACCTATTAGAATCAGCTCGCTGACTCCCCCCTAGGACTCCTCGATCTGCGAGAATTATAGTGTCATCGTATATCCGTCTTAGAACTCAAAAAACGCCCCTGCAGCATACGCTGCAGAGACGTTTACCGTGGTTCCACTCTGCTTGAGATACTTGTTAATATCGTGCCCATTAACATGACTATGCATCTCCTCTTAATGCCTTATAACGGAAGACGATCCGGCACGGCCTAACGATAGAGTAACTTTTGTTCGCTCCTTCGCTCGGTCGCGCAGCTCACAGGTGCATTTCGATTACTGACACATGGATAACTCACAGCCATAAGGGAAAACAAATGAAATCCCCACGGTTATCCTCTCTGGAAAATGCCAAAGTAACGTACTTTTCCTGATCCCAGCTATTAACAACTATTCATAATATTCACGATACACTATCAGACCATAATCATAAAGTTATTGGATGTATTATAACGAAAAGACAAGGAACTGACAAGGAGTCAGCAACAATAATAATCTTTTCTTAAGTTATGCTACAATCCTATATTTGTGACTTCAACCGATTCTGCACGCGATCCAACCCAAGAAGATAGATGGTTTGGTTCAGATCTCGGCCATGCGTCTGACCCGTTAACGCCACACGAATCGGCATGAACAACTGCTTGCCCTTAAATCCAGTCTCTTTCTGTACTTCTTTAATTAAAACAGCCATATTAGCTGGGGTAAATTCATCCGTAGCTTCTACCTTAGCAAGGAATGCAGCAAGAACCGTTGGCACTTGCTCTTCTGCAAGGATTGTTTTCGCTTCCTCATCTAGTTCTATATTGGTGCGGAAGAACATCTCAGACAGTTCCACAATATTAGAAGCAGAAGTCAATTGTTCTTGATAAAGAGCAACCAGGGACTTAGCCCATGCTTCTTGATCAGCATTCAACTCCTGAGGCAAACAACCGGCACGTTGTAAATGTGGAATAGCAAGTTTAGCTATCCGATCAGGATCCGCATGTTTGATATAATGATTGTTCATATAAGCCAATTTATTCTGATCAAATACAGCAGGGCTCTTAGACAAACGATCTGCGTTAAAAATAGCAACCAGTTCGTCTTTCACAAACATTTCTTCCTCACCTTCAGGTGACCATCCAAGTAAGGAAATAAAGTTGAATAATGCTTCTGGCAAATAGCCCAATTGATCATACTGTTCAATGAACTGGACGATAGACTCATCACGCTTACTAAGTTTCTTATGATTCTCATTCACAATCAATGTCATATGTCCGAATTCCGGAGCATCCCATCCAAGAGCTTCGTAGATCATCAATTGACGCGGCGTATTGGAGACATGATCTTCCCCACGTAGTACATGGGAAATCTCCATCAAGTGATCATCAAGCACGACCGCAAAGTTATACGTTGGAATACCATCTTTCTTCACAATAACGAAATCGCCTGTATCCTGTGTAGTGAAGGAGATCGTTCCCTTAACGATATCATTGAAAGTATACGTCTTATCTTCCGGCACACGAAAACGTATACTTGCAATGCGGCCTTCTGCCTCAAACGCACGGCGTTGTTCTTCTGTTAGTTCACGATGTTTGCCAGAATAACGCGGTGTTTCCCCACGAGCAGTCTGTTCCTCCCGCTCCTGTTCTAACTCCTCTTCTGTGCAGTAACAATGGTAAGCATGGCCCTTATCCAGTAGTTCCTGCCAATAGGTACGATAGATATCCAGTCGTTCGGTCTGGCGATATGGCCCGTATGCCCCGCCTACATCTATACTTTCATCCCATTCTATTCCCAACCACTTCAAATATTTAAGTTGGCTCTCTTCTCCGCCTTCAACATTACGTTTCACGTCAGTATCTTCAATGCGAATAATAAACTTTCCACCCAAATGACGAGCAAATAAATAGTTAAAAAGAGCTGTTCTAGCATTACCAATATGTAAATGTCCTGTTGGACTAGGTGCATAACGCACGCGAACTCCACTGGTCATATCTAATTCCTCCGCTTCGTAAATATGGTTACTTCACTTGTATTTCAAGATGATAGCATATCTTGGGTTAGGCATACAATAGACTGAGCGGCAATCCCCTCGCCTCGTCCTGTAAACCCTAACTGTTCCGTCGTTGTTGCCTTTACATTGACTTGAGAGACATCTGCGTCAAGCGCATTTGCAATGACCTCCATCATTTGAGGAATGTAAGGAGCCATCTTGGGCTTCTGAGCAATAATCGTGGAATCTATATTTCCAAGTCGATAACCTCTCTCTTTGGCAAGATTCCAAACCTGTACTAGTAATTTGAGACTGTCGGCATCTTTATAATCAGGATCGGTATCCGGGAAGTGCTTACCAATGTCACCAAGTCCAAGTGCACCAAGAATAGCATCGGTGACAGCATGTAGAAGCACGTCTGCATCCGAGTGTCCAACTAAACCTAACTCATATGGAATCGTAACCCCACCAATAATACACGGCCTGCCCTCAACTAGTTGATGTACATCAAAACCTTGTCCTACTCTTATCATGACTATCCCTCTCCCTTACGTCTCTTTATAAATGCTGCATATTCTAAATCATCGGGTGTCGTAATCTTAATATTGGAATAACTCCCCTTTACGACAGCCACCGGAATACCCATTTTTTCCACTAGCATAGAGTCATCAGTTCCCACCAACCCGCTTCTCTGTGCCTCTTGATGAGACCTAAGAAGATCGGAAACACGAAAAGTCTGTGGGGTCTGAATAGCCCACAGACTTTGACGATCTGGTGTTGCGACAATAATACCAGATTCATCAATTTGTTTAATTGTATCCTTCACAGGCACTGCCAATACAGCAGCACCTGTGCGAATTGCCATCTGATAACACGCCTCAATGTCGACTTGGTCCACAAAAGGGCGTACGCCGTCATGTATCATGACCCATTCCGTCTGAATCTCTAATAAACCCTTATATACGGAATGCTGTCTCTCACTTCCCCCGGGGATCACCTTGATCACCTTGTCCATCTTATACTCGCGTACCCACTCCTGCACACGCTCCATATCATCCTGACCCGTTACCAGAACGATTTCCTTAACTAGAGGCATACTATTGAATACTTCTAATGTATGAATCATAATGGGCTTGTCCTGTAGCAACAAGTACTGTTTACTTTCAAGGGTACCCATTCGGGAACCTTTACCTGCTGATACAATAACGATTCCCAAACTGTTGTCCATAGTTATACCCCTGTCTTCATTCCCAAGTATAAGGAAATAGTTATCTCCATCATACCGTTTTTACTGGGCTTTTTCCAACAGTTTCGGTTTCGCAAAGATCATTCTGCCAGCAGAGGTCTGTAGAACACTCGTCACCAACACTTCCATAAGCGAACCAATGTATTCACGTCCACCCTCTACGACAATCATCGTTCCATCATCTAGATAGGCTACGCCTTGTCCGTGCTCTTTACCGTCTTTGATCACCTGCACCATAATTTCTTCCCCAGGAAGAACGACCGGTTTGACTGCATTTGCTAGATCGTTAATATTCAGGACAGAAACACCTTGTAGCTCACATACTTTGTTCAAGTTAAAGTCGTTGGTGACCACTTTTCCCTTTAGTACTTTAGCCAATTTAACAAGCTTGCTATCCACTTCTGATATTTCTTCGAAATCACCCTCGTAGATGAGTACCTTTATAGCTAACTCTTTCTGGATTTTATTCAAAATATCAAGACCTCTACGCCCTCGATTACGTTTGAGTAAATCCGACGAATCTGCGATATGTTGAAGCTCTTCGAGTACGAACTCTGGAATAACAATTGTCCCCTCGATAAAACCCGTCTTACAAATATCAGCAATCCGTCCATCAATAATGACGCTCGTATCGAGTATTTTATGCTCTTCTAGCATTCTTTCATCGGACAACTCCGCACGACCCCATCTTCCCGAGGTCCATAACGTCGCGAGTTCATCCTTTTTCTCCATGCCGACCCTAAGGCCCATGTAGCCGCATATCAGGGTTATACCCACTTCTATCATTTGTCCTACCTTCCCAAGCCACGCAAGGCTAGGATACAGTAGTAGCGCCAGCAGAAGGCCACCTGTCAGCCCCGCTGCCCCTGCCGTTAACTCATTCATAGGCATTTTAGAAAAAGACCCCACAAAAGTCTGTAATTTGTTAAAAACGGTTGGGTAACTCATGGAGCCGACCAACATAAATAAAATAGCCCCTAATCCCGCAAAGACCAACCCTCCCCTAACAGCATCATTTTCACCAAATAGAGTGATCCAATCAGGGAACGACTTTCCTAACATTTGATAAACTGTATATCCAAACCATGCACCACATAGTCCAATGAATACTAAAATAGCTTTTTTTACCATCAGATCCCACATCTCCTTCAAAATATATAGCGTTTATAGATATCTTTATCCAGTATGATCCAATTTCACGTCGCATAACCCTGATTTGTCTAATTTTTCTTAATGATTGAGAAGACATTCAAATGTTTCTTCTTTGCTGTCACTTTTTAGGTTGAAAATAAACATTCCACTGACATATAATTAATTCAATTCATAATTATAGAGGTGATTGGAAAAATGAGTACAGTCAGTTTACAAGAATTCCAAGATCAAATATCCGACCTGCTGCTCCGTCACCGTAGTCTACTTGATGTGATGTCTAAGAATGGACAGAGTAGCGCCTCATTGAACAGGGCTGTTGCCAAAGCTATTACGGATTGTGGTTGTATCGAACTCCATGCCACCAAGCAAGCATTCGAACCTGGATCAGATTTGGCATCCACGAAAGAAGTATTAGGAAGTCACGTACATGGAAACTTATGTGAGAACTGTAAAGAGATCATCAGTACCGAATTAGGGCGTAACATGTTTTACTTGTCAGCTCTTTGTAACTTGCTTGAAATTAATATGGATGACGTCGTTCGAGAAGAATCGAAGAAATGTTCCACTCTTGGACTATTCAATATGTCTTGAAAAGGTAGTATCATCATGATCAGAATATAAAAAAAAGCATTTATCTCAATGCCTTAAGGCATGAAATAAATGCTTTTTATTTGTACATACATAGAGAATTGAAAGAGCTCAATTAATGATCAGAATGAAGCGAATCTTCTTCCTTCTTCTTATGCTTACGACGTCTCAGAGATCTCTCAATACTCTGCTTCACACCGTATACCGCATATATGACAAGTGGTATAAAAATCAACTTAGATATTTGATCCGGAAACACAACAGCAATCGCTACAGCAACTACAATTACAACAGGTGCGCCTATAACGACTTTTTTGGGAAGTCCCACTTTTTTGAAATTGGGATATTTTACCGTACTGACCATCAAATAAGATAGCAAAAGCATGGCAATAATCATATAAGTACCAGAAATCTCTTTATGAAATAGAGACAATGTTGCTAATACTCCACCAGCGGCAGGAATGGGCAATCCAATAAAATAACCTGGCATCCCTTTTCGAACATTAAAACGGGCTAAACGAAGTGCACCACACATAGGGAAAATGGCTGTAGCGCTCCAAGCTATTGGATCTGGTATACCTTGCAATGTAACCATATACATAATAAGTGCAGGTGCTGCACCAAAAGAAATAACATCCGAAAGGGAATCAAGTTCTTTCCCGAACTCGCTTTGCACATGAAGCGCTCTTGCCACGCGACCATCTAGGCCATCGAGTAGCATCGCAATAATGACCATGATCGCAGCCATACTAAATTTTCCATTCAGCGCCATCATCATCGCAATCATTCCGAGAGCTAGATTACCTAAAGTAAACATATTCGGAATTGACTTCGTTATCATTTATCCACCTCAATTAGTTAAATATACCCCATATCATCCATTGATTGTATGGCATTTAAACCTGCCTGTCAATCAATACTTGCTCTTGTAAACGGTTAAGGCCCTCCTTAATATTCCTAGCTCTAACCTCGCCAATGCCATCCACTTCATCCAATTGTTCAATCGTTGCAGTCATAATCTGTGGTAACTGTTCGAACCGCTCCAAAAGATTATGAATAATTACATTTGGCAATCGAGGGATCTTATTCAAGACTCTATAACCTCGTGGCACGATGGACTCCTCCGATGTCACATACGATATCGGATAACCTAATAATCGAGTTATATAGTGTAAATCCAACAATTCATCATCCGAGGCACGTTTAAGTCCAGCAATAATCTCACGAATCTTATCTTCGTTGTCATCACGAGCATAGTCTCTAAATAACAACCAGGCTTCCACTTCCATATTACTTACTAGTTCCTCCATCTGTAAGCTGATCAGACGTCCCTCATTACCTAATTCAGTAATGTAGCGTTTTATCTCTGTTTTGATCCGCAGCACCATCTCCACTCGCTGAATCACATTAACCACTTCTGGAATTGTTACTAGCTCTTCGAATTCAGATGCCGATAAATTGGTAAGTGATTGGTTCAAGACAGCTCTATATCTCTCCAGCGTCTGTATTGCTTGATTGGCTTTCGTTAGAATAACACCAATCTCTTTAAGCGAATAGCGTAAAGCTCCCTGATACAACGTAATAATATTACGCCGCTGTGAAATGGAAACGACTAGCTTACCTGTCTGCTTAGCCACTCGTTCAGCTGTTCTATGCCGAATCCCTGTTTCAGAGGAAGAAATGGAGGAATCCGGGATTAACTGGGTATTTGCATATAAGATCCGCTTGAGATCTTCACTCAATATTATGGCTCCATCCATCTTGGCCAATTCGTATAAATAATTGGGTGAGAAATCACAGTTGATTGAAAAACCACCATCTACAACTTCCATAACCTCTGGACTATATCCAACAACGATCAGTGCTCCTGTCTTAGCTCGCAATACATTTTCCAATCCATCCCTAAAGGCTGTTCCAGGTGCAACTAACCTCAATAAATCATTCATTATATCTACTTGATTACTCTCTTTCATCTTTAAATGCCCCCTAATCTAACGCAACAGCAAGTACTTATGCCACAGTAGTTACACCAATAAGCCCAATTCCTTTAGGATGTTCCAAACCTAACTAATGGTAACGTCCAGATGCTAAATCCTTACAACTAAGTATAACGGAAAAGAAGTTGATATACAGCATCATTATAAAATCAGTAGAAGAATATGATCCTCATTCTTCCTCATCCCAAGGAGCTCGTTGATGACTACCTTTGGCAGTAGAAGTGCCAAAAACAGATTGAATAACTTGGCTCAACGTCTTACATGGGATAACCTTGATTGTCGAAAATGTCGTTGTACTTTTCAATCCATTAAGTGCAACATAAACACGTTTGAAGCCCATTCGTTCAAGTTCCCTGATACGTAATTCTAGGGTAGGGACTTTCTTCAACTCACCCGTTAATCCAATATCCGCAATAAAAACAGTATCGTTGGGGATGCCTTGATTCTTGTAAGACGATACAATACTCATAATCGCTGCCAAGTTGGAGGATTGTTCCTTCAATCGAATACCGCCAGTCGTTTTCACAACAACGTTCTTGTCGTGTAATGGGATGTTGGCTCTCTGTTCCATGATACTTATGAGTGTATTCACATGGTCTTTCTTTAAACATTCCGCAATACGACTCGGATAAGGCATAAACGTCGATGATACCAAGCTTTCTATCTCAAGAATGATGGGTCGTGTTCCTTCTTTAACGACAGTTAATGCACTCCCGCTAATCACATCGTTATCATCCCTTTGCGTCATAAAAAATTCGGATGGATTATCGACAGCTGTCATTCCTTGCTCACCCATTGAGAAAAAGCCTATTTCTCCAGAGCTTCCATAGCGATTTTTGGATGAAAATAGCATTTTTAACTCTTCGCCTTCTTCTCCCTCGAGAATAAGAACAGTATCGACCAAGTGTTCTAATGCTCTCAATCCGGCCAGTTCATTATCTTTGGTCATCTGTCCAACCATAATAATTGCTCTCGGTCTTTGCGCATCTTTTGCAATTTTCAAGAGCGTATTAGCACATTCCATGGTTTGTGTAGGAGAACCGGGTCTCTGAGGATACTCATCCAACACAAAGGTTTGAATACTATCGATAATAATCACATCGGGGTCTATTTGGTCAATACAACCTAAAACGTTGTTCAAGCTATTATCAGAGTATACCCATACGTCCTTATGCATATCTTGCAAAACACGCTCTGCTCTTCTTTTTATCTGTGAGTCGCTTTCCTCACCTGAAGCATATAGCACTTTTAATCCTTGCTTCGCCATATCATCAGATATTTGCAACAAGAGCGTAGATTTCCCCGCGCCTGGAATAGCAGTAATAATCGTAATAGAGTCTTTTACAATCCCTCCACCCATAACACGATTAAATTCATTGTACTTCGTGACAATCCTATCACTGTTTTGAGATACGGTATCTGTTAGACGGTTTACTTTAACATTTTTCTTCTTAGTGATGCTTTTTTGACCACCACTAACATCGCCAATCTCTTCTTCTTCAAGCGTATTCCATTCTCGGCAATCATTACACGAACCTTGCCATTTTATATGCACATGACCACAACTAGAACATTTATATATTGTTTTCTTTTTCATGCTATCAATTCACTTCCTCGATTAATCAAATCATTCTTCATATATTTAATGTATCTGTATTTAGTAGCAAGTAAGCCATCTATAACTATATATCGAATAGTTTACATATAAAGTTTACATCTCTTCTTATAATAACTCAAAATAGGAGACATTACCTTCCAAAAAAAATAGCGCCCTCCATTACTGAAGAGCACTATTTCAATATTCAATTCATAATTATTTATATTTTATTGTTCTGGCGTAGCAGAAGGCTCTTGTATCTTTACGGTCAATCCTTCTTCGCCCTTATCAATGATTAGGGAATCACCCTTATTAATTGTTCCTGATAGCAGTTCTTCAGATAAACGATCTTCAATATGTTTTTGGATCGCTCTGCGAAGAGGACGTGCACCAAAGGCTGGGTCATACCCTTCTTTGGCCAAGAACGCTTTGGCTTCATCTGTTAAGATGAAATCCACATCATATTCTCGTAGACGTTTACGAAGTTCCTCAGACATCAACGTTACGATCTCCGCAATATGTTTCTGTTCCAAGGAGTGGAACACAATAATTTCGTCAATCCGGTTCAAGAATTCTGGACGGAAGGTTTTCTTAAGCTCACCCATTACTTTATCCTTCATGTTGGAATAATCTGCTCCCCCGTCTTGTACTGCTGTGAAGCCCAACGTCGAGTTACGTTTAAGCGCTTCAGCACCCACGTTAGAAGTCATAATAATTAACGTATTACGGAAGTCGACTACACGGCCTTTAGAATCGGTCAAACGGCCATCTTCAAGTACTTGTAATAAGATATTAAACACTTCTGGATGTGCCTTCTCTATCTCATCCAATAGTACGACAGAATACGGTTTACGACGAACCTTCTCCGTTAATTGTCCACCTTCTTCGTAACCTACATACCCTGGAGGTGCTCCAACAAGACGAGATGTGGAGTGTTTCTCCATATATTCAGACATGTCGATCCGTACAATAGCATTATCATCCCCGAATAAGGCATCCGCCAAAGCACGAGCTAATTCTGTCTTACCTACCCCTGTTGGTCCAAGGAAAACAAATGAACCTATAGGTCGTTTAGGATCTTTAAGCCCTGCACGAGCGCGACGAACAGCTCTACTTACTGCTTTTACTGCTTCTTCTTGACCAATTAGACGTTCATGCAAAATCGACTCCATATTCAGAAGACGCTGAGTCTCTTCTTCCTTAAGCTTGCTCACAGGAATTCCAGTCCAGCTTGCAACGATTTGTGCGATATCATCTGGGGTAACTTCAGAATCCGTACTACCTTGCTTCTCTTTCCACTGGTTCTTCGTGATATCTAACTCTTCACGAACCTTTTGTTCTGTATCACGTAGTGCAGCAGCCTTTTCGAATTCTTGGCTTTGGACAGAAGCATCCTTTTCCTTACGAATATCTTCTAGACGGCTTTCTAATTCTTTTAAATTCGGTGGAATCGTGTATGAATGTAACCTTACCTTCGAACCTGCTTCATCGATCAAATCAATCGCTTTATCCGGTAAGAAACGGTCTGGAATATAACGATCTGACAATTTAACAGCCTCTACAATCGCTTCATCCGTAATCTTCACACGGTGATGCGCTTCATAACGATCACGTAAACCAAATAGGATTTGGACAGCTTCCTCAGGTGATGGTTGATCAACTGTAATCGGCTGGAACCTGCGCTCTAAGGCAGCATCCTTCTCAATATACTTACGGTACTCATCTAACGTTGTTGCACCTATGCACTGCAACTCACCACGCGCAAGGGATGGCTTCAGAATGTTAGATGCATCAATTGCACCTTCAGCTCCACCAGCACCAATCAACGTATGCAACTCATCAATGAAAAGAATGATGTTACCCGCTTGGCGAACTTCATCCATAATCTTCTTCAGACGATCTTCAAATTCACCACGATATTTCGTTCCCGCAACAACCGATCCCATATCAAGCGTCATTACACGCTTGTCACGAAGCGTTTCCGGAATTTCATTATTAATGATTTTCTGTGCAAGTCCCTCAGCAATGGCTGTTTTACCAACCCCTGGTTCCCCAATCAGGACCGGATTGTTCTTGGTACGACGACTGAGAACCTGAATGACTCTCTCGATTTCCTTACTACGGCCAATCACAGGGTCGAGATTGCCTTCTTTAGCGTACGCAGTTAAATCACGTGCTAAGCTATCCAATGTTGGAGTATTCACATTTGCTTGTGCTCCATTATGGCTAGATACAGCTTCACTGCTCCCCAAAAGTTGTAGCACTTGTTGACGTGCTTTATTCAAGCTAATCCCCAAATTATTCAGTACTCGTGCAGCCACACCTTCGCCTTCACGAATAAGACCTAGTAAGATATGCTCTGTTCCCACGTAGGTATGTCCAAGCTTTCGAGCTTCATCCATAGAAAGTTCAATGACCTTCTTAGCACGAGGTGTATAGGCAATATTTGTTGGTTGTTCTTGTCCTCGACCAATCAGTGTCTCAACTTCATCTTGAATCTTCTCTAATCCTAGACCTAGACCAATTAAAGCCTTGGCAGCAATGCCGTCTCCTTCACGAATAAGACCAAGCAATATATGCTCTGTACCTATATTATTGTGTCCTAGACGAACTGCTTCTTCTTGAGCCAAAGCCAGCACTTTCTGCGCACGTTCCGTAAATCTCCCGAACATCATATTCTCCTACACCTCCATGAATTTTGAAACCCATTTATATTTAAATCTATAAATTATTCTTTTTGCGAACCTAACTTCTCCCTAATCAATTTAGCTCGGTAGACGTCACGTTCCTCGTTCCCCATTATTTCCCCGAATGTCTTTTGAAGAAACCCTGGCTGCGTCATCACATTCAGCTCGTTCATCATTGGCGTTGAAGGACCTTCAATAATGCCTAGATCCACACCAAGACGAACATCCGATAAACGCTGCGCGGCTTCCTTCGAATCAATAATTTCTGCAAATGACAAAATACCATAGGATCGCTTAACCCGATCGGTCATCCTTAGCTTAGATTCACTAAGCAATCGTTCACGAGCATTCTTCTCATGTTCAATAATTTGCAATACTACACTATGCAGGTTATCGATAATTTCGTTCTCTGTCTGCCCTAGCGTGATTTGATTGGATATTTGAAATATATTACCCACTGCTTCGCTACCTTCACCATAAATCCCTCTGACCGTTAGCCCTACTTGGGATACTGCAGACAAAATCCGATTGATTTGTTGCGTCATAACCAGTGCTGGTAAATGCATCATGACCGAAGCTCTAAGTCCTGTCCCCACATTTGTTGGACAACTCGTTAAGTAACCCCTCGTATCATCGAAGGCATAATCGATATGAGCTTCAAAAATATCATCGATAGCTGTTGCTTTCTCCCAGGCATCACGAACTTGGAATCCAGGATATAAACATTGAATGCGAAGATGGTCCTCTTCGTTAACCATAATACTTATAGATTCATCCTCACTAAGAATAACAGCACCATAATGTGATTCGTCAGCTAAACTGGGACTAATCAGATGCTTCTCAACAAGAACCTTTTTGTCTAATGGTGAAATATCATTTAAGTTAAGCATATAAAAGGTACCGAATGATTGTAGCTCATCATACTTCTCCATGTCGGTAAGACGCTCCAGCACTTCTATAGACTGCTCATTTGTCGCAACCAATGGAAATGGAAGGCACTGCAAATTACGTGCTACCCTAACACGACTACTTATGGCAATATCGGAATCATTTGCGTTACCGAGCATCCAGTCGCTGAGTGCTTTCTCGGTAAACCGGAGATTTGGCATCACGCATTCCTCCTTCTTGATAGAACTTTACTATTCAGATAATCCCTTTTCGAGTTCCCTAATCTGATCGCGTAGTGTTGCTGCTTCTTCAAATTCTTCATCTATAATTCGTTTCTGCAGCTCAGCTTTAAGATCATCTAGTTGGCGTTTAACCTGTATTTGGCTTCCGCCTCTCTTGGGAATCTTACCAACATGAGTTGTACTGCCATGTACTTTTTTGAATAGAGGGTTTAAACGGTCATTGAAATATTCATAGCATGAACTACATCCGAAACGCCCTGCTTTACTGAATTGTGTATACGTCATTCCACATTCTTCGCAGCGTAGGGGTTGAGTAGCTTTCGACACTCCCGATTGCACTTTACTAGCTGTGTCAAAATCAATTAACCCTGACAACAAGCTATGAATCGAAAATCCTCCTGAGGTTCCAGGAACGATCTCACCCTTTTCCCTTGCACATGATTCACAAATATGAAATTCCGTTTTCTCCCCATTCACAATTTTCGTGAAATGAAGAGTTGCCTGTCTTGTTCCGCATTCTTGACAATGCACGTCGATGTACCTCCCTTTCTTCGTAGGTCATTTACCTAATAAAGAGATCAGCATCGCTAACATCATTCTGGCACGAATCTCATCCCGGTAAGGAAGTTTGATCATGAGGCATTCCCTGGATATCGCTGCACGCATTAAATTTGCTTCGCGTTTGTTTAGAAAACAGGATCCCTCCAGTTGATAGATCAGCCCTTCCGCCGTCGTCTGGTCGATGCCTTCGCCAATGGTCTGTCGGAGATGGATATGGAGATCGGAGTGTTCTGGAAGATCAATTCGTTGTATCCGAATGTAACCTCCACCACCTCTCTTGCTCTCCACAAGATAACCCTTCTCCAACGTAAAGCGAGTACTTATGACATAATTGATCTGTGAAGGAACACAGTCAAATTTCTCGGCCAGATCATTGCGTTGAATTTCCACGGTTCCTTCGGGACTTTCATGCAAAATATTCTTCAGATATTGTTCAATAATATCAGAAATATTACGCATCACTCATCCTCCACTATTAAAACGTTAAGCCAATAAGGATCCACGGTAACAGCATATGCATACAACTACCCTGTTGACTTTGACTTTCTTTGACTTTGTTAATATTATATCATATTCTATCATTTTGCCAAGGGGTGAGATTATTTTTAGTGTGGGCTTGTGGATAGAATAATATTCTTTTGTGGTTTAATCTTTTTTCTCACAAGGATTTAATCTTTTCATACACAACTGTGAGTAACATGTGAACAACGATCACTTTTCTGGTCATCAATATATAATTGCTAAACAAATATTCAAGCAGAATGAGTAATATGGGGATAGATTGTCATTGTGATCGTTGTCCCATTATAATTTCTTAATTGTAATCCACAAAAACCGTTACATATTAGAACTTAACTGTGGATTGTTCGTATGGTGATTTCATATTACCAAATAATCTCGTGTTAAAATGTAGATAGTATGCAGCATTGTGAGTAATATGTGGACAATGCAGATTCTTCTGCTCACCACTAGTAACAAGTACTAAACAAAGATTTATGTATAATGAACACTACTGTGACAGAGTTCCTTCTAATCGATGTAATCCTTTAACTTATTAATTGTATACAGGCTATAGCGATTGAATTCTGAACTTGATTATAGAGTGTTTGGATACCGATTTATTTAACGAGAAATACCTCCTGTTAAATGATTGATATTACCTTGTTTTCATATAACTAGCTGGAATTTCTCCAGTTAATTCACCCGATATTCCAACAAAATGTCTTCAAGAAGCTAAATTAGACGGAGAAATTCCAGTTATTCGTCTTCAGCATCATCAAACACTAACTTCTATCTTCAGCTTATTTGAGCGTATGTTTCTTGAGAATACTTCAAATAACAAAAAAATAAAAAGAAAAAAAACCACCGTTGATCGAAATCAACAGTGATTCTTGTGCTTGGCGACGTCCTACTCTCCCAGGACCCTGCGGTCCAAGTACCATCGGCGCTGGAGGGC
>LIDZ01000024.1_pt1 | contig 63597 bp, 95 predicted proteins | sample 644651 | NCBI WGS metagenome assembly LIDZ01 (sample SAMN03856242, study PRJNA289617) | food metagenome | isolation source: wine grapes on drying loft during traditional withering process | host: Vitis vinifera cv. Corvina | place: Italy: Gargagnago di S. Ambrogio di Valpolicella | collected 2014-01 | reverse complement strand
ACTGAAAAATGTGATATTTAAATCTGTTATTTATTTTTGCTTGTACATAATGTAAGAAAAATGTGCGTTAACTCAACTACACATTTTGCTCGTTTTGTTTACTCAGACAAATTGGAATTTATCGGGATGTTTGAAACCACCGTTTCTTTATTACTTTTGCGGGGCATTTTTCTGAATCTAAATACCACTGACATTTTTTGCAGTCAAAACATGGCTTATGTTTCATATTCTCAATAGAATTCTTCACAAAGGAAGCATCCGCCAAAAATGGCTTGCCGTATGCCACAAAATCTGATTTACCATTTTCAATTAATTAATGTTGTCCTTCAGTATTTTCACCGTGAACTATACCTTCAAAAGTATTAAAGAAAACTGAATGATTAAGATTATAACGAGTATAATGCATTTTGGGATGTGGTACTGAATCACTGCTTGGATAACCCATTGGAAGAAGTACTACCGGAACAAGATATTCAGGTATTTCAAAGCTTTCTTTAATAATATCTGGATTAAAATGCCCTACCAAAGTACTACCTAATCCTAATTCATGAGCTTGAAGCATCATATGAGTTGCTACAATACTAGCATCAACATCTCCCATTTCTTTTTTATCATGGGATCTTTTCCAACTAACTGTTGAATCATAACATACAAGTAATGCTAATGGTGCATTGAAATGAAAAGGTGTACATGATTTTAATTTAGCCATACTTTCCTCTGCTTCAATAACAAGTATTCGTTGCGGCTGATAATTTACTGCAGTTGGAGCAACCCTGCCAGCTTCCAAAATCAAATCTAACTTTTCCTTTTCTACTTTCTGATCGCTAAATTTTCTAACTGAGTATCTTTCTTTTGCTAATTGCGAAAAATTCATAAAGTTCTCTCCTTACATAATTAATATAGATTTTCTTTTCACCATTTATTATAATAACAATATAAAAATAAAGTAAGTACGCACTTTTTCGTAGTATACTAACCAAAAGGAGATTGTAAGTTATATGAACGTTACTAATGAAACTGAACAAACACCGTTCGAATATACCCTGAACATAATTGGAGGAAAATGGAAAATGAGGATACTATATCAATTAGCACATTCCAAAATATTGCGATTTAATGAACTTAAACGTAATATACCTAAAATATCTTATAAAATGTTAAATGAACAACTCAAAGATCTAGAAAATGATAATATTATTATACGTAATGAATATAATCAAGTTCCTCCAAAAGTTGAGTATTCCCTATCAGAAAAAGGTTTAACACTGATGCCAGTACTAGATTCGATGTGTGCTTGGGGGAAAAGTAAAGAAAAGCATTAGATTGATTGAGTATATAGCAAGGCTTACTATTTAATTTTATTTCGCAATTTTTTACTATTTCAAATTTAAATTATAAACTCATTACGGAATAAGTTACCAGAGAACATTAAATATCGAAAGATTAGGAAATAGCAGTATTTAATTAAATGAAATTGAAGTTAACGTATTTTGTAATACATATTATTATAATGAATGCTCTTACCTTGAAAATGGTAAGAGTATTTTATTTTAAGGATATAATGAAATGATAGAAATAGCTTATTTAAAAGAAAAGGACAAGATAAAAACACATCTAATCAAGTTATCATGACTTGGTTAAACAAGTTCTAATTTGTACTGTTCATTGTTTATAAATCTTTTTCATAATTTATGAACAACTCTATAAATTACTATTTATTTTTGCTTGTACATGATGTAAGAAGATTGCGTATGAAATTAAATAAGAATTGTTTAAGTATTTGATTTCGACTTATCAAGTTTAAGTTGTTCTTCACCCCATTTAGACAATTCATTTAATGCAGGAAGTAGTGCTTTACCTCTTTCTGTCAAAGAATATTCAACTTTAGGAGGAATTGTTTCGTATTGGATTCTAACAATAAGACCGTGTTCTTTTAATTCTTTTAAAGATTTTGTAAGCATCATATTGGTAACACCCTTAACTTTTCGTTTTAATTCATTATATCTAGTAACATCATTTTCGAATAAGTACCACATAATAGGCAACTTCCACTTTTGTCCAATAATCTCTAATGCATATATAAGGGGACATCTTGTATTATAGTTCTCATTTATAGAATCACTAGGTAATTCTACATTACAATCCAAATCAGCATTCATAATTACAACTCCTTTAAATTCAATAGTATATTTTTTTATACTAACACAGAAAAAACTGCGTACTTATGTATTTATAACTTTGTAATATATAATTATATCATAAACATTATAGAATATTAATTATGCGAGGAGAATTTAAAATGAATGAAGTATTAAAAGCTATAAAAGAAAGAAGAACTACAAGAAAATTTAAACCAGAACAAATAAAAGAAGAAGAGTTACAAGCAATAATAGAAGCAGGTCTTTATGCGCCAAGTGGTACAAATCAACAGCCTTGGCATTTTACAGTTATACAAAATAAGGATCTAATAGATGAAATGGATTTTGAGGCAAAAGAAGTTTTAAAGCAATCAGTTAATGAAGCTACGAGAAAAATAGCATTCAATGAAAAATATAAAATTACATATGATGCACCTACAATAATTTTAATATCAGGATTAAATAATAATCACTATACAGATGTAGACTGTGCAGCAGCTACACAAAACATGTTATTAGGAGCACATTCTTTAGGAATAGCATCATGCTGGTGCGGTGCAACTTCAGCGGTATTTAACGGAGGAAAGAAGGAAGAGTTTATATCTAAATTAAATATACCTGAGGACTACACTCCATTTTATACAGTGCTTTTAGGATACTCAGATAATACTCCTTCAAAAGGCCCAAAAAGAAAAGAGAATACAGTCCAATATGTAAGATAATTATACTTATTAAAAGGCTATTAGAATATAATAAAAAGGAACCTATAAAATAGACACAAGAAAAAGACTATTTCATAGGTTCCTTTTCTTGTATATTACTCATTTATTATCTGAAATACGTAATATTCTACTATGATGCAACACTTTGAGTTACTACTGGATTAACTATAGCAATCAATTCTGCATATTGTGTTTCTGTAACTTGATTATAAAGCATAAACACATTAAGCTTATTAGTCATATCCTCTTTAGTGAAATAATTGTTTGTTATTAAGTTCTTTAATAAATTATATAACATTTAACATCATCCTTCCTATTTTGTATTTAATAATGAATTATATTGCATTTGAGCAATTATGGTTTGAGTTTCTAATACTTGTTGCTTTAAAAGTTCTGTTTCTGTTGGTTGTGGCTTTGGTGTTGGAAACAATGCTGCCTTTTCTTCGTCTGTTAGTTCAACAACCTTACCATCAACTAATTTATAATTGTACTTACCACTATTATCTCTTACACCTCTATCTATTGGAAAATAATTACCTTGTGCATGAGAATATTTATCGCCATTGCCTTCGTCCATTTGAATCCACCCTTCTAAATTTTCTATAAATATACTACTATTTATTTGGGTAACTACATTATTACTATCTAATTTTACATAAACTTGAATTAAATTTTCTTCCATTATTAATCCCTCCTAATATATTTCTGAATCGCTACCAATGAAGACTTGGACATCTATAATAGTAGTATTCGACCCAATTTTAAAGTGACAACATTTTGTATTTAGGTAAGCAGAGACTTCAGCTTGCTTACTAATCCAACCTATTCCTGTTTCATACACATTCGACCCTAAATCTACATTAGATGGTGTGATTCTTTTGGTAACTTTAAAAGGTATAGAAGTTAACAATTCACTCATTCCGCTCGCTACTCTACCATAATAGCTAAGTGTTTCGTAGTATCTTTGACATAATGCTAATTCTTCTCCATAAAATCTAGGCATAAAAGGAGTAGATATAGAACTTGATTCAACTTTAATATATTTCATATCTAATGATCCTATAACAAAATTAGTACCGTTATATAGTTGTACAAATATGGAACTTGTATTATCACCAAGTACATATGACCAACTAGATATATCTATTACAAAACTTTTAATGATCCAGTTATCACTTTTAGGAAGTAGGTACGTTTTTCCAAAAGCAGTTAGAGTAACTCCATTTAACTGTGTTCTATATTTTATAGTAATTGTAACTTTGCTATTATTTAATGCTGAAAAATTAGTATCAAATTTTTGTTGTAAGTAAGTATTATCAGCAACTAAATTTGTCAATGTTATAAATTTATCATTTATAGTAACATATCCTGTTGAACCGCCTGTAAAAAATTGCCATCTGTCGATAGTATACTTTCCATGTGTATTATAAGTAGTTAATCCGCGTTGATTAACTGGATTTTGAAAATCTCCATTTATCAATAAATTAGGATTACTAAGTTGTGCTATGCTCTGCGTAGTTTCTGACAATGACGTATCAATTAATTTTATTTTTGCATCAATTATATCTGAATTATCATTAAAATTGCTAATATCAACTACATCTGTTCCTTCTGGCTTTTTAAGACTATAATTTGGTGTTAATAACATCTAATCACTCTCCTCATTCATAAATTTTTAACTCATCGCAAGTCTTAGTTTTGACGTTGTTCCAAGTTAAATTGTCTTCTTTTAATAAATTCCAAACTGTATAAGTATATTTTATTGTATATCCCAGATGTGCAGGTTTAATATTTTCTAACATATCTTTAAATGCTTGCATATTCTTAGGAATACCTTTAATACCTACGAATTGAACAATAAAAGCATAATGCTCATTATCCAATATAATATTTACATCTCCACCACTAAAAGACTCTGCAACATTTTTTATCATTGCCTTGGTTGTAGTTCCTTGACCTCTTTTCTTTGCTGTCAAAACTGTTCGCCTATCTTCATAACTCATAGTCAAATTTGTATCAATTCCATATTCATTTTCCCAATAGATTAATCCCCATGTTGCGGTATCAATAAAAAATTGATTATATAAATCTTTTAATTTATAATTAAATCTTGCTATTTCCAAAGCATTTGAATTTTCTATTTCTTTTATCACATTAGAATCATCATAATAAGTAGGCATATACTTCATGATATCTGGTGCTATTAATGTAATTCCATCTATAATATCTGAATCATTAATACCATAATTAGCTGTTCCATATTCAGTTAATCCATACATCTATTACACCCCCATTAGGTCATTCCAAGTTAATCCTGTTTTTAAAGTGGTTGTAATTGAAATATTTGCATTACCATCGAAACTTGCTGATCCTGTAACATCACCAGCTATTGCAATAGTTCTAGCTGTTGCTAATTTAGATGCACTTACTGCATTTGCTGCACTATTTAATTTACCATTCCAAGTACTTTTTTCTGTGTCTGTAGCAAATCTATTATTAGCATCTTGTACAATAATACTAGGTGAATGAGTGGTTGGATGGGTATAATTTATTACACTTGCAAGTCTTGTAATTTCTGTATCTGCAATTAAAGATTTTCCTGTGCTTTTATCCACTTTACTAGTTACTGTATTCCAAGTATTTATTAATGTTTGAGTTATACTGTCTAGCACGCTCTTATTAGCATGTGTATGGTTTTGACTTGTATCTACATCAGTAGCAGTTATATATCCACTATCATTGGTAAACGAACTTACATTAGCAGGGAAATTAGTTATATCAATCTTATTATGAGTATGTGTACTATTTGCTTTATTATTTACTGTATTCCATAGTGTTCTTTCATCACTCGTAATATGCTTTATTAGATCGCCTATATGACTATAGGCACTATTCCAATTGGTTACTAATATCGATGTAATTCCATCTAATACACTTTTATTACTGTGCGTATGATTATTTGTATATGCAGTAGTCCAATTTGTCCTTTCAGTACTTGTAATATGCTTCACTACATCACTCGCATGAGTATAAGCACTATTCCAAGTATCAATTAAAGCCTGTGTAACAGCATCTAATATAGTTTTATTACTATGAGTATGATTAGTATTATAAGCGGTATTCCAGTTTGTTCTTTCAGTACTTGTTATATGCTTTACTGCATCACTTATATGCGTATAAGCAGCATTCCAATTATCAACTAACACTTGTGTAATTATATCTATAATATTTTTATTAGAATGAGTATGTTTTTTACTGTTCATATCATCATGGTCTACTTTATCTTGCTTTGACATTTTTCCATCAATACTTGAAGTTGCTAACGGTATTGAATTCGCTGAAATAGGAATCCATGCACTACCACTATATCTATAAGTAATATCACTATCTTTAACATTTACTGTCCAACCATCATCAGGTGTAGTATAAGTTGTAGATAAATCATTAAAAGTTGCTACTGATTCCTTCCAATCCATATTGCTAACAACTTGATTAATCTTATTATCAACTTCATTTTTTGAATATTTATCATCCCAATTAGGCTTATTTGTATTAATTGTATTTGTTATAGTATTTTCTGCGGCTTTAGAACGAGTTATTTCAGAATTAATATTATTATTTATAGTATTTTCAGCACTTGAAGCTCTACTGGTCTCATTAGCTAAATTATTAGTCAAAGTTGATTCAGCAGCCTTTGCCCTTGTAGATTCACTAGTGAGATTATCACTTATAGTTTTTTCAGATGCCTTTGCTCTAACAACTTCTGAATTTAAATTAGTTGTTAAAATATTCTCAGCACTAGTTGCTCTAACACTTTCACTATTAAGATTATTTTGAGTATCTATAATAGCATCTTGTACATTATTAATATCATCAGATTCAACTGTATCTCCTTGAGTTTCATAGCTTATATAAACTGGTGATATATCTGAAAATATTTTAATTACAGTTTTCCAAGGTGTTAAACTTGGTGTAGATACTGTATAAAGTTCTATCTTAGTTCCTGTCAATTTACTACCAGTATAAACATTTAATGTTTTTAAATTTGCATTATCATGTTCTAAAATACTTTCATAAACTCCACTAACAACTATTATTTTTTCTTCAATTACATATGTATTACCATCAAGTTTATTTAATTTCCTTGTCAATTTACTTATATTCATTTACATCACCCCCAAACTTACATCTCCTATAACTGCAATTTCTTCATCTGTTAAATTTATGTTAGATGTTAGATTATTTAATTTAAAATCTGAATAATCTACCACGCCTTCTGTATTAAATAATATATCTCCAATTTTTGCCATACTTATATATGAAGTATTAAAAGACACACTTTGTAAATATTCTGTAAGTAATGTAGCGAATTTGGTTTGTATTATTCCTAAATTTAAACCACTTACTATACTTACATTTGCAGTTACATTTATTGCTTTCTCAACTGCACTTACTACCGTAACTGTTGATCCAATTGGTGCTTGACCTTCACCCATACCATCTATAGGATCAATATGATTTTTTACACTAGCTATTAATGTTGCATCTGCACCCATTTTGTTACTATTTATTATGATTACTTTTACAGTTCCATTTCCATTCCATAAAGATACAACTTTAGCTCCTCCAACGCCTGTTACTTCTAGTGCCCAATTTAAATAATGATATTTATTACCACTTGTAGCAGGTGTCTTTACTTTTGCATAATATCTAATTCTTAATTCTGCATCTGTTTCTTCATTATATCCATTTGTAAAAGCTAATGCATTTGTAACTGTCTGTAGTCCTATCAAAGTCTTTGGAAAATATTTAATTGCTCCTATAGGTACATTTCCTGTAGTTCCATATATCGCACATTTTACTGTTACATCTATACTGCCGTTAGAAGGTATTACTGTTGTCTCTGCAAATGCAAAGTTAATACTATCACTTGCAACTAATTCTCCTATTGTTATAACAGAACCTACGATTCCTGTTATAGTTATCACTCCACTAGATTTAGTTGTTAATTTTCTGGTTAATCCAACTTCTGCTACTATTCTATCTAAGTCTTTTGCTGTGGCTGTATCCGCAAATCTTTTGTCTAACATTCCATATAATGTAACATAAGAACTTTCTAATTCAATTGCAACTGGTTTTTCTGCATCATAGAAAAATGTTCCTTCGCTTTTATCATAAGTATCGGAAATATTTGCTAATAATCTCGCTTGAATTACTTCTTTACTATCACTCATTTTATATAATCACTTCCTTTTCTGTAGTTCCATATATTGAATTGACTTTAAAATTAACACTCAGCATTCTTTTTATATCTCTATTAAATTCAAAATTTGAAACTGATTCTATTTCAGTATTTTTTATTAATGTTTCTGTAACTTCTCTCTGAATTTCTGATTTTATATAATCTAAAGGGTAGCCACTATTCACTAGATCTAATAATGCTACCCCATATTTTTCTGTTTCTGTAGTATTGTATATTTTGAATTTAAATTTCTCTGTTTTCAATACTTTTGTTATCCACATTTTCAAAGCTTCAATTCCTGTTAACGTTACTACTTTTCCATCTATAATATTAAAATCACCTTTATCAAAATCAAATGAAAAAGTTTTTCCATTTGTAGTAGATTCTGCTCCAGTCGCTATAGTTAAATTAACTTCCTGAGTTGTAAACATTATGCATTCACCACCTTATCTATAATAAAGAAAGTTTGTCCATCTGCTATAGGTAAGCATAATAATCTATCTCCAATATTAAAAATGTTTGAGATAGTACAACTTGTACTTATACTTCCGTGATCTGCAACACTATCTAATGCTATATTTCCATTTGAAGTTAATAATTTACTGCATATATAACATTGCTTTTCCGTTAAAATAGCTTGATTATTATAAACAGCAATTTTTAATGGACTTGTACTTATTACATCACCAAGAATTGCTCCAAGTGGATCTGTATTGTCTCTTTTTCTAAATTGTCCTGCAAGATATACATCATAGGTACTATTATTATCCATACTATCATCCCCTTTACCATTCTAAAATTATTGATACTTTATGCTTACCTTTAGTCAATGTATGGTTAGCACTCTTAATTTTATAATATCCATTTAACCTGATTCCTGCTTGTAGATAAATCATTCTATTCGCTTTAATACTATCTCCACCATCAACTGCAACTACTTCAAGGCTTGTACTATATTGTATTCTATTACTTTCTTTTAAAGCATTATCAGCCATATTCTGAGCTTGTGCGATATCTTTATCATCAACACTTTGTTGGTCAGCTAATACTCCATAAAATCCTTGAACGCTTGTATCTTCGGCTGTCGCAACTATAGACGTATTAGATTCACCATTAATTACTATCTCAATCTTATTTTTCATATTCTCCATAGATTGAGATATTGTAATATCCTTTGGTAATAAAATATTAGGTGTAATTATCATATCCTCAAGTTTTTTAATATAAAGAATATTTCCTTCAATCTCTTTAAAATATGTGATACCTTGATCTGCTGTAGCTAATGTTAAAATATCTTCTATTATTTCAGATAATGTTTTTTCTTTATAAATTTTTGTTATCTTAGTTGGGATATAAATAATATCTGGAATTATATAAGCTTCTGATAATAAAGACTTAATTGCATCACTTGCAGCCATATTGTCAAATTGTTTTGTAACTTTATTCTTTAAATAAAATGAATAATCTTGGCATACATAAGAATATGTCCATCTCTTTTGAGTAGGTTTTAAAGTCATTCCTCTAAATATTTCAAGTGAATCATTCCATAAACTCACAACTGTACCTGTTGGAATTTCTTTAATGCTTTCAAAATTTAATTGAGTACCTAAAGTATCACTATCATTATTCCAAGTTAAGTTATTTGAATATGGCAATATATCAGCATCTTGTACTATTAATTTATGCATCTATTCCACCCATGCCCCATCAGATCCAACCCAATAACCATCTGGAGTATAAGAATTTGTATACATTCCGCCTTGATCTCCTAGGTAATAACTCTTGCCCTCTATCGTTACCCACTCATTTCGAGCCATTTTGCATGAATCTTTAAGCCAATACCAATATCCTCCATCTTGAATCCAAACTGATTGTCTCGCATATCCATCTGATGCAAAACTATAATATTCATTGTCTATAAGTTGCCAAGAATCCTTATAATAAGTTCCCACCGTATCGGTATAATAATACCAACCTGTAGAATCTTGACCCCAACCAATTGTATAAGTATTTTCTAAAACCTTTGTATATTCTCTCCATTGCTTTAAACTTAAACTATAAGTGTAATCTCCACGTTTCATAACACTATGTGCAAAAGATTCAATTGAAAAAGTGTCATTTATATATGGATTATCTGAGCTAGATATTACTATCCTAATTGGTTTGGCATCACTTTGAGCCTTTTCTATTAAGTTAATAATATCCATTCCATCAACCCTACTTCTACAAAAAGAATATTTACTAGCTTTTAAAGGTAACCAAGAATCTAAAGAAAAAGTCAAAAGTCCTGCTTTTTCTATGAAATTATAAGTACCATCCCAATAAGTTTCAAAAGTCTCATTACTAGAAGTTTTTGAAAGGGAAGGTAATTCACTTGGTATAATTGGTAATTGTAAAACTGTTGATTTATCATAATTTGATATGAATATATTATAAATAATTGTAATCACCTTCTCTTTCTAAACATTAATTAATGCACTTTGAATTTTTCCAACAATATGTTCTCCAAGTGAATCTGCATATTCTTCATTCCCAATTACATTCCCTTGAATTGTTACATATACATCTCCACCTTTTCCACCACCTAGTAATTTTTTAGTTTCTGAAGCTGTTTTTACTTTACCTCCACTTGGTAAATCAACAATTTCTGTTCCATGTTCCCCAACTTTGGTAAGTCCACCTTTCCAATATTGTGTTCCAGTAGCATTATTCCCTACATCTATATTAGGTAACTTTGGATTTAATGGATCACTATTTGTATCAATCATTTGATGCTGAGTTACATTTACATTTTTATCTGGAACATCTAAGCCTATCCAGCTTTTCAGCCAATCCCAAGCACCTTTTATGGCATCTGTTATATCAGTCCAATGCTTTGCAATTTCAAATAAAACTCCTACAAATGGAATCATATTTGCAATGAATTCAGCAACTGGATTATCTTTTAATTTATCCCATGTTGTCGATACCCATGTACATAAATCTTGCCAATGTGCTACAACTTCAAAGATTGCTAAACCTAATAATCCTATTGCACCAACTATAAGTCCGATTGGATTTGCATCCATAGCAACATTAAGTGCCCATTGTACACCCTCCCAAACTGTAGTTGCATTTGAAATCCCCCAAATCATTAATTCTATAGTGCTCCATAGTCCTGTAGCTAAAGTGACTGCTCCTGTCCATAATACAATCGCTTCTTCTGCTACTTTCCATGCAACTACTGCAAGTGTTATAGCTTCTACAATTGGTTTTATTTCTTTCCAATTAGTACTTATAAAATTAAAAGTATCAGTAGCATGTGTTAGAACATTATTAATTGCATCACCTACGTTAAAAAAAGGTTGTATTAATTCAGAAACAGTGTCTTTTATTGTTGGCATACTTGATACAAACCAATTACTAAATTCACTTAATTTAGGTAATACTGCATCACTTATAGGCAATATTACCCCTGTTTCAATATTACGTTTTATGCCTGCAAAAGCAGATCCTAGGTCATCATATTGAACTTTATTTATTTCCCCTAGGGCATCAGTTGTGTTAGATATTCCACCATCTAAATTATTAAGTTGTGAAATAGCACTTATCCCCAAATCCTCAAATTGAGTTCCAAAAAGGTCAACGCCTACGATAGATTGTTGAATTGGATCATTCATATTTTTCAATGCTGTTATAGTTTCTTGAAATGCTTGTTTTGCTATGTCTCCACCTTTTCCAAATTTTTTTGCCATATCATCTGCACTTAATCCCAATCCTGCAAATCCTGCAACAGTTGTCTTACTTCCATCTATGGATCTTATAGAAAATTCTTTTACAGAATCACCAATTTTATCAACATTGAATGCTCCACTCTTAGTTCCAGTTTCAAAAATATTAAACATGTCCTCTGCATTTAGTCCAACTTTTGAAAATTGAACACTATATTCGTTTACGGAATCTAACAGTTCTCCACTAAAATCTAATCCTTTTTGTTTTCCCTGTGCAATTAAATTAAAAGCTTCATCACCAGTAATACCAAACTGTTTCATCATAGTGCTAACTGATCTTATAGACTCTGATACATCCATGCTAAAAGTATCTTTCATAAGAAGGGCATTTTCTGTCAATCCCTTTAATCCATCCCCACTAGCACCTGTTTGTTGACCAATTGTTGTAATGGCTTCACCAATTTCAACAAAATTTTCTCCAAAATTATCATTATATATATCGGTCATTACTTGTTTCATTCCTGACATTGCATCACCACTATAACCTGTTGATGTTTGAATACTATTTAAAGATTTTTGTAAATCAGATCCAAAAGTGATCATTTCAGAAAAACTTTCTTTGGTTTGTTCCCATATATCTAAGCCTGCCCCCAAACCAACTCCATTTTTAATTGATTCGCCTATACCATTAAACGCTCCTGAAATTCCAGTTTTCATTTTAGTTGCTTGTGTCTCTGATTGTTTCATTCCATTTATAAAAGTGTTTGTATTAGTTATAGTTTTCTTTATTGTGTCACTAAAGTTGTCTTTTAGATTTAATATTGTTGAAATGGTTTTTGACATATATTATTACTCACTTCCCTCCTTATTTATCCCAATAACGATTGCCATTTGGCTTTTTCTTCTTTGTAATGTTCCTCCCTTGCACAATGCATGAATGCTTTTTCTACATGATCCATGTTTATTAAATCGTCTATCTTATGTCCATGAACCACATAAAAAGCTATCATATTTGTATCTGCATCATGCTCTATGAGTTTTTTATTTCTACGTTTGGTTTTTTATGACCCATTAGTTCATCAAATTGAGGTATGATTTCACTCATATCTGAAAAATCGAAAAGATTCATAACGTCGTAAGGATCTTTTATTTCTAATTCTTCATGCAATTGTGGACTTTGTAACTCTTTGCAACATTTATATATTATTTTTTTATACGCTATTGCAGTAGTCCTTGAAGTCCTTGTATCCTTATCGCCCAAATCATCCATAAAGTCATAGACAAGGTTATCATTTGGCTTTGTACAAATGATAGTTTTGTCCATACTAGATATATAAATATCTTTATCCTTAATTTGATCTTTATCTTCTTCCCTCTTTATCTTCTTAGCTAAAAAATCCTGTAATGTTGCCTTTTTATTTTCTGTTTTATTCATTTTATATTCCTCCAATTATTAATTAAAAATAGATAGACACTCATAAGAGTGCCTATTAAATTAAGATATTGAATCTAATACTTCATAATCACTAAATTTGAATGGGAACTCTTCTTCTAGCATCTTCTTAGCTTCAAAACTTGCTAATGCAAATTCAGTTATTGTAATTCCTTCTATAGAAACTCTTTCTGTTTCCCCAGATGATTGGTCTGTTAATCGAGTTATTATTTTAATAGTTGGCATTACTCCAGTTTTATAAGCCTCTGCCACTAATTTAAATACTGTAGAATCAATCTTTTGACAGGTAAAACTGCCCTCTCCGCTCCAACCGTTATAAACTGAGTGAGTTGAACTGTCTCCACAAAAATTAACATCTTCAAAATCGCCTTTAACTTTTGCTTCTATCTTTGTCATGGTGGATAATAGTTGACCATTGAACCACATATCCCCATCCTTACCTTTTAATATTCTGTTTACTTGTTCTGCTGTTGCCATTGCTTATACCCCCTAAAATAAAGAGATATCAAACATTAGATTTTCCATTGCCTCTAATATTTTGATATCTCCTGCTAGAAAAACTGATCTTTTGAATGTCGAATTTTTTACTTTTGCATCTTTCCATGTTGATGCTTCTGTTTTTCCAACTGCAATCCATGCTGCTCTTTGTGCTTCTATATCTACACTTGCAACATTTGTATATTCACTATCTAATACATCATTATTTGCAAGTGTTTTAAAGTATCCATTTACTGCACTAATAAATAGCACTTGATTATCATATTTATTTTTATATGAGCCTTGATAATCCTTAAATGTAGTAAATATATCATCATAGATAAGATCCATAGCTTCTACAAAATCTATATATTTCATATCTTCAGTTAATGTAGATCCATTAGTAGTAGATAATGAATTAACGCCAACTGCTATTTTTACTGTATCAACATCATTTATTAAGATGAATTTTCCACCTCCAACTGCTACATTACTATCTGTGACCGCCACAACTTTTGAAAGATTACTGCATTTATAATTTGTAGCAGATCTAGTAATGTTACATACTGCTAAAATACCTATAAGGCTAGGACAATACTTTTCTCCTGCTTGTAGTCCTCTAGTATCATTAAAAGTAACTGAATCATTATATAAATTAACAATATGTTTACAGTCTGTTGTTGCTGCTTTATAGCATACTGATTTATAATATTTCTTTAAACCTTCTTTTGATTTAGTCCAACTAGCTAATGTTGCAAAATCTTCTGTTGTTCCATCTGCAATAGTAATCCAGCCTGTTTTCACATTACCTTCTAATATAGTCAAAGCTTGTGAAATTGTATCAACTGTAGCATCAATTCTTACTATGCATACCTTGTAAGGTGCAAATGTAAATATATCTTTTATATATTGATAATTAGTTGCTGAATAATCAGCTTTATCCACATCAGTTAATAAACTATATTCTTTATAATCAAATGTTTTATTTGTATCATCTCGAATTACCATAATTGCATAACCACGTTCACTTCTAGTAATTAAACTAGTTGCTAATTGATTAAATATTATATCTATAGCAGGCATTGCCACTGTCATTTATCTTCACTCTCCTTCATATTCTAAATTTAAGTTTAATTCTTCCATTGGTTCATATTCTGTAGGGTCTACTATTTCTTCAATGCTATATAAATCAAAACTGCAAATCAGAACTGTATCAACTATATTGCTATCCACGCCATCTTCTGTAACTGGCATTAAAAAAGTATCTGTCACTTTTACATCTTCCAAAAATGCATTTTCAATTATATCTTGCATTTTCGAATTATCTATTTTGTATTTATATCGATCTTTTGCAAAAAAATAAACCCTACATGTTAGAGTTCTTTCCTTATTGCAACTATTAAATTTTCCTGTTTTATTATCCTCAATTCGCACCTTTATAGATGGCCTTACTATCTCTGTAGTATCTTCTGGTTTAAAAGGTACATCACTAAACTCAGTATCAATTAAAGAACTTTCAAGCATTTCATTTATTGCTTTATTAATTTGTATAGTGGTAATCATAATTTATAATCCTTTCCTAAACACTTGATAAAAAAATTCTTCAACATCATCATAATAACTATTTTCAAAAGATTTAGATGCCTGATCCATAAAATGAAATCCAGGTATAAATTTTTCAGTTCCCTCATCACCTTTATGAGGTTTCCACATAAATCCTTGGTCTAATAAATGAGCGTGTGGACTACTATTAAAAGCTCTAGCACTCCAAACGCCCTTATATTTATATGCTTTACCGCTTTTAAACCCTTTAAGAAGATTCCCTGTTTCAGTGCCTATACCTTTGCTTTTATATGCTGATTTATTAGATTTGTTAAGTTTGTTAGCTTCTGTTTTTATAAATTTTCTAGATTCTTTTGGCATAGTATCATTTGCTATACTAGCTAATTTCTTTTCAAACTTTGTTAATTCACTTATATCAAACCCATCACTCATTCAATCACCTCTTCACAAAATATCTCTAAAAATTCATTACTAAAGAAAGGATTAAGAATATATTTAATATCAAATCTATGGCCTTTAAATATAAACCACATATCTTGAGTGATTTCTTTTCCTGAAGCATATCTGACCTTTATTTTATGAGTAACATTAGAAAGTATTGTATTAGCTTGTTGCTTTTGTAGACTTCCTGTTTGTGGTATTATTTCTGACCAAATACTTTTTATTAGCCCTGGTCTATAATCTTTTTCATTAACTTCGTTTATGAATTCTACATTGTTATCCCAAATTGATATTTTTTTATCTAGCCTATTTCTCATGCTATCACCTCTAAGTAGTTGGTAAACTTTTAATTGCTAATTGTGTTAAAAAAACATTAAAAAGTGGAGAAAATTTTAATGCACCACTTGTTAAATCCCAGATATCATTTACGCCTATAGTTAGTGCTGCTACGCCAAGTTCAGTTTCAACTTGTTCCTGCGATACTCCACTATTTAGCATATATTGCTTTACACCTATAGCTTTAATTGATAATCCATTGTCATTATCCTCGCTATCATCAGCATTTAGTCCTATTTTAACTTTTTCTAATAATTCAGCATCCGTCATAAGCGCAACCTATACAATTAAGTAAGCATCAATTACTTTACTATTTAACGCACTACTTAAATCAATGGTGTTATTTTCTAATGATATAGCACTCGTAGTGATAGTTGGTGCTGTAACTTCCCTAATATTATCTAAATAAGTAGCTAAAATAGTATTATGAGATAGTTTATAAGGTAATCCAATCTTTTCACCAAATCCAATAGCTGTAGTTGCTCCTATTCCATCATGATCAGGTATAGTGATCTTAGTTATAGTTTTAAAAGCTTTATTCCCTATTACTGTTCCTGCTGCAGCTACTGTAAAAGCTGGTAAAGTTTCTGTTATAACTTCATTATTATAATTTGTTCCTTCAACTATAACTTGAATAGCCTTTATATCTGTCGCTACTCCTGCTGCTGTTGCAGTTATGTTCCTTGGAACACTTGGATTTGTAATTTCTGTAGTTAATATAGAAGAAGTTGCAGTACTTGCAACTCCTGCATGAATACCATTTGCACTTGATACTGTTGCATTTACTGCATTAACCTCAAAATGTGCCATAAACGCCTGTTTTATACCTAGTCCATGCACATCTGTTTGTATTCTTTGGTCTTTTATATTTTCTGGAAATAGATTCATATTATCACCATCCTCATAAGATTAAAAGCGGAGCATAACCCCGCTTTTTATTAGCTTTTTTTGATTCTTAAGAAACCTTTATAGGCTGCTACATTACCACCAGAATAAATATCGCCTGAATATGCAACCATGCCTTCTCCAAACTTATAATCTGTTGACATTTCAACATCAATGTCTGAGAATACTGGCATTTCATAGTTTTGAAGTATTCCATAAGCCATACAATAAGTATCTGCTGCGGTTGCTGTTGCTGAAAGCACTGGGCAAGCACTATTCAATACATAATTTACTGAAAAACTATCATCTGATGATATAGTACCAACATTTCCATTAACAACTATCTTATATAATTTCTTTCCATCTGCTGTTCTAATTGCTGCAAAGGCTGCTAAATCTTTTTTGTTTAATATTAAATATGCAGTTCCTTCAACATCTTCATCTCCACCATATCCAAATACAATTTGATCTAATGTATCTGCATCTATTTCAGAGATTTTTAAGTCACTTTCAAGTGGAATTACATTCACTGGTGCATTAAATATACCTACGAAATGTCCTGCTGCACCATCACCAATTAAAATTTCTCTTGCTATTTTTCTTCTTAATGTATTTCTTAAATCCGTACCAACTTGTGATTGGTAATCAATGTTTGGTAATTTGATTGATTGCTTTGATATTTCAGTATAATCAGTAATATAAGTCTTTGAAATAGTAACTTTATCCCAAATTGAATCAACATTTTTGTAAGCAGTATTTTCTGGAGTATAGTCAGCTAAATCAGTAACTGGTTTTTTAAATCCTTTTGTATAAGTTTCTCCTCCAACCATAGGTACTGCATGTACTAAATCAACGATAGATGAAACTTGATTAAACGTAGGATTTAATGTATTACTATATTGACTAGGGACAACAAGACTACCACTAGCCATAGTAATTGATCTTGCTATAGGTAATTCACTTTTCATATCAAAGGTTACTTTTCTTTTATCCTTTAAATCTTGACCTCTTTTTTCATATTTAGTTCTAATAGCTTCAATTTCAGATCTTTGGTCAGAAGGTTCAGCTCCACCACCATTTAGTCCAAAAGTTCCAAGTATTTGTGCATTTCCTAATGGCGATTTTCCTCTTTCTTCTACGCCACCTTGTGGATCCATTGCTGCAATATTGCTATCAACTATTGGATTAGCACCTCTTGCTTCCTCTGTTTCAATTTCTGTAATCATTCCTTGAAGTTCAGCTATTTCATGATTTAATGTTTCTAATTCTGTATTAATACCCCTTAATTCTGCAATATCCCCTGTAGTTGTTGCCTTTGCTGCTAAAGTTGATTTTCTTTCATTCTTGGCATTTAATAATTTTAATAATTTATCTTTCATTTAATTCATCTCCTATAATTTTAATAATGTTTGTGTCCTGAGTCTCTCAATTTCTATGCATTGTCTGCTATCCATGCTCATATCATTGCAATTTGAATTTGAACATGAACTACAACAACGTGAACAATTAGCGCATGAACAATTATTACAATCCATATCACTTCTTTTATTTGGTTTATTTTTTGAACTCTCCAGTCCTTGAGATCTTGCATTATCCAATGCAACTTTAGCACTATCCAGTGTTTCTTTATCTCTTGATGAAGCTATATCTGTACCATCGTAAGCCGGAAAGCTAACGACAGAAACTTCCACTACCTTTTCTATTACTTCTATATGTCTAGTTGGCATATCAGTTTCTAATCCTTCCCATCTTTCTTGGGATACATAAAAAATAAAACTCATACCATCCATATCCCCTCGGTTTATGGAACTGTATAAGCTTTTAGCATCATTATTATTTTCGATATCTAAATTAGCTCTAACAGCTAATCCTATATTGTCTACTTGTAATTGCAATGTAGAATTTACATTGTTATTTCTACTTCTTGCAAGTGGTATCTTATCTAAATCATGATTTACACTTAAAAGAACATCTGTAAAATCTGTTCTTGAGAATGCTCCTGGTTCTATGATTTCATTGAACCAATTACTTATATTTGTCATTTGTCCAAATACAGCTGCATGGCCACTTATTGTTGATTGATTATCTGCATTTGGCTCAATTGCTCGTAAATCTGCCATTGCAAAATTACGCTTTGCCTTTTCACCTATTTTAGGTAAATTTTTACCCATTTTTATTCCCTCCTAGCTTTCATTTTCTATACTTACTTCTACTGTATCTTCCAAAATTTGTTCTGCATCATCTTTGCTTATTCCAAATGATGAAGTTATTATTGTTATTGCTGCATTTTTACCTATAGTTCCATTCTTGTATGATTGAATAACACTAATAAGACTTTGAACTTGTGCTCCATTTAATTTATTCCCTGTAGTTTCTTCTGCTGTACTCACAATTTTGTCTTTTTGGTCAGTATTTATATTTATACTAGTATCTCCTGTACCTGCTTTTTTCATTTGATAATCTGTAGCTATATTTGTATCAACATAATTTAAGCTTATTGTTCTCCTATTACCTGATCCATCTGCTAAAGGTGCATAACCTAATACAGCAAGCTTTTGGTCATCTGTCAATAATCCTTGAGCACCTGCGATATTTAATAGATCTAATTTTGATTTAGTACTTAGGTACATCATATCTTTTTGATAAAATACAATTTCATTTCCAACATCTAATTCTCTTTGGCTAAACATACATTTAGAAAAGGCTTGCCCTAATCTTATTACTACAGGCTCTAAGGTCTTTTCATAAAATGCCTGATAATCATCATCGTTGTACACACCAGTTAATATAGGAATAGAAACTCCAAACCAATTTAATACTTTATCTTGTAAAAATTGCATGGTATCTTTGTCTATAAGTTTAGGATCAGGATTTAATGGAATATAGTCTCCTTTCAAGTCCATTGCAACTAATCCAGTCTCACCACTTGATATAGCATCTTCTAATCTTTTTCTTTCTGCTATTTGCCCTGCATTATCCATCATAGTATTTATTTTTAAAATACCTCTTATATTTAATCCGGATTTAACTGCCTTTCCTATGCCTTGTAATGCTGTATCATTTATATCTAATACTTTTAAGAGTGCTGCATTGTCTGGTTGTCCATTATGGCCACCGCCCATTATGTCATTTACGCTAAATTTCTTTCTAATGTGAATTACATCAGCATAAGGTAATGTATAACTTTTTCCACTACTAAAATAGAATTTAACAAACATAGTTCCTACTGTATCCTGTAGAAATTCTACTTGTGTAGGATTCAAAGGATAAAATCCAGTATAGGAAACTTGCTGATTTCCATTTATATCAATATAAGTATCATAAGTTGGGTAAATAAAAACATTGTAATTCATAAATAACAACCATATGCACTTTTCAATAAACTCTGATGTTGTCATAAGCTCATTAGGTGCAAATTTAAAAAGCCTATTTATGCTACTCTTAGGTATCTGTTGTAATCCTTGGCTATTAGTAAAAATATGTTTAGGTTGTAGCTTGCTACATTCAGAAGCAATAATATCTATACAATTTTGGACTATATCAGATACATATATATTTTTCCCAAACTGTGAAAAAGCAGGATAACTTCCATCAAGCATTTTTGCATACTGTAAACTCTTATTTATTTGATTATTTTTGAATAAACTGTCCAATAACATCTTTTATCCTCCTTTTTTCGCAATAAAAAAAGCAAATGCAATAAAGCAAATGCCTAATACTATATATCCTGCTGGAATAAATATTTTAAATACTCCCATAGATAATAAAATAATTCCTATTATTAATAAAATATCATCTATGCATTTTAATATTATTTTGAAACATTTCTTTAACAATTAATCACCACCTTATGCAGTTCTTTTAACTAGTTCTAAAAAATCAGTTCTATTATCTATATAAATTCTATAAGCAATTATTATTGTTACAGCTCCATCAATCTTCCTATCATCTTGGCCTTGTACTTTTACTGGCATGATATCCTGTTTAGGGTTAATAACAAATGCTGTATTCTCAAGACAATATTTATCTATTGGATTCTTATTATATATAATAAGATGACTTTTTAAATCTTTTTCAACAAGTCTCATAGGCTCACTCATACTTCCCCAATTTTGGTCAACTCTTTCACAATCAAATCCATATTCTTTCATTTCCTTAGTCCAATATACCGCCGACCATTTATCATAGCCTGTTTTAAATACTCTTATCCCATAATCTTTATATAATTTATAAAACCATGCAGTAACTAATCTAAAGTCATTTTCATTTCCTGGTGAAACTATTATTAAATCCTGTGCTATCCATTCTTTAAATTTAGCTAAATCCTCTTTAGATAAATTTTCTAATTTAGACTCAGGAATAAAATATTTTTGATGAAAATATTTGTGATCATCCCCTGGTTTCATAAGCATTATTCTTGCACTTGTTAAATCACCAGTTTTTGAAAGATCAGCAGCTCCTATTGCAAAACAATTTCTGAACTTTTCTAAATCAAATGTTTTTTCATTTAGAATATCTTCAGTAGATAACCATGCCGCCGAATTATTCTGTTTAATATTGAAGTCTTTAGACAGAACAAATACTTTTGTAGGTTTGCTAGTTTTAGCCTCTTCAAGCATTTGTCGCAAGAAACTTTTTTTCTTAACTATTCCTAATGATGGATTTGATTTATACCAACTATTTTCATCTTGATATATTTCTCTTTCATTATCTTGAGTGTATAACCAGATTAACCAACGTGGTCTTTCTAGTTCACCATCTAGTACTTGTCTAGCTTCTTTTAATCTATTATCTAAGTATCCATCATTTATAATACCTTCTGTAGTTAATTCAAAATATAAAGGTTCTTCTTGTGTGCTTAATGCTTGTCTTATAGGCATTATAGAACTATTATCTTTTAATTCATGTACTTCATCTACTGCACCTACTCCAATATTACGACCTTCTTTTGCACCAGTCTTAGCAGATATTTTTTTAATAGTCCCTTTGTTTTGATAAGAGAATTTTCCTTTTTTCTTAATCTTTTTAGGGTTTCCAAAAAATATTCCTTTAATATTTTTTCTTGTTAACTTTTCAAGTGAAGGGCTATCTTCACGCATTGAATTTATAGCTTGAAACATTAGATCAGCAGATTCATAGTCATTGCTAGAACATAATATTTTCAATCCCATCTGACCACAAAACCATTCAGCAAGACATATTGCTGATATAAATGGTGTTTTCCCTGCTTTTCTACTAACTAAAAACATCACCTCTTGATATAGCCTTACTATTCTTCCAATTTCTTCATCATATATTTTAAATGAATATATTGCTTCAATGAAAGCTTTTTGAAATAGCATCAAGAGAAATGGTTTGCCAGCAAAAGGTGCTTCACTATGTTTACATTTAGTTTCTATAAACTTTATTCTTTTATGGCCATCTGTAAAATCTATAGTTATATCAGAATCATTAAAGTGATTTAATAAAATATTTAGTTGTTGCATTAGTTCTTGGCCAATGATTATTTCTTTACTTTTACATTTGTTTATATATTCTAATAACCATGAATATTCACCATTATAAGTACAATCAATTATGTTTGGCATTCAGCATCATTCCTTATAATATGTTTATTTTATTCCACTACCTGTACTAGGTGGCTTAATATTTTTTAGCTTTTCTCCTGATGAAGTACATGTATTCCTAGTTCCTATTCCATTCCCTGTATTGTTCCATCCATATTTATGATTTTTACCTATCTTATCTTGCTTTTCTATTATTCTATCAAGTTGGGCTTCTACCTCATTAAGTTCTTTTTTTACTTGTGAAGCATCAATAGTTATTTTAAAGGTATGTCCATCATTAATTTTCTTCTTAACATCCATAACCTATTCCCTACTTTCCTTTTCTAAATATTCAGCATTATCAAGCATATACTTAGATACTTGTTTATATCCAATTGAATTATAATCGACCCCAAATCCTCTAAATTTAACTCTTGCAGGATAAGCATTTGTTATTGATCCATCTTTTTCAACATCAACAACTATACTCCAACCAAAAGTATGAAGAATCATATTTATCCACCATAATAAACCTACATCTCGAAATTCTTGCCATGATTTTGGATTAACTATTGGAATTGGCTTTAATTCTTTATAAGTTTGTACTTTAGATAAGTCTTCTTCTGTTGGATTAAGATTAAAAGGTACTATAGAGTATTTACATTTAGGGCACCTCAACCCATCTTTATTACTGGCTTTAAATTTACACGTGCATTCATTATTTAAACATTTATATATTATCTGCTTCATAATCCTCACTCCTAATTATATTCATCCATATCATCGTCATCGTCATTATTAACTTTTTCAAGAACTCCATTAAGATTTTTAATTACTATAGAATAGCTATTAAGATTTTGTCTATATTCCTTAGCTGATGGTAATGGCTTTTGTAATGTTGGGTTATCTGGATGGAATTTAATCATACCTGTTACATCTAAACTCTGTTTTAAAATATAATTTTCTGCATATAAAAAGGCTGCATCCTTTATTAATCCTTCATTTAGTTTTTTTGTATTTTCATCAACATCTATGAATAACTCATTAAGTTTATTCAATTCATTTTCATATGCTTCTTTTTTTGTCATTCTTGCACCTTCTCTAAATAGCTCATTTTATTTCAAGATTTTTCAAAAAGTCACAACTTATTTTCAAAATTTTCACCGTATGTCGAGATTGGGTTCCCTATACGGTCATGGGAAATATGCCTAAATTCCATAGGTGGGGGGGATTATGAATATTTCTCAAACCAATCATTAATATATTTTTCCCATTCAGAAGTTCTATATTGCCTATCTACATCTATATTAAGTCTTATATAACATTCATCCTTAGTTGCTTCTATATAAACTAACTCAGCTCCTAGTTCTTCCGCTAGTCTATCTCTCTTAAACCTATCTGCATATCCTCCAATTATCCAAGCATTGTACCACTTACCATATCTAGTCTTTATATTATCTGTTAGCAATGTTCTTATACCTATCACATTAGTTAATAGATTGTTAGGTTTATCATATGCCTGCTGCATACTTATTGCTTCATATAGTCTATCCATATCCACTACTATATCCCCACGCTCCATGTTCTCTTTAACAAATGTTTTCTTACCTGACATTGGTGGGCCATATACTATATATACTTTTTTACCTGGCTTATACCCGAATCTATGATGTTCTTTATCATGACAACTATGACATATAAGTTCAACCAGATTAGGATTAAGACTTATCTTATAATCATTAACATTCTCAGGTGTTAGTTCTTCTTTATGATGTGCATGTATATCTATTGGGTTTACTATTAACTTCTTACACTTATTACATTTAACTCCACCATTTTTACTTCTTTCTAATATTAAATTAAGTCTGAAGCTTCTCCATTTATTTGAAGCATAGAAGGTTTGTAGTATTGCATATTTAGCCATCTATTGTATCCACATAATCTATATTAGATTCTAATATAACTACCTTACAGCCAAACTTTTCTGAATACTTTTCTTCTAGATCTGCTACATTATTTGAAATACCTCTATTCCTTAATATAATAATTGAATTTCTATTTGGTATTGTTATTTTTTTATTAGCCTTGTTAGTTACTTTGACTGTCATATCCTTTATCTCTTCTGAATCAAAATTATCTTTCAATATCGTCACTCCTTAAAAGTTTTTAAGTTCATCTATTTTCTTTTGATGTTCAAATCTTTCTTTTTCTAATTTCATCTTTTCTTTAGCTACTTCTTTTTTATGAGTTAATTCTGGATTATCTATTTGTACTTTTAATCTTTCAACTCTTAGTCTTTGATCTTCTGTTACTGTCTCCCAATTAGCATGAATCATATCGTCATACTGTTTCAACAACTTTGATAATGTGTTAAATGCTTTAGATTGAGTATTAATAAGATTAGCTTCTTTATCCCAAGCAAACTGTATTTCATACTCTTCACTTTCCATCTTATCAACACTAGATTTCTTCTTAAGTTCTTTAGTAATATCATCTTTACTTTCAACATGCATGATGTTTTGCATGTTTATTATTCTAGCTTCTTGTAGACAAATACTTCTCCATAACTTTTCAATAGGATCATCTATATTAAGTTCTTCCATAATAGTTTTAACTGCAAAAGGTATTCTTTTAGTGTAATTTCCATATTTAAAGCTATTTATATTACCTTTGGGTGCTCCTCCACCTTTATTACCAACAGCATTTTTATTTCCTTTTGGTGCGCCTCCACTCTTTTTTAATCTTCTCCCCCATTTATCTAATGAGCGCCATGACATTATGTTTGTTATATTTTCATCTAACAATTTTGCAATTTCTCTTGAGGTTATCTTCCCATTATATTTTTTAAAAATCTTAAATGCTTTATCTCTATTTGGACTTCTTGGTCTACTAATATTATCATCTCCGATCCAAAATAATATCGTTAATAACGATTGCCCTTATTTAACTTACTAATTTTATTAACTGAGCAATGATTGGTTAAGTTTGTTTCCAGGCACTTTAGGTGCTTTTAGGTACTTTTAGTCCCAGAATAACCCAATCAAATTTTTTAAAATTCTCTCTAACACACTAACAAAGGCAAACCATTGAGTTTAGTGGCTTTAAACATGTTTTCCCATTTATCTTACAATAGGTAATAACGTGGTGAATTACTGATATCTTTTTTAAGTCACATATATTAGTAAGAACTTTTTATAGATATCTCAAATAAGTACCATTTTATTTATTACTTAAAGTGCTGCAAATAAAAATTAGATATCTTCATCTGCTATTAATGCTGCATTAATTTTCATTTTATCTTTTATACCCAAATATCGTTTTGTTTCTTCTATTGATTGATGATTTAATGCAACTCTTACTTGCTCTAGATTATTATTAGATTCTTCATATATCTTTGTAGCATATGTTTTTCTAAGACTGTGCCCACTAATATTTTTAAGTCCTATCTTCTTTGCTACTTCTGTTAATAAAGCACTAAAAGACTTTTGACTTATATATTCATTACCCTGACCCTTATTAGATATGAAAGCATATTCAGATCCCTTTCTCCCCTTACAATATTCTATTAAATATTTTTCTAAGTTTTTCCCTATTAGAGCTACTCGTTTTTCAGGCTTTTTCTTATTAGGCTTTTTTACTAATTTAGTTTTCCATTGTTCGTATTGTTTACTTTCTTGAATACTAAAATAACCATCATCTAACGCATCTTTTATTTCACCTATGGTAAATCCAACTAAATCTCCTAGTCTGTAGCCTGTTGTTCTTCCTAGAATGAATAGCATTAAGTTTCTTTCTCCATTTCTTTCACTATGCTCTTTTAATTTTTCTTTAAACTTTTCATACTTTTGTTGTGGAATCGGACTTGATGTTCCTTTTTCCCAATCTCTTATTCTTTCCATTACTTCATTTCACCTGCTTTATTGCTCCTTTGTGTCTTTTATAAGAAGAATGAGACATCAATTCTTCTATTTCACGTTCACTTAATTTCTGATTCTTTTCTGTATCTTTGATTTTTTGTAACTTATTATAATTATCAATATGATTTTCTCTTAAAATATCCTTCACTAGCATAAATACCTCCTTAATTCTTTGCAACAAAAAAGAGCTGCTAATTTAATAACAACTCTTCTCTACTATTTATATTACACATTTATTTTCATTATTTAATATCCTAGGCGTATCCCAACTAACAATTGGAGCAACCTTTCTATTTATAACTATATCTCCATTTGCTTTAGTTTTATAAATAGATCTATTTTTTAATATAAACGTTTTATTGCTCATATATCTATTTGCTTCATAATTTACCGCTTTTAAAACTTCTTTTTTCTCTATAATTCTAATTCTATGTTTATCTCTATGTTTTGAACTACTATAATTTCTTTGTATACACTTTCTAACAGTTTCAATATTATATTCTAATTTTTTAGCAATCTGTCCTGCATTGTATCCTTCTAAATATAATCTTTTTACTTTCTCTTTATCTATCACAAAGTAATACCTCCTGAAATTGAATATAGTTATCCCATACCATAAAACTGGACATTTCTTAATTTTCTAAAGTTTATATCAGAAAATTTATTTACTAATATGTTTATTACTTATTTATCTTATGTCTATATGTTATCATCTTCTCAATGACAAATGTGAGAAGTTTTTGAGAAATTTTTGCGACAAAAACATGACAAAAATAGAACAAAAATGTGACAAAAAAACAACACTTTTAAGCCTATAATACTTCTTCAATCCTTCTTACTGCTTTATTTATGCTATAGTCTATTTGCCTTTTTGTTCTATCTAATTCTTTAGCTACTTTCTTTTTATCTTTGCCCTCCAAATAAATAAGACTAATAACTTTATAATCCTTCTCTGATAATAACCTTAATATATTATCAATTTTCTTATTTTCTAATTGCATTTTTTTTATTTCTAATCTCATTATTTGTATTTTTTCATCTTTATCCTTTAAGCCATCTATCTTTAAATTTTCAATTTCTATATTATTATTTTCAATATTACATGATCTTTTTCTATATAATTTCAATTTTTCTTCAATATTACTCATTTATATCACCTATCCTTTATGTTATAATTAGAATAGATGTATTAGAGAACTAACGCTCCAAGTAAACTTCTCTAATTGTTTAGAAGGTGTTCGTCATGAACACCTTTTTATTATTTACTTTCTATCTCAAATTGGATTCCACATATTTTCTCAGTAAAACCTTCTCCAATCCTTCCATCTGTGAATTTCAAACCTTTCTTTAATAATATTCTTCCTATACCATTTGTATTAATTTACTTCTTGCATACCCATCTATATCAATACTCATTTTAGAATTACAATTATTAGTATTGCACAGCAAAAATACCGCAAATTCATTTTTGAATAATACGGTATTATCTAATTCATATTTGATTACTATTATTCAATTTTTAAATAATTGACTTATATCCTTAATATTAACTTTGATTCTATTACTTTTTGTTTCTATGTCACTTATCATACTACTATATATTACCAAATTGCTAATAGCGCTACATAAATGCTTATTATCCCTGTGTCTAATATTATTCTTCAATGTATTAGCCTCATATATAACATATACAGTATATAATAACAAAGCATTATTAGGTGTATATTTCATTTCTAAATTCATTCTCTTAAAAAAATATTTTAATATAGAGTTTGAATCTATAGTTCTGCCAATTCTTATATCGTCGTATATAACTTTCTCGAGTTCTATTAAAATACAACTTAACTTAGAATCTTTATCAATATCAAGAATTTGAGCATATTGAGGTGTCAATTCATTGAATCTATTTATAAAATCTCCATTTTCAAGAGAACACATATCTTCATGAATTTCACTATTACTATGCTCTATAATATATTCAATATTGTCATCTGTAATTTTAGCAAATACTGTATACTCTATATTAGATAAATCTTTATACACTTTTAAATCATTTTCACTACAAATTGATTTAGCGAAATATATTATTTCTTGAATGTATGATGCTGTCTGATTAATTATATTTTTTTTACTATATTCAAGAAAATTTAATAATTGATTATATAGACTTTCTGCTATTTTATTTTGTATTGTATTCTTTGGATTATCATTGTTATATCTTTTTATGTTTTGAGAAAAAGATGTTATTTTTTCTCTTGAAACATCGATTTGCGTCCAGTCTGATGGAAAATTAATAATTATGAGATGATAATTTTCATGAAAATGTTTATACTTTTCTCTTTTATCTCTAACTTCAAATATATCATCTAGTGACGATTGCGCTGCTAATATCCCTGAATTTAGCACCCTTTTATTCCCATTCACATGTCTATATCCATAACCTAATTTTATAAGCAATCCATATTCATACTCTTTAATATATTCATCAGTCTTAACTTTACTCTCCCAATCAATATTTAACACATGATCTTCTCCAATGAATGGTATAAAAAATCTGTAAGTCTTATCTTTGTTATTCTTTCTTATATTATACGCAGGTATTATTTCATTTATCGTTTCACCTATTTCATTATCATATTTCATATGAATATCATATTTTATATCTTGCATTACTTCTTTAATGTAATTAATAATTTGTATACTTTTTACATCATCATTTAAATATAATTTTATTTCCGTCCCAACATTAATATTGTCCTCACGTTCTATAAAAAAGCATCCATCATAATTCGGTATATGGAGCTTTAAACCCTCACTTCCTAGCATAAAGTTTTTTGTTTTCACATCAATTTCCTTACATACCATAAAAGAAGATAAAAAACCTATTCCAAAATTACTTATTGGTTTATAATCAATATTCAACTCTTCATATTCATCTCCAGAATAAAAGCTTCTTCCAATACTTGTGAAATATCGTTCAATTTTAAACCTATCCATACCAGTTCCACAATCTTTCACCTTAAAGAAAAATCTGCTATTCTCATCTTTTCCTATTTCAATATCTATTATTTTATAAAAATCGCATTTATCTTTGGCTTCTCTTACAGCAATGGCATCTATAGAATTCTGTATAAGTTCTCTAGCAAATACTTCTTTTGATGGATATATATTATCACCTGTTAGCAGTGGTATCAATGTTGGTATGTATGCTTCAAAATTATAATTATCAATTGTATCATTCAAATTATTTTTTTCTATTTTAGGTAATAAGTAATATATCTTTAACCCAATTAATTTAAAATAATCTTCAAATTTATTAATGAGTAAATCAAATTCTTTTACAAATAATACAGCGATTTTATATGCTGTAGCTTCATTACATAAAAGTTGTATATAGACACTCCTTCTATCTGAATCAGATTTTATTTCTATACTTGGAGCAGGAACGTCTTGATGAAATTTATTTTGATCCAATTTTATATTTACTTTATATTTTATACTTTCGTTATAAAAGTCATCTGCATATTCAGTCAATACTAAATATAAGTCAGTAAAAAATATTCCCACCATGCTAAAAGCTAAATACTGCTTTGTCATTTTACTTGCACTAGTATCTAGTAAATTATCACAGCTCTCTTTAACCAATTCTAACTTTTTCAATCTAAAAATATTATGAAAATCATCAATATTCACATCAAACTCAGGACAATTCAAATGACAATTAAAAAAGTCCTCTAATATATTAAAATATGATTGTAGACTATTTGACTCGTTCTCTCTGATATTTTTATAACTTAATGTTCGATAATTTATTGCATATAATAAGAATATAATATTTCTATAATCATTGTCCAAGAATCTGTAAGCATCTTTAAATCCAGTAATTGCTTGACTTGTCCACTTAACAATTTCATCACAACTTTTATAAGTTTTATTCATCTTTCCAGCCATCTCAGAATATGTTTGATAACTATCATTATTGTTTGATTTTAAAAGTTTAGTTAACTTTATTATCCTATCTGAAATATTCTCAGGAGGAATTTGTTTTTTTTCAATTGGAGCTAAAGATTCGTTATTATATATAAACTTATTTTGAATTAATTTTATATCATCTTTTTCATCGTAAAAATCTATTACGCTGAATGTATGCTTAGCTATTCCATCTTTACCTACAGAGCCACCTGCAAATATATCTATTATACTATCTGTTGTTTTATAGTAGTCGTCTGTAATAAGTGGTCTTTCTAAATCAAAATGTTTATGCCCATGAAGTACAGTTTTAACATTCATATATTGAAGTTGCTGTATTAAGTTAGTATAATTTCTTACAAGGCTTGAGTCCCCATATTTTTGTACTACTTCTGGAAAAAGATAAAAATGATGATGAAACAATGCTACTACATTATACCCATCAAACTTTTTTATCTTTCTTTGAACATCAATAATTTGAGACATAGGAATTTCACCATAATCATCATATTCACCTGTAACTTCATCCTGTAGCAATTCAACCAAATTATTTTTAGCTATTCCTTGCTCGAGCATTTTTTTGGTCTCTATGTTTTTTATGCTTTCTATTACTTTCTTATCAAAAACAACTTTCTTTTCTATATTACAAGAATTAAAGCCAGCAAAAACTATATGTTCCTCGTCATATGCTCTTACTACTGTATAGTTTTTTATATTGTAAAAATCAGGTATATCACCATAAAATCCGACTAAAAAGTTATTATATTTTTGCCATCTATCTTCAAGTTTATCCACCCTAACTATGTCATGATTTCCAGGAACGAAAATAAAATCATTTTTATTTAATTGGTGTTCTTCTTGAACAATATTAATTTGTTCTAATACTCTTTCAAAAAATATAACTGCTTCTTTTACCAACTTTGTTTGTTCAATAATTGCTTGCCCTTCAAAAATATCTCCTGTGATCAATACACATTTTATTGAACATAATGCATTATGCTCTAGATCACTGATTATTTTATATGCTATTTCTTCTGAATTAATATATGTTCCTCCTATATGTATATCTGATAAATGTAAGACTCTAAATGCAGACATAATTAGACACCTCTTTCTTAATATTAGTCTTCAGTATAAGTGAATATACACTAATTGTAGCATATTTTGTAAACACCGTACTATTTAATTTTCAAAGAACATAATTTATTAACTATTCTCTAGTATCTTAAAATTTTCTTAAGATACTAATTACAATTTCTTTATCCACCTCCAAATAGCTTCTCTTATTCATAATATCTACAGCAACTAATTGCACAATCATTTAAAGTGAAATTAAATCCTAAATCATGAGGACAATAATGAGTTTTGCCTGTGATTTTATCTTGTATATGGCTACCTAGTATTTTAAATCTTTTCTTTAATTCTTCTAAATTCATCTTCTGGGTTACTTCCTTAACAGCTATAATCTCCTTTTAATTAATTATTGTTTTTAAATTATTAAAAAATCTCTCTATTTCTTCTTTTGTAAGATCTTCTGTATATTCTTCAAAAACTTCTTTTAGTGTTTTTTCAGGCTTTTCAAAGTAGGCATTAACAATTTTATTTATAACCCTATCTTTTTTATCCATCTGATTTGTATCCCTAACCTCTTCTTTGGCTTCTTGTAGTAATCTTGAGTAATTCCCACTATCAAAGTTTCCTTGACCTTCATACTTAGTTACACTCTTCATGGACATTGTATAATCCATAAGTTTATTGCTTTCATATATTAATTTATCAACTTTTTCAAACTGCATATTTTATCACCTCTTTATCTAATTTTTTTACAAATTTATAATAAAATGCTGTCTGTTTTCCATCCCATTTAACATTTAAGGTTTCACCCTTGTTATAAATGCTTACTATTTTTCCTATACTCTTAATCCCTCCATATTCAATTTCTACACGATCACCATTTTGAAAATCTGTGATGCTTTCCTCTAATTTTGATTGTTCAGTTAGATTTTTTGGGATATTCATATCTACTTTTGTACTCTTATTAACTAAATCCGTGTTTTCTTTAGCTATTTCTGTACTATAAAGTTCATCTTCATGGAACATGGCTTTTTGTGAATATTCTAAAACCCACCCTTTAGGATTTATAACAATTGTTTTATCTGATCTTGGAATTATTATGTTAGCATCGCCTTTGCGTTTAATGTATTCTGATACCTGCATGTCCTTTAATTTTTCTAACTGGAGTTCATTTAGTTCTATATCCTGATTCACAACTAAGATCTCATCATATGGAAGTAGCTCCATATCCTTTTTTAATTCTAATTCATTTATTCCAAGTGGATTAAAATATAGTGTTCTATCTCCAAATGCCACTAATAATGCTCCACATGCTTGTCTCACTATTCTTGTGGCACTAGATCTATATAAATTTATAATCTCACCAAATTTATCTTCATATTTCTTAAATACTGGTTTATTCTCTTGCGTAATAGTTTGTGGCTGAACAATCTCTAAATCAAATATACTTATTTGACCACCTAAACTATTATTTCTTCTCCTACTAAGCATCTTTATCCCACCCTAATAATCTATTTTCCAAATCATCATAGTCATATTCTCTAGCTTCAAAGTTGTTAAATTTAAGTGGTTCTTTTTCTTTTTTAAAATTACTTTCTTTCTTTTCTTGTCGCAGTGGGAAAACACTTTTCCAGCTATTCATAATGCTATTATCTAATATTTCTATTTTTTCAATATCTGAATCTGTTAATGTATTAAGTTTGTTAATCATAATTTTTAATCCCGCAGTAGTTATTGATGATTTAATTCCTTTTCTCATTTTAATAAATTCATATATGTTTTTTCTTAAATCTATATCTTTTGTGTATGCCTCTATAATTTCATCAAAATCAGTTTTTTTCTTTTTTCCCTTTGTATTATTAATTGTATTATTAGTTGTATTATTAACTAGTGTATTATTATCTTCCGTATTTTCCGAAGACCCTCGTTCGATATTTCGAATACCTCGTTCGGTTTTTCGAATACCTTTTTCGATTTCTCGAATATCCCCTTCGGTTTTTCGAATACCCCTTTCGATTTCTCGAATACCATTTTTCGGTTCCTCAGACAGTTTTATTATTCTTTTTATTATTAATTTAGTACCTATTTTATATTTATAATCAATGTTGATAAATTCTTTCTTTTCTAATGATTTTATTATCTCGCTGCATCTACTTTTAGATAATCCAAAGAACTCTGAAAAGTAATCATTAGATGCAAAACAACCATCTTCATTGTCTAAGCTATCTATTTCTACTAGAAATAATTTTTCATTCAAAGTTAAATCTCCATTAAGCCAAATTTCTTTAGGAATCCATATACCTTTAAAATCTCTTTCCATAACATTTACCTCCTTTATATTAAATTGTTAAACCATAAATAAGTATCAAAAGTAATTTTGAATGCTGCTTTAGGTTCTATTTTTTCACCAGCATAATATATTTCTTTAACTCTTTTAAATTGGTTAGGATCAGAATCTTGAAATCTTATTTTGCACATGTTTTTTTGACCTTCTAAATAAAATTCAAGTGTTATATCATTAATTGAAAGTTCTTTTATATTTAACATTGCATTAAATTTAAAGTCATTAATTACAAGCTGTACTTTGCTATAATCATTAATTAATTGCTTTAATTCTTCTGACCTTAATTCAAATGATTCTGATTCATTTACAGTTTTCTTTTTAGCTTTAGTTGGATATATTTCAGTAAATGTTTTTTTATCATGTTCACCTTCAACAGCTTGTCTAATACCATTAATTAAAATTTCAACTTCTTCTTTGGATTCTTTGGGATCTAAACCTTTAATTTCTTCATATATAATTTTTTGTTCTTCTTTTGTAAGATTGCTTAATGTAGATGCTTGATCTACAGTTATGTTTTTTTTATCAATTTTTCCTTTTAAGGGCTCAATTAAATCCTTATCTATTTTTTGATATCTTCCTACTTGTACCCCTGATATCTTCATATCCTTGCCTATAATGTCTCTAGTCTTTCCTTTAGGTAATTGTTCACCATTAGCTTTCTTCTTTTCGTAGATGGCTTTAAGCCTTTTAATGCCTTCCATCTTTTCACTAGGTAATAATTCTCTTTGTTCTACATTAGCTTGTATTAACATTATTTCTGCATCTGTATCACTAACTTCTTTGACTTGGCATGGTACTTTTCTATAATTCAAACTCTTTAAAGCATGATATCTTCTTTCACCTGAGATAATTTCATAAGTTCCATTATCTTTCTTTCTAACCACTAGGTTATGCATAAGTCCATTTTCTTTGATTGATGCAGCAAGCTCTTCTATTTCTCTAATACCATAAAAATTCCTTGAAGAAGGAACTATGCTACTTATATCTAGTTCCTTCGTGAAGCTTTCCTTTTCATCTACTCCATTAATTGTATCTGCTAGTCCCTTTAGATAATTCGACATTTCAATTCCTCCACAAATGCCTTATAGTCCTTTGCTGCATTACACTTTTTATTTAAATAAACTACTGGAGTAGATTCAAAGGTACTTTTAGTTACATCTACGTTTTCTCTTATTGTTTGTTTAAATAGTAAATTTCCTAATTCTTTCTTAATCTCCTGTTTAATTTCTCTATTTATCTTTGTTGATCTATCCATTGTTATAAAAATTCCTAATAATTCTAAATTTTTATTAAGGTCTTCTCTTATAACTTCAATAGTCCTATATAAATATTTAAATCCATCTAGTGCAAATTGACTGATTTTAATCGGTACTAATACATAATCACTTGCAACTAATGCATTTGTAGATAACATTCCTAATGATGGTGGACAATCTATAATTACATAGTCAAATTGGCTATCATGATTATTTAACCAGTCTTTTAATATAGTTCTTTTATTTTCTTCATCCTTTAGCATTTCTTCTTCACTTGCTATAAGATTAATATTAGCTGGTATAATCCATACCCCTGTATATTTAGTTATGCTTATTCCAATATCTTCACCACTTAATAATTCATAGTAGCCTTGTAAATTAGGATAAGATAACCCTAAATACTTAGTTGCATTGCTCTGTGGATCTGAATCTATAAGTAGCACTTTATAACCTTGTCTGCCTAATTCAGCAGCAACATTTACTGATGATATTGTTTTGGCAACGCCACCCTTTATATTTAAAAAACTTATAACTTTCATTCTTTACATCTCCCTTTTAATACTTTATAATGGAGATACAGACGGTATCTGTATCTTAAAATTAGTAATCAAGTAATGAACCTTTTCGTGAGGTTCATTTTTTATTTATTCCCTACCTTTGACTTATTTTCTTCTAATATCTTGTAATAGTCACAGTTCTTATAGTCTCCACAACAATGTTCCATGAGATATTCCTTTCGAATTTCCTTATCATCAAATTGTGCTCTGAAATTATTATCTGTATCGATTAAATTGTTCTTGTCATTAGTACAATTTATATAGCAGAACTTACCATTAGTTTTACTTAAAAATTTAGGACATTTAATTTCTTTTGGCATTTCCCTTACCTCCCTCATCAATTTCTCTGAATTCCAATCCCACATAATCAAAAAATAATTTTGGGCTTATATGATAAGTCCACATACTTGACATTTTAATAGCTGTTCCAAATGGTAATAATCCTCGTTGTAATCCTATCCTTACAAACTGTTGAGATTTACCCAAAATTTGAGCAGCCTTATCTACTTTAATATTCCCAGACATTTTATAATCACTCCTTCATCTACTTTGCAAACTTTAAAGTCATAATGGCCTCTGCAACGTCATCAAGTTCCTTCATGATTTGATCCCATTGTGGACGTTCTTCAGCATCAATAATTCCATCGCATGTAATTTCTATCATTAAATCTTTGCATTTAATAAAATCTGTAACTTCCTTTTGAAGCTTCAATATAGCAACAGGAAGTGCTTTAATCTCAATATTAGGTAAATATTTTTGTCCTATCTCAGCACTTGTCTTTAAATGTTGATAAGCTAAATATTGTGTATCATATATTTCAATCATCTTAATAACTACCTTATCTGGTGGAATTCTCTTCCCTCCTTCATAAGCTCTTAAGCTATCAACAGATATGTCTAGTAGTTCAGATGACTTTTCTTGAGTCAAACCTGTTGACTCCCTCGCTATTTGGTAAATATTTCTGTATTCTTGTACCATTCATTTCATCTCCTTTATGTATTAAAATAAAAATATGTTAATTTCAACTTAAAGTTGTTTCACTTGGTAAAAAAAATTTCTTCTACTGTTGAACTATAGAATTTAGCTAACATATACGCTACTTCGATTGAAGGCTTACGTTTACCTATTTCTAGCATTCCATAATAACTTGTAGTTTTGTCAATTGCTTTTGCTACTTCTTGTTGAGTCAATCCATTTTTATTTCTCAAAAATAATAACTTATTTATCATATCCTCACCTCCAACTTTAAGTTGTTCCATATTTATATAATAATACAACTAATAGTTGTTTGTCAATAGCCAAAACAATATTTTGTTGCTTCTATTTTTTTTTACAACTTTTAGTTGTAAACTTAATATATAGATTTTTGAAGGGTGGTTAATATGTTATTAAAAGATAGATTAAAAGAATTAAGAGCAGACCGTAATTTATTACAAAAGGATATAGCTTCGCTTTTAAATATAACTTCTAGTGCATATGGCTATTATGAACAAGGAAAGCGTGTTCCCGATTCTGATACAGTAAAAATATTAGCTACTTTTTTTAATGTATCTTTAGATTATTTATTAGGTAACTCTGATATAAAAGAATCAGCAGAAACCTTATTGAATTCTAACAAAGAAACAACTATAGCTCTTAATAGTGATGCTGATTATGATGATCTTCCACAAGAGGCCATAGATGATATTAATAACTTTATAGAATTTGTTAGACAAAAATATAAAAAATAAATATTTTTTTGACTATATGCAATAAAACAAGGTGTTCTTCACGAACACCTATATTTTTAGCTATACAACTGTAATAAATTATCAAAATATGAATTTTTTTATTTAATTAAGGAGGTTATATTCATGTCAAATTATGATAAACAAGAATATCGGAAATTTACTGGTAAAGGTGAACGTGATAAACATTTAAATCTGCTAAAAGGAATACTTACAGGTTTTTCAAGTGATAGCAATATAAATAGTACCGAAATAGAAGAATTAAAAAATTGGTGCTCATTATTAGGTGATTATTCTGACAATAAACCTTTTGATGAATTACTTCCATTAATACGTGAGGCATTATCAGATAATGTATTAACGTTAGAAGAAGTTGATGATATTCTTTGGGTTATTGATAAATTCATTTCAAAATCAAAAAATAAATATTATGATCCAATTACCCGTGGATTACAAGAATTACAAGGATTTATGCATGGTATATTAGCAGATAATATAATTGATGATATTGAAATTAAAAAAATTAATATTTGGATTAATTCTCATGACTTTTTAACTGGATACTATCCATATGATGAAGTATCATCTCTATTAACTTCAATATTAGGCGATAAAGTTGTAACAGATGATGAAAGAAATATATTAAAAGTATATTTTTCTGAATTTATTGATCCTAATAGCTCTATTGAAATTGATTTTGATGAAATTGAGAATTTAAAAAATGATTATACTGTAGATGGTATTTGTTCTATATGCCCCGAAATAGATTTTAAAGATATGGCATTCTGTTTTACTGGTGTATCTACTAAGGCTACAAGGAAAGATTTTGAAGATTTAATCCCTTCTATTGGAGGAACTTTTTTGAAATCAGTAACTAAAAAAACTAACTATCTTATTATAGGTAATAATGGTAATACATGTTGGGCCTACTCTTGTTATGGGCGAAAAGTTGAACAAGCTATAAATTTAAGAAAAAATGGTACTAAAATTATAATAATACATGAAAATGATTTTTGGGATGCTGTAGAAGACGCTCAATAATAAGAATGTATTCTTCACAAACAACTATATTTTTAAATATATACTGTAATAATTTAGTATAACATGATCTTTTTAAAATTATCTATATGCTACAACTAACCATCTATCATAAATAAAATCGTTTATTTAAACTTCTATTATTAGTGAAAATAATTAATATCTATTAGAAAGGATTGATTCCAACATGGCTTATGACTTTAATGAAAATTATTTTATAGATAGTTTCTATAAAATAAAAGATAACCCAACTATAAGACAACCTCAAATAGAAGCGTATTATAGGACGTTAGAATATTTCAGTAGTGATTATATAAATAGAAATGCTTTAATAGTTTTACCAACTGGAGTTGGTAAAACTGGAGTAATGGGCCTTGTTCCTTTCGGATTATGTAGGAAAAGAACTTTAATAATTACTCCTGGTACTACAATTAAAGATACTGTCCTTGAAAGTTTAAATCCTATAAATCCTGATAACTTTTGGTATAAAAGAAGAATAATTGAACCCGGCTTCATACTTCCAAATGTTATAGAATATGAAGGCCCTGATACACCTATCGAAGTACTAAATGCAGCAAATATTGTAATTATTAATATACAGAAATTGCAATCTAGATTAAATTCTTCATTAATTCATAAAGTATCTAAAGATTTTTTTGATTTAGTTATAATTGATGAAGCTCATCATTCAACTGCAACTACTTGGGTTGAATGCGTTAATTATTTTGATGATGCAAAAATATTAAAACTTACTGGAACTCCTTTTAGAACAGATGGAGAATCAATAGTAGGTACCTTAATATATAAATACCCTCTTAGTAGAGCTATGTATCATTCATATGTAAAAAGTTTAAGCAATATTAAATATACCCCCGATGATCTTAAATTAACCATAGATAATAATAGTGAAAAGCTTTATTCTGTTGATGAAATATTAAGATTAGGTCTTAGAGATCAAGATTGGATAACTAGATGTGTAGCTTATTCTATTTCTTGCTCTCAATCAATTGTAGATGAAAGTATTGCTGCTCTTAACGAGAAAAAAATCTCCTCTGATGTTCCTCATAAAATAATCGCTATAGCTTGTAGTATTCCTCATGCTAAACAAATAGCTGAATTATATGAGAAAAGAGGAATAAGAACAACAATAATTCATAGCGATTTAGCATCCGATGCCAAAGAAAAAGCCTTTAAAGATATTGAAAATAACCGTGTTGATGCTGTAATTAATGTAGCAATGTTAGGTGAAGGTTATGACCATCCTTACTTAACTATTGCAGCAATTTTTAGACCATTTAGAAATGAACTTCCATATACTCAATTTATAGGTCGTGTATTACGATATATTCCTGAAGGAAATGCAAAAGATAATGTTGCAATAATCATTTCTCATAAGCATTTATATTTAGATAAATTATGGGGAAAATATAAGAAAGAAATTCAAGAAAGTGAAATTATAAAATCATTAAATGATTTTCAGGATGTGCTTGATGATACATTAGATAATCCTAATGTTAATGGCCCTTCTAATCCGAGAAATTTAGATCCTTTAGGAGTAGTCCAACAATCTAAATCTCATCAGCTACATAGAGATGATTATCTAGATACTGAATTAATCAAAAAAAGTAAAATTGAAGATGAGAAAACTCAAGAACAAATCAAGCAAATACAACAAATTCTTTCTGTTACAGAAGAACAAGCCAAATTATTAGTTAAGCAGTCAAAAGTCTCGGATGCTAATACGTTGGGGCGTCCTGATTTATTATATAAAAGAAAGAAGAAAGGTCTTAATGCTACCATACAAGAAGAAATTATCCCACATTTAATTGAAGCATATAAAATAAATAAAGATGGAATAGATATAAAGGATTCTGGCTTATTCATAGGCTCATATTGGTACATACCAAATAATGTAATAAATTCAAAATATGATGGTAAAAATGCTGCAATGTTAGCCATGTACTATAATAAATATTTAAGAGAAAAAATAGGACTTCCTAGAAAAGAATGGAGTGATGATGATTTTACGAATTCCTTTAGATATATTGATAATTTAACAGAACATGTTGATTCAATTCTAAAAAGATATTATAATAAATAACAAAGGGAGGTGTAAAAATGAATGGTTTTAACAAAATATATGATTTAACATATTCACCATTGTTAACTCCCTATAACTTAATTGATACTTTAAAGTTAAATAATTATACATCTTTAAATATGACTAAAGGGAATTCCGGTATAATTGCTGAAATTACGTGCATAATTGATGGCCTAAATATAACTTTTTATTATGAATTTGATGAAAAGGAGCATCTTTTGAAAACTTATTATTATGAAGATAATAATATAAATTATCTATTTGATAGAGAAGCTTCTATTAAGCGGTTTAAAAATGAATATTATAAATCTGAAATAATTTTATAAAAAAAAGGTGTTCCTGACGAACACCTTTTTTTATTTAAAGAAAAATTCTTCCCTTAGTTGCTAATCCATAGCTACAAAAATCTATATAATCAGAGTTTCTTTTTTATTAAATCTGATTATCCTTTCGTTATCACTACATTTAGGAAATACAAAACTTTTTTCTTTTATATCATCCTTAATCATTTCAGGCATAAATCCATTGTTTTTTCTTTAAAATTAATTTCTATACCTTCCATATTTTTCACCCAGTTCTTGAACGTATGTTCTTTTTGTATTATAATAATAACATAAATTACATGGTGGTGATAGGCAAATGATAAAATTAAATGATATCTTTGAAATTATTAACATAGAAAATATAATTCTCGAAGAAATAAATGTCAATGTTTCATCCATGAATGGAATATACTTTAATGTTCCTGGGATTCCTCCGACTATAGGTATACCAAAATCTATTGTTAATGATAGATGCAAGTATTTATCTATTTTAGCTGAAGAGTTAGGACATCATTTTACAACGTTAGGTGATTTAACTATTAAATCTCGCACTTATTCTGAAAGACTTGAAAAGAATAAAAAAGAACAAAAAGCTAAATTATGGGCTGCTAATTTTCTAATAAGTGATGAAGAATTCGTACAAGCATTATATAATTGCATATCAACCCCTTGTGATATGTGTGAGCATTTCAATGTCACTAATGAAATATTAACAAATAAAATATATTCTATAATCCATGATGAAGTTAAATATAATAATATAAAAAATAACTTTAAAAAGATGGAAGTTCCTTATGAAGCTTGTTGTATTTAGTAATGCTACATATTTCAATAAAAAAACATTACCTTATCGCAATGTACTTTTTCACTTATCTATATATAATATTATAAGGAATAGAATTAAAAGAAAGGATGTATACGAATGAGGAATCCTAATGGGTATGGCTCTGTTTTTAAACTCTCTGGCAAAAGGAGAAAACCTTTCGTCGCTCGCAAGACTGTTGGTTGGAATGATGCTGGAAATCAATTATTTAGAATTATTGGATATTATGAAAAAAGACAAGATGCTCTTAACGCTTTGGCTGATTTTAATACAAACCCCTATTCAATTGATGCTAGTACAATTACTTTTTCAGAAATATTTGAAAAATGGAAAACAAATAAATTTGAAGGTATTACTAAGTCTGCCATTAATGGCTATAATGCTGCATTTAAATTATCCTCTGCTTTACATGATATGAAGTTTGTTGACATTAAATCTATGCATATGCAAGATGTAATAATTAACTGTAATAAAGGCTATGGAACATTTAGAAAAATAAAAAGCTTATATAATCAACTCTTTAAATATGCAATGGAAAATGACATTGTTACAAAGGATTATTCTGATTACATTGATATTGGAAAAAATAAAGATGCATCTTCTCGTATTCCATTTACAATTGATGAAATTAAGCGCTTATTTGAAGTTGAACAAACGATTCCTTTTGTGGATACAATATTAATAATGATTTATACGGGTTTAAGAATAGGTGAACTTCTGCTGATAAATTGTAAGGATGTAGACCTTGAGAATCGCACCATAAAGGGTGGTATTAAGACCGAAGCTGGTAAAGATAGAATTGTGCCTATTAATCATAAGATCTTTGATATGATCGCTAAGAGGAATATTGAAGGTCATGAATACTTAATAACTAACTCTAAAGATGAAAAAATGTTATATGATAATTATTATAGAGAAAAATTCGCTCCTATTATGGAACAACTAGGAATGGTTCATAAGCCACATGATACAAGACATACTTTTGCTACTTTAATGAATAATGCTGATGCTAATCCGACATCTATTAAGAAGCTTATAGGGCATAACAGCTTCACAACTACTGAAAAGATTTACACTCATAAGGATATAGAAGAGCTTAGAAAAGCAATCGAATTAATATAGGAATTTGTTACTTATGTGTTACTTGCTTGTTACTTGTAGATAAAAAATAACCTGTTTTTATAGACTTTTATATATAATAAAATCCCACAAACACAGTGTTTGCGGGATCTGTTTTCTCCAAATATTATCTCTTTGAGAATTGTGGAGCTCTTCTTGCTTTTTTAAGACCGTATTTCTTTCTTTCTGTCATTCTTGGATCTCTAGTTAAGAAACCTGCCTTCTTTAGTTCTGGTCTTAATGTTTCATCTGATTTAACTAATGCTCTAGTTATACCGTGTCTTATAGCTCCTGCTTGACCTGTAAATCCACCACCGTGAACATTTACTAAAACATCAAACTTATCTTTAGTTGCAGTTAAAACTAATGGTTGGTTTACGATAACTATTAATGTTTCTAAACCAAAAAAGTTTTCTATTTCTCTTTTATTTATAACTACTTTACCATTTCCTGGTACAAGTCTTACTCTTGCAACTGATTTTTTTCTTCTTCCTGTTGCCATATATTGAACTTTTGCCATTTTTATTCCTCCTCCCGATTCAGTATTAGTACTTGAATTCAAGTACTTCTGGTTTTTGAGCTGAATGATTATGTTCTGGTCCTCTATATACACTTAATTTCTTTAACATTTGTCTTCCTAATACACCAGTTGGAAGCATTCTTCTTACCGCTTCTTCAAAGGCGAATTCAGGCTTTTTAGCTAATACTACTCTATAAGGAGTTTCTTTTAATCCACCTGGGTAAAAACTATGTTTTCTTAATAATTTTTGATCTAACTTCTTACCAGTTAAAACAATCTTTTCTGCATTGATAACAATAACAAAGTCTCCGCAGTCAACATTAGGTGTAAATATTGGCTTATGCTTACCTCTTAAAATTGAAGCTATTTGACTAGCAACTCTACCTAGAGTCTTACCATTTGCATCAACTACATACCATTTTCTTTCGATTTCACTTATTTTAGCAATGTATGATTTCATCTATTTCCCTCCCTGAACTTACATTAATTTTTTACTTAATTAAAAGTAATTTTTTTTATGTTAAGACCCATATCTAGTGGCTCTTATATCCATAAACGTTTTAACAAACAAACTTATTATAATACACGCATACGGGCGTGTCAACATATTTCTAACTTTTAGTAAAAAACTTTAATAAAAAACTTTTTCTAATATTAAGCCATTTGGTGGCACACATATACCGGCTTTTTTTCTATTTCCTTCTATTATTATATTTTTTATCTCTTCGGCTGGCAATTTTCCATTACCAACTTTTATTAAAGTCCCTACTATTATTCTTACCATATTATATAGAAAACCATCACCAGTTATAAATATTTTGATTTCAGCTCCATTTCTCTCTATGTAAAGCTCTTTAATAGTTCTTATAGTTGTTTTTATAGAACTCCCTATAGACATAAATGCTCTAAAATCATGACTACCTATAAAATATTTACATGCCGCTCTCATTTTATCGACATCTAATTTATATCTATACTGATATAAATATTGATATCCTAATGATAATCGTTCATACCTATTCACAATAGTATAAGAATATGTTTTTCCTTTTGATGAATATCTAGCATGGAAATCTTTATTAACTTCTTCTGATTTAATAATAGATACATCCATGGGTAACTTTGTGTTTATAGCTTCTCTGAATTTATCTCCTGGTATTGTGCTATTAGTAGAAAAATTTGCAACCATCTCTCTTGCATGAACACCTGCATCAGTTCTAGAACTACCATTAATTATAATATCTTCTCCTATAACTTTGCATATTGCTGATTCTATTGTTTTCTGAACTGTTCTGCCTTTTGGCTGTCTTTGCCAGCCACAAAAGGCACTTCCATCGAATTCAATTACTAATTTTATATTTCTCATTTATATCCTCTTAATCCTAAGTTAATGCAAATCTAACTGCTAAACACCATAAAAATAATATAACAAATACTGTAAAAGCAATTATATCCTTATATGAAAACATTAATACTTTCATTCTAGTTCTTCCAGATCCGCCTCTATATCCTCTTGCCTCCATCGCCATAGCTAGTTCATCAGCTCTTCTAAACGAACTAATAAAGAGAGGTACTAATAGAGGTACTAAACCTTTTGCCTTCTTTATAATGCCTCCTGATTCGAAATCAGCACCTCTAGCCTTTTGTGCTTTCATTATCTTATCTGTTTCATCTATTAATGTAGGAATAAATCTTAATGCTATTGTCATCATCATAGCCAATTCATGAGCTATTTCCTTTCCAATTGGCTTAAGTAAACTCTCAATCCCATCTGTTAATTCAATAGGTGAAGTAGTTAATGTCAACAATGATGTTCCTATTATCAATAAAATTAATCTAATAGCCATGAAAGCTGCAATACTTAATCCTTCCGGATATATTTTTAAGAATCCTAAGCTAAAAAGCTCTGTACCTTCCATTCCTCTAATCATAAATATATTTAGGGCAGCTGTTAATACTACTAATAAAAAAATTGGCTTTAATCCGTTAAAAATGAATCTAAATGGGATTCTTGCTATAAATATTATTGCAAATAAAAATGCAACAATAACTGTATATCCAATAAATTTATCTACAATAAATAAACATGCAATAAAAAATATAGATAGTAAAATTTTTGTTCTGGGATCTAATTTATGAATAAAGGTTTCTCCTGGTAGATATTGTCCTATTGTAATATTCTTCAACATAATTTTACCTATTCCTCCTTTGTTTCATCTATTTTCAGAATAGATAAGAGTTGTTTTTTAGCTTCTTCTACGGTAAATATATTATCTGAAAGATTAAACCCTCTTTTGCTTAGTTCTCGAGCCAAATATGTTACTTGTGGTACACCAAGTCCTATCTTCTCTAACGTATCCACCTCTTTAAAAACTTCCGATGGAGTTCCTTGCAATGCTACTTTCCCATTATTCATTACAATAATTCTTTCCGCAATCTTTGCAACATCCTCCATACTATGGCTAACTATAACTATTGTCATATTATAATCCTTATGTAACTTACTTATTTGACCTAATATATCTTCTCTACCTTTAGGATCTAATCCAGCTGTAGGCTCATCTAATATCAGTGTAGTAGGTTGCATAGCTATAACACCTGCTATTGCAACTCTCCTCTTTTGCCCACCACTTAAATCAAATGGAGATCTATCCTTATAGGTTTCATAATCTAATCCAACCATTTCCATAGCTTTAATTACTCTATTATGAATCTCATCATCAGAAAGACCTAGATTTCTAGGACCAAATTCAATATCCTTAGCTATAGTCTCTTCAAATATTTGATATTCTGGATATTGGAATACTAATCCAACTTTCTTTCGTATATCAGTTAATTTAACCTTTTTATCAGTAATATTTACTCCATCAATAATTATCCTTCCACTAGTAGCTTCTAATAATCCATTAAAATGTTGAATTAGTGTAGATTTGCCTGAACCAGTGTGTCCAATTAAAGCAACAAACTCTCCATCCATTATATCTAAAGACACATTATCCAATGCAACTTTTTCAAACGGACTTCTAGGCATATATATGTGTGTTAGATTTTCTATTTTAATTGACATAACTCATTCACCATCTCATCTACATTTAATATTTTTTCATTTATATGTATTCCTGCTTTTTTTAATTCATAAGCCAATTCGGTAACCTGTGGAACATCTAATCCCATTTTTTTCATACGTTCTACTTGTGGAAATATTTCTCTCGGTGTTCCTTCCATTTTGATACTGCCTTCATCCATTACTATAATCCTATCGGCCTGTGCCGCTTCATCCATATAATGTGTTATTAATACTATTGTCATACCATAATTTTTATTGAGATGTTTTATATTGTTTAAAACATCTCTTCTTCCAGCTGGATCTAACATTGCTGTTGGTTCATCAAAAATTATACATTCAGGTTGTATTGCAAGTATTCCTGCTATTGCAACTTTTTGCTTTTGTCCGCCTGACAAAAGATGTGGTGCATGTCTACTATATTCACTCATTCCTACTTTTTTTAAACTCTCATCTACTCTTCGACGTATCTCCGATGATTCAATCCCTAAATTCTCAGGTCCAAAAGCTACATCCTCTTCAACTATAGTCGCAACTAATTGATTATCAGGATTCTGAAATACCATTCCTGCCTTAGATCTAATATTCCATACATTTTCTGGATTGCTGGTATTAAGCCCATCTACTATTACCGTACCGTTCGTTGGTACTATTAATGCATTCATATGTTTCGCTATTGTTGATTTACCTGATCCATTATGACCAAGTATAACCAAAAATTCACCTTTTTTTACTTTTAAATTCACATCTTTTATTGCATATTTCTCTTCTTTAATTCCTTCTGAGTCTTTTATATATTTAAAAGATACATTTGTGCATTCTATCATTGCATTATTCATATATATGCCCTCCATGTGTTTCTTAATATATTATACAAATGTTTTTAATCCTGTGTAATGTATATACACTAGATTAGTAATTTCATTATATCCTAAAATATCATATATTCAATAAAAAAATGATCTTTTTATTGAATTGTTCAAAAACTTCTCTATAATATATTAATTTCACAATCTAATTTTTTATTTTAAAATGGGGATTAAGTCTAAACTTAATCCCCATTAGTGTTATACTAATTCAAGTATTACTATCTCAGCTCCGTCCCCTCGTCTAGGGCCCTTTTTAATTATTCTTGTATATCCGCCATTTCTCTCAGCGTATTTCGGAGCTACATTATCAAATAAATTCTTAACAACTAATTCTTCTTGAACATAAGATAATACTTGTCTTCTAGCATGAAGATCTCCTCTTTTTCCAAGAGTAATCATCTTCTCTGCCATTGATCTAGTTTCCTTAGCTCTTGTGTCAGTTGTTTCGATTTTACCATGTTTTAATAGACTAGTAACAAGATTTCTTAGCATAGCTCTTCTTTGATCTGTCGGAAGACCTAATTTACGATGACCTGCCATGTATTTACCTCCTTAGTCTTCAATTAGCTTTAGGCATAAGCCTAACTCTTTAAGTTTTCTTTCAACTTCTTCTAATGATTTTTTTCCTAAATTCCTTACCTTCATCATATCGTCCATGGATCTTGTAGCAAGTTCTTGAACTGAATTAATTCCAGCTCTCTTTAAACAGTTATATGATCTAACTGATAAATCAAGCTCTTCTACAGTCATCTCTAGAACTTTCTCTTTCTTATCATCTTCTTTTTCTATCATTATTTCAACATCATTAGTATTATCTGTTAATGACATGAATAACTTAAAATGTTCGATAAGTATTTTTGCGGATAAACTAATGGCTTCATCTATTTTCACAGTACCATTAGTCCAAATCTCTAAAGTTAATTTATCATAATCAGTAATTTGACCAACTCTTGTATTTTCAACAGTAAAATTAACTCTTTTTACTGGTGTATAGATAGAATCAATTGCTATTGATGAAATCGGTAATTCATCACTCTTATTTTTATTTTGAGTAACATATCCTCTTCCTTTATTAACTGTTAATTCCATATAAAGTCTTCCATCGCTGTCTAAAGTTGCAATATGTAAATCCTTATTAACAACTTCAACATCTCCATCAGTCTTTATATCAGCACCAGTAACTTCACCTTGTCCTTTAGCATCAATATAAATAACCTTTGGACCTTCACCATTCATTCTTAAAGCTAATGATTTCACGTTAAGAATTAATTCAGTAACATCTTCTTTAACTCCTTGAACAGTAGAAAATTCATGAAGTACGCTATCAATTTTAACAGCAGTTGTTGCTGCTCCTGGAAGAGATGATAATAATATTCTTCTTAAGGCATTGCCTAATGTAATACCATATCCTCTTTCAAGTGGCTCAACAACATACTTACCATAAGTACCGTCTTCATTAGCTTCTATACATTCTATTATTGGCTTTTCGATTTCTAACATTGACAAACCCTCCTTATTTTATAAATGGCAACCTTATTCTGAGGGTAACTGATTCTATATTTGCATATATTGTGATAAATTTCTCTAACAAATATAAATATATTATTTACTATATAACTCAACAATAAGTGTTTCGTTAACAGGCACATCTATATCTTCTCTTGATGGCTCTGCAACTACTTTTCCTTCATAGTTATCAATATTAGCTTCTAACCATTTTGGTAAAGTTTTTGGATTTTCGATAAAAGTCTTAAACTTTTCACTTGATCTGCTCTTTTCACATACAGTAATTATATCGTCAATTGAAACTTTATATGAACAAATGTCAACTTTTTTACCATTTACTAAGAAATGTCCATGAGTTACTAATTGTCTAGCCTCATTTCTTGATGCACCATAACCTATTCTATAAGCTACGTTATCAAGTCTCATTTCTAATAATTTAAGTAAGTTTTCACCTGTTATACCGTTCATATGCTCAGCTTTGTCATAATATGTTCTGAATTGGCTTTCTAATATGCCATAAATTCTTCTTGCTTTTTGCTTTTCTCTTAATTGAACACCATAATTTGAGACTTTCTTTTTATTTGTTCCATGTTGTCCTGGTGCATAGCTTCTTCTAACAAAAGCACATTTATCTGTGAAACATCTATCACCTTTAAGGAAAAGTTTCATACCTTCTCTTCTACATAATCTACATGTAGGCCCAGTATATCTTGCCATTAAATTACACCTCCTATTCCAATTATATTAGACTCTTCTTCTCTTTGGTGGTCTACAACCATTATGTGGTATTGGAGTAACATCTTTAATTAAAGTTACTTCTAATCCTGCTGCTTGCAAAGATCTTATAGCTGCTTCTCTTCCTGAACCAGGTCCTTTAACATAAACCTCTATACTTTTTAATCCATGTTCCATTGCTACTTTAGCTGCAGTTTCTGCTGCCATTTGAGCTGCAAATGGTGTGCTTTTTCTTGATCCTCTAAATCCTAATGATCCGGCACTTGACCATGATAAAGCATTTCCTACTTCGTCTGTTAAAGTAACTATTGAATTATTAAAAGTTGATTTGATGTGTGCAGCACCATGCTCAACATTTTTTCTTTCTTTTCTTCTTCTAGTCTTCTTAACTTTTTGAGTTGCCATTATCTTCCCTCCTTGCTATTTCTTCTTATTAGCGATTGTCTTCTTAGGGCCTTTTCTAGTTCTTGCATTAGTCTTAGTCTTTTGTCCTCTTACTGGAAGACCTTTTCTATGTCTAATCCCTCTGTATGATCCTATATCTACTAATCTCTTGATATTCATAGCGACGTCTCTTCTTAAGTCACCTTCAACCATTAATTTCTTGTTGATATAAGTTCTGATTTCATTAACTTCTTCTTCTGATAAATCTTTAACTCTTGTTTCTGGATTAATTCCTGTTACAGTTAAGATCTTTTGTGAAGTCGATAATCCTATTCCATATATATAAGTTAAACCTATTTCAACTCTTTTTTCTCTTGGTAAGTCAATACCTGATATTCTTGCCATTAAAATTTACACCTCCTGATAATTGAAATGTATACAAGTTGTTTTATATTTATAATAAAATTTTAGGTCAATAGATAGCTCTATTGTCAGCCGCCCTAAAATTTATTGTTGATTAATTAAACGACTATATAATCATATTTGACTTTTGCTAAAATGTCAATATTATTCACATTTATTTTAAAGTAAATAATATTGTAAATTTGATCATTAACCTTGTTTTTGCTTGTGCTTAGGATTTTCACAGATTACCATGACTTTCCCTTTTCTTCTTATTACTTTGCACTTTTCACAAATAGGCTTAACTGATGGTCTTACTTTCATAGCTAACCCTCCTCATATTACTTTTATAGTAGATCTTAACTTTAGTCATATCTACTTCTATTTAGCTCTCCATGTAATTCTACCTCTTGTTAAATCGTAAGGAGAAAGCTCTACTGTAACTTTATCTCCTGGTAAAATTCTTATGAAATTCATTCTTAATTTACCTGATATATGTGCAAGAATCTTATGACCACTTTCAAGTTCAACTTGAAACATAGCATTTGGTAAAGATTCTAAGACTGTACCTTGTATTTCTATAACGTCATCTTTTGACATAAGGTAATCAACCCTCCTTAACAATGCATCTTAATTTTAGGAACCTCTTAATTTTTAAATCAGTACTCTTATCGCATGATTGTATTGATGCTAATAATTTATCATCTATATCTTCTAAAATACTTAAGTGTTTTATCCTTTTTTTCTTAGGCATATTAATTAACTTTGTATTTCCATTAGCTAGCAATACATAATCATTATCCATCTGCCTAACAACAACATATAAGTGATCTATATCTCTTCCTGCTTTTGAAAGTACTACTTTTCCAATCAAGTCATTGTTTTGCAAATTTTTCACCTCTATGATTACCTTAGTATAAATCAACACTACCATAATGGTGTTATGCAAATTTATAACTAAGCAACACTCTTTTTTCTACTTAATCAGTGTTAGTATTTCAGGTCCATCTGATAAAATTGCAACTGTATTTTCATAATGTGCTGACAAAGAAGAATCTGATGTTACAACTGTCCATCCATCTTTTAAAGTTTTCACCTTATAAGTTCCTGTATTAACCATAGGTTCTATAGCTAATACCATCCCTTCAACTAATTTTGCGCCTCTACCAGATCTACCAAAATTAGGTACATTAGGATCTTCATGAATTTTCCGTCCAATCCCATGACCTACAAAATCTCTTACAACTGAGAAACCTGCTGCTTCTACGTAGCTTTGTATCTCATGTGATATATCAGTTAATTTATTTCCTTCTTTGGCAAATTTTATACCTTTAAAGAAACTTTCTCTTGTTATATCAATTAAATTTTTAGCTTCTACTGAAATCTCTCCAACTTGGAAAGTTCTCGCAGCGTCTCCATGAAATCCATTTAAGAATGCTCCACAATCAATACTGACTATATCTCCTTCTTTAAGCACATATGCTCCTGGAAATCCATGTATGACTTGCTCATTTACTGAAATACATAGTGACGAAGGAAAACCATATAGGCCTTTAAATGATGGTTTTGCTCCATGCTTAGTTATAAATTCTTCTGCTATTCTATCCAAATCTGCAGTTATCACACCAGGTTTTACTTCTTTTTCAATTAATAGTAATGTTTCTCCTACTATTCTACCTGCTTTTTTCATTAGGGATATTTCATCATGATTCTTTATAATAATCATTATTTATTTTTCCCTAATACTTCGCATATTCCTCTGAAAACTTCATTAATAGCTTTTGTACCATCTACTTGTGAAAGTAATTGCTTTTTACTATAAAATTCAATCAATGGTTGTGTTTCTCTTTGATATACATCAAGTCTTTCTTTTACAGTTTCAACTGTATCATCTTTTCTCTGTATAACATCACTTCCACACAAAGCACATTTTCCTTCACTAGTCGGAGGATTAAATTTAACATGATAACTTGCTCCGCATGATGGACATACTCTTCTACCAGTCATTCTTTCTAGGATGAATTCATTAGGTACCTTTATTAACAATGCAGTATCTAATTGTTGGCCTCTTTCTATAAGAAAGTTGTTAAGAGCATCAGCTTGAATCACAGTTCTAGGAAAACCATCTAATAAATATCCAATATGGCAATCGTCCTGATTTAGTCGATCTTTAACCATATTAATAGTAACTTCATCAGGGACTAACTGTCCCCTATCCATATAACTTTTTGCTTCTATTCCTAAAGGAGTACTTTCAGAAATATTTTTTCTGAATATATCTCCCGTAGATATATGTGGTATCGAATATCTATTGCTGATTGACTTAGCCTGTGTTCCTTTTCCAGCTCCAGGAGGACCTAGTAATACTATCTTCACTAGCTTCATCTCCATTTATTCTAATCTATTTAAGAAATCCTTTATAGTGTCTAACTACCATTTGTGATTCCACTTTTCTAGTAAAATCTAATGCAACATTTATAACAATCAATAGTCCAGTTCCTGAAAAAGCTATATTTTGAAATTGTGTATAGTTCTCTATAATTTCTGGAGTAATAGCTAGAATTGCTGCTAATATTCCTCCAATAAATGACACTCTATTAAGAACTTTTTCAAAATATATTGTAGTTTCTTCTCCTGGTCTTACTCCAGGTACGAAACCTGCTGACTTGTGTAAGTTTTCAGACATTTCATCTGGCTTAAACGTAATCTGAGTGTAAAACCAATTAAAAAATATTGTAAGTATCGCATATGATACCAAATACATCCAACTCTTAGAGTTAAATATAGATGTATTATTAGTCAATATCCACTTTGCCCACTCTTTATCTCCACCAAACAATGTTGCTATTGTTTTTGGAAATTGCATTACTGACATAGAAAAGATGATTGCAAGAACAGCCGAACCAATTATACTTAATGGAATATGTGTTGACTGTGATTTTACCATATTACTACTTCCAGAAGCAAATTTACCTGCATATTGCACAGGTACTCTCCTCTCGGATAAAGAAAAATATAAAATCGTTGCAAGTAATAACACAATAAATACTCCAAATAATACAATTTCTACGATACTTGCGCTTCCTGCCTCTTTAAGTGTAATCATTGAAGCAATTGTTACTGGAACTCTTGAAATTATATTAACAAATATTAAGATAGATGTTCCATTACCAATCCCTTTAACTGTAAGTTGATCTCCTAACCACATACAGAATGTTGAACCAACTACTAACGCAAAAACAACAATTATTTTTTGTATTAATTGTAATCCATCTGTTGCACCACTACTTGAAATTGTTGCAAATATTCCGTATGCTAATACAAAAGATATTGCAAAAGATACGTAACGTGTTGCACTTTGTATCTTCTTTCTTCCATTCTCGCCCTCTTTAGAAAGTTGTTCTAATTGAGGAATAGCAACAGTCAATAATTGAATTATGATTGATGCATTTATATATGGCATAACTCCCAATGCTAGTATACTAGATCTACTAAACGCACCTCCAGAAATCATGTCATAAAATCCTAACAACCCCCCAGATTGAGACAGGGTTTTTAAATATTCAGAGTTAATCCCAGGAAGAGGAATATGACTTCCCATCCTGAAAATTGCAACTAGTATTATTGTCCATAAAATCTTTTTTCTGAGTTCAGGAACTTTAAATGCATTACGTAGAGTTTGAAGCACTTTATATCACCTCAGCTTTTCCCCCAGCTGCTTCAATTTTTTCTATAGCAGACTTAGAGAATTTACATCCTTTAACTGTTAAGATTTTTTCTAATGTTCCATTTCCAAGGATCTTAACTCCATCTAATTTCTTACTTATAACTCTTCTTTCAAGTAATAGTTCTGGAGTAACTTCTGTATTGTTTTCGAATATGTTTAATCTATCAAGATTTATGCTAACAATCTTCTTTGCGAAAATATTTGTAAAACCTCTCTTAGGAAGCCTTCTATATAAAGGCATTTGACCTCCTTCAAAACCAGGTCTTACGCCACCCCCTGATCTTGCATTTTGACCTTTTTCACCTTTACCAGCATTTCTACCTAAGCCAGAACCAGTACCTCTACCAACTCTTTTTGGTGCTTTTTTACTACCCTCTGGTGGTTTTAATTCGTGAAGTTTCATATTCAGTGCACCTCCTTATTTTTATACTTCTTCTACTTTTAATATATAGTCTATCTTTTTTATCATACCTTGTATTTGAGGTGTTACCTCATGCTCTACTACTGTTCCTATTTTTTTAAGTCCAAGAGCATTTGCAGTAGCGATATGACCTTTCTTTCTACCTATTAAGCTCTTTACTAATGTAACTCTTAATTTAGCCATTGCAATACCTCCTAACCTAATATTTCTTCTACAGATTTTCCTCTTAATTTAGCGATATCTTCTGCCACTCTTAAACTAGCTAATCCGTTTATTGTAGCATTAACCATGTTATTAGGATTGTTTGAGCCTAATGATTTAGCTCTAACATCCTTTAATCCTGCTAATTCAAGCACTGCTCTTGCTGGGCCTCCAGCAAGAACTCCTGTACCTTCCATAGCTGGCATAATTAAAACATTTGAAGTTCCAAATTTACCGTTTACTCTGTGAGGAATTGTTTTTCCTACCATTGCAACGCTTATTAAATTCTTTTTAGCATCTTCTATTCCTTTTTTAATTGCTTCTGGGATTTCGATTGACTTACCCATTCCAACGCCAACGTGTCCGTTCTCGTCTCCGACAACAACTAGAGCGCTGAATCTAAAGTTTCTACCACCCTTAACAACCTTAGTAACTCTGTTTATAAAAACAACCTTTTCTTTAAGGTCTAGTGTACTAGGATCGATTCTCATTTATTTCCCTCCTCGTATATTAGAATTTCAAGCCTGCTTCTCTAGCTGCTTGTGCTACTTCTTGAATTCTTCCATGATATATGTATCCACCTCTGTCAAATACCACTACATCAATTCCCTTTTCTATAGCTCTTTTAGCAATTACTTCTCCTACAAGTTTAGAACCTTCTTTAGTTCCGCCTTTTGCAGCAAAATCTTTATCTAAACTTGATGCAGCTACTATTGTAACTCCGTTTATATCATCAATAATTTGTGCATATATATTTTTTTCACTCTTAAAAACTGAAAGTCTTGGTCTTTCTGCAGTACCAAAAACTTTTTTACGAACTCTAAGGTGACGTTTTTCTCTGCTTGCTTTTTTGTCTACCTTCTTGAACATAAAACTCACTCCTTTCTATTATTTCTTACCAGTCTTACCTTCTTTACGTCTAATCACTTCATTCTCATACTTAATACCTTTACCTTTATATGGTTCCGGTACTCTCCATTTTCTTATATCTGCTGCTGAAGATCCAACTTTTTCTTTGTCGATTCCGCTAACTATTATTCTAGTCGCAGCTGGAGTTTCAAATGTGATTCCGTCAATAGGTTCAATTTCAACTGGATGCGAATATCCAAGGTTCATCACAAGTTTCTTTCCTTGTAATTGAGCTCTATAACCAACGCCAACTAAATCTAAAGTTTTTTGGTAACCTTCTTTTACGCCAATTACCATATTATTAATTAATGCTCTTGTCAAACCATGAAGAGCTCTATGATCTTTTTGTTCACTATGTCTAGTAACAATTACTTCATTGTTTTCAACAGCTATGCTCATATCTTTATGCATAGTTTTAACTAATTCACCTTTTGGACCCTTAACTGTAACAACGTTATCTGATGTCACAGCAACAGTTATATCAGCAGGAATAGCTATTGGTAATCTACCTATTCTTGACATAATTGCACCTCCTGTATTATTTTAAAATTGTACTTATGACAATTTTATTTAGTTTAATTTATCTGAAATATTACCAAACATAGCAGATTACTTCTCCACCTAAACTGTTTTTTCTCGCTTCTCTATCTACCATTATTCCGTTTGAAGTTGAAATAACAGCAACACCTAATCCATTAAGAACTTTTGGTACTTCGTCTTTTTTACAATAAACTCTTAATCCTGGTTTAGAGATTCTTTTAATACCAGTTATAACTTTTTCTTTATTAGCTCCATATTTAAGAGATAATCTTAACATTGGAACAACTCCGTCGTTATATTCATTTATTTCTTTTATATAACCCTCTTGTAATAATATATTTGCAATTTCCTTCTTTATAGTTGAAGAAGGTACCTCTACCACTTCATGTCTTACAGCATTAGCATTTCTTACACGAGTTAATAAATCTGCTATAGGATCTGTCATAACCATTTAATGTGCCTCCTTTCGTTACATTGTGTATATTACCAACTTGCTTTTCTACAACCTGGGATTTCGCCCTTATAAGCAAGTTCTCTAAAACAAATACGGCATATTCCATATTTTCTTAGAACAGCATGTGGTCTTCCACATATTCTACATCTTGTATAAGCTTGTGTTTTGTATTTAGGAGTTTTGCTCCACTTTTCAATAATAGCTTTACGTGCCAATGTGTTTTCCTCCTTATTATTGAGCGAATGGCATTCCAAGGAATTTTAATAATTCCCTAGCTTCTTCGTCAGTATTTGCTGAAGTAACGAAGATTATATCCATTCCTCTAACTTTATCAATCTTATCATATTCTATTTCTGGAAATATTAATTGTTCTTTAATTCCTAATGAATAATTTCCTCTGCCATCAAAAGCTTTGCTTGAAATTCCTCTGAAATCTCTAACTCTTGGTAATGCAATACTCATTAATTTATCTGCAAATTCAAACATTTGAGTTTTTCTTAGAGTAACTTTACATCCTATTGGCATTTTCTCTCTAAGTTTAAAGTTAGCCACTGATTTTTTTGCTTTAGTTAATATAGGTTTTTGACCTGATATTAAAGTTAAATCACTAACTGCTGATTCTAAGACTTTTTGGTTTTCTTTAGCTTCTCCAACTCCCATATTGATTACGATCTTTTCTAGCTTTGGAACTTCCATTATATTTTTGTATCCAAATTTCTCAATCATAGCTGGAACTACTTCTTTTTGATATTTTTCTTGAAGCCTTGTCATATTAGTTACCTCCTTTCAAATTCTAGAATGTCTCTCCGCATTTTTTACATACTCTAACCTTAGTACCATCATCTACAATCTTGTTACTAATTCTAGTTGCATTCTTACATTTGTTACAATATAACATAACTTTTGAGCTGTTGATTGCTGCTTCTTTTTCAATTATAGCGCTTTCAACTTGACTCTTACTAGCTTTTTGATGTTTCTTTATTATATGAATTCCTTGAACAAGAATTTTTCCTGTTTTTGGATATGCTTTTAATACTTCACCAGTTTTGCCTTTATCTTTTCCTGATATTACAATAACTGTATCATTTTTTCTTACATGTATCTTCAAGTTAGCCACCTCCTCTTATAGAACTTCTGGTGCGAGTGATAATATTTTATTAAATTCTTTATCTCTTAGCTCTCTAGCAACAGGTCCAAAGATACGAGTTCCTTTTGGTTGTTTATCATCTTTAATTATGACTGCTGCATTTTCATCAAATTTAATATATGAACCGTCTGTTCTTCTCACACCTTTTACGGTTCTAACTATAACTGCTTTAACAACTTCACCTTTTTTAACAACTCCACCTGGTGTTGCACTTTTAACGCTCGCTACTATAACATCACCGATATTACCAAACTTTCTTTTAGATCCGCCTAATACTCTAATACACATAATTTCTTTTGCACCTGAATTATCTGCAACCTTTAATCTGGTTTGTTGTTGTATCATTAAATTACCCTCCTTTCGGTTTTAAAGACTATTTAGCCTTTTCGACTATTTCAACAAGTCTCCATCTCTTATCTCTAGATAAAGGTCTAGTTTCCATTATTGATACTTTATCATTAATTTTAGCTTCATTATTTTCATCATGAACTTTAAACTTTGTAGTTTTTTTAATTGTTTTACCATATAATGGATGTCTAACTTTAGTTTCAACAGCAACTACAATAGTCTTTTCCATTTTATCAGAAACAACCCTACCATTTCTTTTCTTTCTTAATGATCTTTCAATTTCCATTAGGGCTTACCTCCTTCCATCTTTTATTGTTGCAATGTTTTTAATTCTTCTTCTCTGAAGATGGTTTTTATTTGGGCTATAGACTTCTTAACTTCTCTTATTCTCATTGGATTTTCTAATTGTCCTGTAGCTAATTGAAATCTTAAGTTAAATAATTCAGCTTTAAGATCGCCTAATTTAACTGTTAAATCTTGAGGATTACTTGATTTCAATTCTTTTAATTCTCTAGCCTTCATTATTCTTCACCACCCATTTCCTCAAAATCGCTTTTCGAAACAAATTTTGTTCTTACAGGCAGTTTATGTGCAGCAAGTCTCATTGCTTCTCTTGCAGTTTCTTCTGATACTCCTGATAGTTCAAATAATACTCTACCTGGCTTAGTTACTGCAACCCAGAATTCTGGTGCTCCTTTACCTGAACCCATTCTTGTTTCAGCTGGTTTCTTTGTAACTGGTTTATCTGGAAAAATCTTTATCCAGAGTTTCCCACCTCTTTTAATGTATCTATTGATAGCAATTCTGGCAGCTTCAATTTGGTTGCTTGTAATCCATCCACAAGTTAGTGCTTGGATTCCGTAATCTCCATAAGCTAAGAAATTACCTCTTGTTGCTTTACCTTTCATTCTACCACGTTGCACCTTACGATGTTTTACCCTTTTAGGCATTAACATGATCTATTCCTCCTTTCCTATGCGTTAGCCTCTTCCTTTTCTACTTTCTTAGTTGGAAGAACTTCTCCATTATAAATCCAAACCTTAACTCCAATTTTACCATATGTTGTATCTGCTTCAGCAAATCCATAATCAATATCAGCTCTTAATGTTTGTAGTGGAATTGTTCCTTCATGATAATGTTCAGTTCTTGCTATTTCAGCTCCGCCTAATCTACCAGCACATGCAGTTTTTACACCTTTTATTCCATGTCTCATAGCTCTTTGCATTGTTTGTTTCATAGCTCTTCTGAATGAAATTCTTTTTTCTAATTGTGCAGCAATATTCTCTGCCATTAATTGAGCATCAGCTTCTGCACTTTTAACTTCAACTATGTTAATTAAAACATTTTTACCAACAACAAATTGAGTTAACTTATTCTTTAAGGCTTCAATTCCTGATCCACCTTTACCTATAACCACGCCCGGTTTTGCTGTATATATGTTCAATTTAACTCTTTTACTAGCTCTTTCAATCTCTATTTTAGAGATACCTGCTGAAAAAAGTTCTTTTTTAACAAATTTTCTGATTTGATTATCTTCTATAAGATTATCTGCAAAATTCTTTTTATTAGCATACCATTTTGCATTCCATCCTTTGATAATACCGACTCTAAGACCATGAGGATTTACTTTTTGACCCACTTGCTTTTCCCTCCTTTTTTAAACTAAGCTTTTTCTTTAACAATTACTGTTATATTGCTTGTTTTCTTTAAGATTTTGAATGCTCTACCTTGAGCACGAGGTTGGAATCTCTTTAATGTTGATCCCGAACCAACAAAACATTCTGAAACATATAAGTTATCAGCATTTAGCTCCAAATTATTTTCTGCATTAGCAACAGCTGATTTTAACACTTTGTTAATCACTACGGCTGCTTCTCTTGGAGTGTATTGCAAAATAGCAAAAGCTTCCTTAACTTGTTTTCCTCTTATTAAACCAAGAATTACTCCTACTTTTGTTGGAGACATTCTAATATATTTTGCTATAGCTCTAGCTTCCATTTATAATCCTCCTTTCCAGGCTATCTTTTTGAGGTTCTATCTGAATCATGACCTCTATAAGTTCTAGTTAATACAAATTCGCCTAATTTATGTCCAACCATATCTTCTGATAAATATACTGGTACATGTTTTCTTCCATCATGAACAGCAATTGTATGACCTATCATTTGTGGAAAAATAGTTGAACTTCTTGACCAAGTCTTTACAACCTTTTTTTCTCCAGTACTATTCATTTCTTCTATTTTTTTTAAAAGTCCTTCATGAATAAAAGGTGCTTTTTTTGTTGATCTACTCACTAATATGCCTCCCTTCATAAATCCTAAGTTCCAAGTTGCGAAGAGAACTTGCTATTCTCTTCAAATTACTTAGCTCTTCTATCTTTAATAATGAATTTATCTGAATACTTCTTGTTCTTTCTAGTTTTGTATCCAAGTGTTGGTTTACCCCAAGGAGTAACTGGACTTGGTCTACCAATTGGAGATTTACCTTCACCACCACCATGAGGATGATCGTTAGGATTCATTGCAGACCCTCTAACTGTTGGTCTCCATCCCATATGTCTTTTCTTACCTGCTGTACCGATATTAACAATATCGTTAGTAGCATTTGAAAGTGTTCCAATTGTGGCTCTACATTCGATTCTTACATATCTCATTTCACCTGATGGTAATCTAAGAGTTGCATAATCGCCTTCCTTAGCCATTAGTTGTGCTGATCCACCAGCTGCTCTAACTAATTGACCACCTTTACCCTTTTGTAATTCTATATTATGGATAATGGTACCAACTGGTATGTTCTTTAATGGAAGTGCATTACCTGGTTTAATATCAGCATTAATTCCTGATTCTATTATATCCCCAACTTTTAGTCCTGCTGGTGAAAGAATATATCTCTTTTCTCCATCTGTATATACAACAAGTGCAATGTAAGCTGTTCTATTTGGATCATATTCTATAGTTGCAACCTTTGCTGGAACTACATCTTTATTTCTCTTAAAATCTATTATTCTATAATTTCTCTTAACACCACCACCACGATGTCTAATTGTAATTTTACCTTGATTATTTCTACCTGCTTTACTTTTTAGTGGAACAAGAAGTGACTTTTCTGGATCTTGTGAAGTTATTTCTTCAAAAGTTGGCATAGTCATGTGTCTTCTTGACGGTGTGGTCGGTTTAAACTTTTTAACTGCCATTTAAAATTCCCTCCTTTTTTCAGCTTTTCTGGTGCTTATCACCAATAATGGCTTTATTATACTATTGCATTCCTTCAAAGAATTCAATTCCATTGCTTTCTTCAGTTAATTTAACAATAGCTTTTTTGTAGTCCGCTCTTTTACCTGCATGTACGCCCATTCTTTTATTTTTTCCTAAACCGTTTATAGTATTTACGTCTTCAACTTTAACATTGAAAACTTCTTCCACAGCTCTTTTTATTTGAGATTTATTAGCATCAACATGAACTATGAAAGTGTACTTTTTTTCAGTCATAGATGCCATACTTTTTTCAGTTATAACTGGCTTTCTTATTATATCATGACTTGTTAATCTCATTATGCGTACACCTCCTCAATCTTTGATACAGCCTCTTTAGTTATTATTAGTTTCTCATACTTTAATAAATCATATACATTGATATTATTCGCTGGAATAATATTTATTCCTTGAATATTTCTTGCTGATTTATAAACAATTTCATCTGACTCTGCTGTTATAATTAATGCTTTATTAGCTTCTAAAACTCTTAACATTTCTATTATATTTTTAGTTTTTGGTGCTTCGAAATTTAATGAATCAAGAATTATCATTTGATTTTCTTGAACTTTGCTAGTTAAAGCAGATTTCATAGCAACCTTTCTCATACTCTTTGGAACTGAAATTCTATAATCTCTTGGTTTTGGTGCGAATACAATACCACCTTTGATCCATTGAGGTGCTCTGATAGAACCTTGTCTTGCTCTTCCAGTACCCTTTTGTCTCCAAGGCTTAATTCCGCCTCCTCTAACTTCAGATCTAGTTTTAGTTGATTGAGTTCCTTGTCTTTTGTTAGCTAATAATGCTACTACTACTTGATGCAATGCATATTCGTTAACTTTTGCTGCAAATATATTTTCATTTAAATCCATGTCTGCAACTTTATTTCCTTCTTTATTAAATACTCCTACTGTAGGCATTCTATTTCCTCCTTTCTTTAAAGAAATTAAACTCTAAATGTATGTTTAATTACCACTGTACCCTTATTAGGTCCTGGGATTCCGCCCTTAATTAGTATCAAGTTCTTTTCAGCTATTATTTTAACAACTTCTAAGTTAAGTACTGTTGTATTAACAGATCCCATATGCCCTGGCATTCTCTTATTCTTGAATACTCTAGATGGATCTGATGCAGCTCCCATTGATCCTGGCGCTCTTTTAAACTTAGAACCATGAGTCATATCTCCTGTATGTTGATTCCATCTCTTAATAACTCCTTGGAAACCCTTTCCCTTAGAAACTGCTGACACGTCAACTTTTTCTCCGGCTTCAAATACATCAACTTTTATTTCTTGGCCAACCTCGTATCCACTTATATCATCAAGTTTAAATTCTTTAAGAGTTCTTCTTAAAGTAACCCCAGCTTTAGCGAATTGACCTTTCCTTGGTTTATTAACTAATTTCTCTCTTATTTCATCAAACCCAACTTGTATTGCTTCATAACCATCATTATCTAATGTTTTCTTTTGAACAACAACACATGGGTTAGCTTCTACTACTGTTACAGGAACTACTTTACCATTTTCATCGAAAATTTGTGTCATTCCTATTTTCTTTCCCATTATAGCTTTTTTCATGTATTTACACCTCCCAAACTAATTAGCGGATTATTAACGATCATAACTAGCCGATTTTTTTTATTTTATTTCCAGTATTATAGCTTGATTTCTATATCAACACCAGCTGGAAGATTTAATCTCATTAATGCATCAACTGTCTTAGGTGATGGATTAACAATATCGATCAATCTCTTATGAGTTCTTATCTCAAATTGTTCTCTTGAATCTTTGTACTTATGAACTGCTCTTAATACTGTAACAACATCTTTTTCAGTAGGTAATGGTATTGGCCCTACAACTTTAGCGCCTGTTGTTTTTGCAGTTTCAACAATTTTTTCAGCAGATTGATCTAATATAGTGTGATCAAAAGCTTTTAATCTAATTCTTATTTTTTGTTTTGACATTTCATTTCCCTCCTTTTTTATGTACGTTTTACTTCTAACGCACAACAGCGGTTATTCTGTAAACTGTTCCTGGTGTTTCATTATATCCCAAGAGTTTACCTAATCCCTGTCGTCGGATTCTAGATCCAAACTTACTCATCAAGAATTACCCGGAAGTCCGGCAACCTCTTGAATCTTCGCTGTATGCTATGCAACTTCTATATTATACTATTGTTGTATTGTCTTTTCAAGTTTTTTTTTATTTTTTTTTTATTTTCTGTAAAATAAAAGCAAGAAATAAGATTTCTTGCTTTTATTTATAAAAATTTATGATATATCTTCTACTTTTCTATACTAGTAACAACTCCAGAACCTACAGTTCTTCCACCTTCTCTGATAGCGAATCTTAATCCTTC
>LIDZ01003784.1_pt2 | contig 63800 bp, 88 predicted proteins | sample 644651 | NCBI WGS metagenome assembly LIDZ01 (sample SAMN03856242, study PRJNA289617) | food metagenome | isolation source: wine grapes on drying loft during traditional withering process | host: Vitis vinifera cv. Corvina | place: Italy: Gargagnago di S. Ambrogio di Valpolicella | collected 2014-01 | reverse complement strand
ACTATATCTATAAGTAATATCACTATCTTTAACATTTACTGTCCAACCATCATCAGGTGTAGCATAAGTTGTAGATAAATCATTAAAAGTTGCTACTGATTCCTTCCAATCCATATTACTAACAACTTGATTAATCTTATTATCAACTTCATTTTTTGAATATTTATCATCCCAATTAGGCTTATTTGTATTAATTGTATTTATTATAGTATTTTCTGTAGCTTTAGCACGAGTTGTCTCTGAATTGAGATTATTGGTTATAGTACTTTCGGCACCAGAAGCCCTGTTAAACTCATTAGATAGATTAATAGTTAGAGTGCTTTCAGCATTTTTAGCTCTAGTAATCTCATTGCTTAAATTATTATTTGTGGTATTAAGATTATTAGTTAACGTTGATTCAGCAGCCTTTGCCCTTGTAGTTTCATTATCTAAATTAATAGTTAATGTATTTTCAGCGCCTTTAGCTCTTACAGCTTCACTGGCAAGATTATCACTTAAAGTTTTTTCAGATGCCTTTGCTCTTGTTACTTCTGTATTTAGGTTATCTGTTAATACTTTTTCTGCTGCTTTAGCTCTATCGTTTTCTTCATTTAATGCTTTTTCTGTATCTACAATCGCATCTTGAAGTTTATTAATATCCTCAGCTTCAACTTCATCTCCTGAAAATTCATAACTTATATAAAGCGTAGATACAGTTGAAAAAATCTTAATTACATTTTTCCAAGGAGTAAGTGAAGGTGTTGAAGTAGCATAAGTATTAATTTTATCTCCTGTTAATTTAGATCCAGTATAAACATTTAATGTTTTTAAATCAACATTGTCATGTATAAGTTCAGATTCATAAACTCCATTAATTGGTACAACTACTTCTTCTATAACATAAGTTTGTCCATCTACTCTATTAATTTTTTCATTAAACTTTATTACATCCAAATTACTCCCTCCTTCCTTATTTCTTTGCATTAAAAAGAGCCTATATTACAAAATGATAATCTTTTTTCTCTATAGTTTCTTTTAATTTTGCTTCATCTTTTATTGTTTCTTCATCTACTTGCCTTGAAGCAGCCACCTTATTACTTTCATCTGGTGTGAAAAATACTACTCCAACATTTCCATCATTAATAATTTTGTACATAGTATCACCTTCCTTATATAATCCCCAAGCTTACAGTTCCAAGTACCGCTATTTCTTCATCTGCTAGAGTTATATTAGATGTTAATCCATTAACCTTTAAATCTGTATAGTCTAATACTCCTGCTGTACTTAAAATCAAGTTTCCTATTTTTGCTATACTTATATAAGATGTATTAAAGGCAACACTTTGTAAGTACGCCCCTAACGAATCAATAAATTCTTGCTGCGCTGTTCCTAAGTTATAACCTTCTACTAAATCTATATCTGCAGTTACATTTAATAATTTTTCTACTGCACTTACCACGCTAACCGTAGCACCAATTGGTCTTACTTCCTCTATGTGGTCGAATGTCTCTTTTAAGAGTTCAGTACTTGCTTTATGTTTATTACTATCTACAATAACTATTTTCACCGTTCCAGGGCCATTAGCTAGTGGAAATACTTTTACACTTCCAACACCAGTAACCTCTAATGCCCAATTCAAATAATGATATTTATTCCCTGATGTAGCTGGAGTTTGTACTTTTAAGAAGTATCTTTCTAATAATGCTAAGTCTGTTTCTATATCTGTTCCACCAGTTGTTGGATTTGAATTTGTAATAGAAGTTACACCGTTAATTGCAATTGGTGCTTGTATTATTACATTTGCTGGAACATTGTAGCTTACTCCTTCAATCATAGATTGAATTGCAACTGTTGCTATACCATTTGATATAATAGCTATAGCCATAGTTGAAAACTGAAGCCCATTTGGTGTTTGAATAAGAGTTCCACTTGGAATAGACATTCCTTCTGTGCCTGTAAAAGTAAGAGTTCCGGTTGATAAAGTCCCAGATTTTTTTATGATTCCGACTTCTGCACATCTTAATTCAAGTTGTGCAGAATATCCATTAGTGGCTGCTGTTGATGCAAAAGCCATATCTAATATTTGGTCCATATTTTTATAAATTGTTTCCAATTCAAAGCTTGTTGGTGCTACTGAATCATTAATAAAAGAACCTTCCGACTTATCTATGTCAGAAGGTACATTTGCTAACATTCTATTTTTAATTATTATCTGTGTATTATTTTCGCTATACATTTATTACTACCTCCCCTTGATCTGTTGCAGCTTTAAAATCCACCGTTAAAATATCATTTGTAACATCTACTGTAAAATCAGTAATGCTTTTAATATGACTATTTAGACTTATGCAATCCCATACTAACCTTTTTGATTCACTTTCTATTAATGCTATTGAATATCTAGTACCAACTAATGCTTCTAAGTTGCTCCCATAGCTTGTTGTGTATGCCTTATATCTACTATTAGCAGTATTCAAAGCCTTGTATATCCAAATTTTAATAGCCTCTATACCTTCTACAATAATAAATTTCCCATCATTTAATAAAAATTTATTATTTTTAAAATCCCAAGCGTATTCTTTGGGAATAATAATAGTAGTTGTAGCATTCGAGAATGAAGCTACTGTTGTTATTAAGTCAGCCATTAAATTTCCACCACCTTGCATAATATAATCCATGTTTGAAGGTCAGAAGTTGGCATAATAGCTAATTTATCACCAATTTTAATTGCATCAGTTGTTGTTATTGTAGTTCCATTTCCATCAGTTATAGCGACGTTTCTTTCATATCCACTTAATAAATAATCTGCAATATAAATATCATCTTTATATAATTGCAAATCTTTTGTTTGTACTATCAAATTCGGTGGTGGTGAGATAACTTGGCCAACGCAAATAGTTGGAGAATTACTTTCAGCACCTTTAGATTTCATAGTATTTAAAATTTTTACGTACGGATCCATTAACTATCAACTCCTTGTAAATCCATTTTATTACTCAAACTTACTGTAAGCTTCATAGTATATTTTCCAGTTCCACATTCCCATGTATGAGTATCCTCGTTAATATATAATGTTATATCATTTAGAAAATCTAAGTACCATATTTTGGCTGGAACTGCATAACCTGTGATACATTCAGAATTCCCAATAGCTTCTACGCTTATTTCATCACTAAACCCAACTAATTTATTTTGTGCTATTGTATAAGCATCTTTATCGTCTTCTTGATTGTAAGTGGTTTGCAAAACTCCATAACTATCTTTTAAACCTGTATTCTCTACATGTCCAAAATAATTACCATCTTTGTCAAATATTTGTACACTATTTATCATATTTTCCAGTGTGTCTTTATAAGTAAGTCCAAGCATATTGTTATTGTGCGGATCATCTTTTTTAGATTGTATTGTATACTTGGCTATAATTTGGCCTTTTTCGATTATATTCAATTTATCTGATATCATTAAAGGAATATATTGTTTTCCATTTTGCTTACTAACTTGTGTATAACATTGCATTATTATATTATAGTAAGACATATCAGGGCATACTCTATTTACTGGTATTCCAGTTTTTATTATGCTATTAAATTCTATATTAAGCTCTTTACATGCTCTAACAGCTATATCTTCAGAAACCATATTTTTTATATTCATGCTAGTTGATGAAGCCATAAAAAATCTTAAATAATCAATACATGTAAATGTTTCTTCTTGGTTAGCGCTATTTAATGTCCTATCAATAACTTCTCCTCTAAATAGTTCTTTAAAAGTTCCTTCTTCAATAATGCTTATTAATGTTCCTGGACCTATTTGAACTCTTGGTTGATTATCATCTGTTAATGAATAAACCATATTAAAAGTACATTTTCTAGCCGGTTGTGTAGTAGAACCCGATAATTGAACTTGTTTACAAATTGGTGTTATCTCTGTTAATAGCCACCCATCATAGAGACTATATATCATAATCATAAAAAGTTGCTCCCTAATATTAAGTTAGATTCTTTTAGCGTAAATGAGGCCCCATGAACACCAACTATAGCCTGGTTTAAAGCTAATACTTTATATTGTTTTAAATCAAGAGTAAAATATATATCTTTTGTTCCATCTTTTTGACCATATTCAAAAGATTCTATTGAGAATAGATCATTAACATTTGTTCCTGTTAAAACTAATCTTATAGGTTTTTTGTTAGTTCTCCAGCTTTCTATTCTTGTCACACATTCTTTAGGTGTTGGAAAATCTGAATATACACAAAAAGAATATTTTTGTGCTGGAAAAAAGCTCTCAAGAGATAACTCTGAAAGCTTTGATTCACCCAATATATTAAGTTCTCCAACTGATTCTACTATAACTGATACATTATTGTTTGCGGTTTTTAAAGAATACTTTGAAGGTGGTACTGGTAGTTGTAACCATACACTATCTTGAGTTAGCCAAACTTCTATCATATTGATTCCTCCTATCCTATCCCTAATTGAGTTTGCACTAATTTATTTGCTAACATTGTTGCTATCTTATCTATATCACTTTCTTCTCTTACTATAATTTGGTCTGCTAATTTTGCAATTGTAATAATTGAACTCCCTTTTTGTGTGTTCCCTCCGGTAGTTCCTTTTCCTCCACTGGATAGATCTTTAGTTGCATTAGTTTTTATTCCCAATGAAAGGTCCTTGATGGGATCAGTAACAAAATGAGTATTAACTTTTACTCCAGCTCCCATACCTTTCATAAAATCAGGCATCCATGTTTCATAGTCTGTAAGTGGACCTTGGTCTGGTACCGAAAAATGGAGATAGGATTTTATTGTTTCGCCTACTCCTTTTACCGCATCTTCTACATAAACAACTGCACCTTTAATTCCATCTACAATACCCATTATCATATCCTTTCCCCAAGTAATAGCAGTAACCGCAATATCTTTGAATATATTGCCTATAGCACTTAATATATTACCTATTATTGTTATAGCTCCGTTAAATATAGTCCCTACCGTAGTGCACAGAGTTGTCCATGCACCGCTCCAATCACCGTTTATTATTTGCATTACCATTTTAATAATACCCATAATAACGCTTAGAACCGTACTTATTACCGCTTTAATAACATTCCAAATATTAGATACTACTGCCATTATCGTTGCACCATGCGCATTCCAAAATCCAACTATAGATGCTAATGCCGCACTTATTACTGCTTTAATAACATTCATTACAATAGTTATAGTACTGGAAATCAAAGGCCAATTTGCAACTACCCATTGAACTACATTACCTATTTGTGTAATTATAAATCCTAGAACTGGTTTTAACACACTATTCCATACACTTACTATTCCTTGAAATACAGATCCAATCACCGCTTTGATTTCTGGCATATGTTGTTTGACTGTATTAACCAAACTCATTACAATATCTTTCATTCTATTAAACGTATCTGCTGCCCTATCTTCTGTATCATCTCCAAAAATATTTCCTATAACCGCCATTACAGAACTTACTACATCGCCACTTTTTTTAAATTCATCTGTAAATACTTTAATTACTGCCCCTATTTTTACCATAACTCCATCTATAAAGTCTTTCATACCTCCAAAATTTGTTGTATAGGCATATACCAATAAACCTATTGCGGCTATTACAGCAAACATAGGTAGGGAAAGTTTTCCGATAAATTCAATTAATTTCGTTATTGTAGGTCCTAATAATAAAGATATATGATTAAATGAACTTGCACCACCAATTAATGCCCCTAATACTGCTGTTACACTTAGTACTACTGCTATTAAGTGTTTATGTTCTGCTGTAAATTTAGAAACTACTTGGGCACCACTATTAAGTTTTTCAGCTACTTGTTGAAGATACGGAAGTATTGCTGAACCTATAGCTCCTTTAATTCCACCTATAGTTTGAGTGAATTTTTGCATCTGACCATCATAAGTATTTAGCGCTGCGGCAGATTGTCCTCCAAATTCTTTGTTTAATTCCCCTAAAATTAACTTTTGGGCGCCAGCCATGTCACCAGCTAACTGCATTGCTTTAACCTGGTCTTTTTGTTGCTGCGTAAACGTAATACCAACTCTTGTAAGTGCTGTCATTCCAGTAGTTGGGTCGTTCAATGCCTTTCCCAACTGGATAGCTGAATCCTTTGGAGCACCTCCCATTTTTTGAGCCAAGTCAATCATAGATTGGGTTGCCATTGGAAGTACATCTTTACCTATGTTAGTAAAGGTAAGCAACATATTGTCTCCCTCTTTAATCATTCCGGCACTTGCTAAATTGGTCTTACTCATTTCAGTAGCCATTTTACTTACTTCATCTGCGGTCATTCCTGCCGCTCCGCCAGTAGATTTAATTGTTTGTGCTAAATCTACATTTATTTTTTGTGCTCCAGCAGCACCAGTCACACAAGTTTTAAGGAACGCAGCACTTGCAATTCCAGCTGCTCCAAATGCATCTCTAGTCTGTGAAAGTCCCTTGCTCAGTCCTTGTCCGATATTTGATTCAGAGAAAGCAGTTTTTATGGAACTACCAGCCTGTTTTGCTTGATCTGTAATACCTTTCATAGAATCAATATTTTTTTGTATTTGTGCTGCAAAGTTTCCAGCTAAGTTCATAACAGCACTTAATTGCATAGACATTTGTTATTCACCCCCTATTTTGGGCATAAAAAAAGAACTACCATTAAGTAATTCTTATATTATTTCTTTTTGCTTATCTTTATAAATATTTATTAATTTCTTAATACCTTTATATGTGTATTGAAATAATGTCATACACAACACACATCCATATATAACGCTATACTTCATCAATATCCATATCCATTTAGTTGCTAATATGCAAGGTTTAACTATCAACCATTTAACTGGTATCCTAATAATTTCACCCACTAATGTAACTAATCCTACAAAGATAGCAAGTCCACCCATATTATTGATCTTTCCATTTCTGCTCAACTGTGCAAGTGCTCCAAACCCTATAGCTTGGTTTGCTGTTTCTACCCTTTTATTTTTACTCATATAGAGTTCCCCCTTAAAGTTCTTAATAGTATTATACACCTTAAAAAGGAAATACATCCATAAATTTATTCTTTTTTATTATCTTCAATTTCTCTATTTAGAAAAGCACTAACTATAGCCTTTTCACCATATCCATAATTATTATAAACTGATGGTGATATATTGTGTAGTTTCCAAGCTAGATACATATTTTGCACCGATCCATCAGTTTCTAAGAGTTTTTTACTTCTTCGTCTACCTTCTCAATCTCAGTTATTCCACTTAATTCAGAAACAGCACTTGCAAGCTTTGCGATATCTCCTGGTGTAAATAATAAAGGATTCTTTAAAAGTTCCTCTGGTGTTACTGCATTAAAATGATCTAATAATTCCTTATTTTTGATTTCGGGTACACCAGCTAAAACCATTCCTAAATTCATGTTTCCAGTATCTATCTTTGTTAAGTTACCTTTTTTATCAAATACTATCGCATTACTTTGTATTTCATTATAAGTATCTAACGTAACTGGATTACAAGTAAACATTGCATCTTCTCCAAGTGCTTCACTTAATTTATCGACCTTTACCTCTCTACTTCCTATTACTAATGTTCCAGCATCTATTTTTAATAATTTTTCAACTATATTCATTTAATAATCCTCCTAGTTAATAATTTTAAAATTAAGGGAAGCCTTAAGGCCTCCAGTATTATTGTGGTGTTATTGTGTCTAAGTAGTTCCAATCTGTAAAAGTAAAAGCAATTGATTCTTCACCATTTTTCTTAGCTTCCCAATCTACTAAAGTTAATTCATCAAACTTAGCATCTTTTATACAAAGCCTTTCAGCTCCATAAGCATCAGGATCTTCTAACGCAGAAATCAAAGTACATACAGTTTGTTTTCCCTTTTTAATATTAGCGCTTATTTTTAAGATCATTCTTGAGCTTACTTTATGCAATTTTAAAGTGCCTTTGCATTGAATACCAGTTGTTTTAGTATCTTCTGCCAATTTACCGCATATATTAACCGCAGTTTTTTGAACCGTAACTTTGGCAACTAAGCCATAAGCCTCTGAAACTTTGTCACCATCCATCCACAACTGTGACCACGTTCCATTAATTATATTTTCAGCATTCATAATTTAACACCTCCCTTACATACCTAGATTGATTGTAAAATCTTCCATAGCATCTAAAATCTTTACACTACCTTTAATAAATACCTTATCTGCTGTGTTTGCTTGCTTTATCTCTTGTGCTGTCATCGTTGTAACGTCTATTCCTTGGCCTTTTAAATACAGTGATTGCTTTTCTATATCTATTTCTATAGTTGATCCTATATCTAAAAGATTATCATTTTCTAATCCCTCTAAATAAGCTAACAAAGCAGTTATTAAAATGCATTTATTATCATAACCGTTAGGGACTTTGCCTGTATAGCTATCAGCTATAGTTGTTTTCATATCATCATGAATTTGATCCATAATATCGACTAACTTGATTTTTTGGTAATCTGTTCCCTTATCTGTTGTTGTAGTAACTAAGCTGTTAACCGCTCTTGCCACCTTTACTTTCACACCATCATTCATAAGTACAAATTTACCAGCATCTATAGCAGTATTAAAATCTGTAATTGAAAGATGTGGAACGTCTGTAACTTCGCTTAATACTTGATATGTTGCACTCATTGTTAATGGTGTTCCGGCTATTAATCCAGCTATTCTAGCGCAATATTCCGCTACATCGTAGGTTTTTGAGCTTACTACGCTATTAGTTGTTGTGCTGACAATTATATCGTTAGTGGTAAGGTTTATAATTCCTTCATGGTCCGCAGATATATTCGGCAATATAGCTTTAACCCTAATATCCTTATTATCTCTCAATCCTTTAACCCAAGTAGCAATTATTGCCGCATCTGTTGATATTATTCCGGGTACTGCCAAGTAGTTCCACTTAGTTACTTCTAAAGCATTCATAGCCGCTGTATAATCTGTTGCTGCTATAGGTTCTACAAATGCTATAACCTTTATAGGTGCTTTAATTCCGCCTATCCAAGCATCACTTAATTGTTTCTTATTATAAGTGCTTAATGTAGTTGGTATATCCGCTACTGAATCCATTGTTATCAAACCATTATTAGTTGCATCTTTTAAAATTAAAGCAACAATTCCCCTTGATCCTCTTGTGACTGCTGTAATTCCAGCTTGCTTAAAAATTATTTGTATATTAGGCAATCCCATTTGATATTCCTCCTTTTAAATCGACTTGCACACTTGTAGCTACTTCTTGTGGTATTACATCATCTTGTTTTTGCTGTGTAAGTGTAAGATTAAGCGTTAAATATATTTCAGCATCTCTAGGTCCACCAGTTAGCTGACTTATTTTAACCGCCCTATTTCCCATTTTGAAGTAACCTTTCTTAAATATTCCCTTTAATGTGTCATTCATGTTATATTGATTTTCTGTATCAACATTTTCATACTCATCTGCATATGGTGCAAAATAAACTATTTGAATAAATATGTTATTGTCTATAACTTCTCTGCTTAAGTCATTTGTTGCACTATTAATTGGAGATATAAAAAAAGAAGGTCTTTCAAAGCCTTCTCCTACATTTTGCGTATATACAGTCAAATCATTATTTTGTGCTATCAACGTACTAATAGCTCTTATCATATCCATTATCATATGCAGCGCCTACTTGCCAAATGTACTAGATATATTATCATTATCAGAACCTATTTTATCTAGCATATTTTGTATCCAGTTTTCTAATTCTGTTTGTGCCTTGGGTTGTAAAGCTTGGAAACCATCTTCCATAAAATGTTTACCTGGTATAAATTTATTAGCCAACATAACGCCTTTATCATTTGGTGCATTTTTAAGATACTTTGCAGGCAGAAATCTAGCTGTTTGAGTATGCCCATCATTTAGCATCTGTGCATACTCAACATCAGTTCCACATTCTGAACTATCACCATCAATTAATTGAGTATTGAAGCTTGAACGTAGCCTTCCAGTATCTACTGGAATCAATGGTTTTAATTCAGCTTCTAACATCAATCCTAATTTTAAAAGTTCCTTGGATTTTTCTTCAGGGAATCTATTTGCTACACCGGCCATAGCTTTTTGCAGTCCTTCTAATCCTTCTATTTTAAATTCATCATCCATGAGATTACACTTCCTCTTTATAAACCACATCAGCTTCAATATGGTGTTTATTAGATTTATATGGATTTCCTACAGTGTACTTAGCTGTGCCTATAGTGGCGATATCGCCGCTTTTAATGTTAGCTAGTATATTTGGTATATAAATTCTTAATTGTTGCGTGAATATTCCCTGTGTAGCCTGTACTAATGTTCCACTAGTCCTTCCTAATCTACAATTAAAAGGTTCAAAAGTTTGAGTTTTACTAGATGCAATATGAGTTTTTGGATCTTTAATTGTAGTGGTTCTAGTTATAGTACATAAATCATCATGCCTCATAGTGATACCCTCTTATAACGATCTAATACAGAACTAATACTTAATGGCATTTCTGTATCCTTTCTAGTATAGGTATAGCTTACGTCACCCTCTGATTCTGCATCTAGTCCACTTCTATTTTCTCTACTTTCTTTATATTCTGCTGCTACAAGTTTACTAGCTGCTAAACTTAAATCAGCAGGAATAGTAGCAAATCCCGCAGTATAAGTTATTTCAATATAAGATTCTTCTGAATTAACATATTTAAGCTTATTACCCATAGTTATATATTTGTAATCTAGTAACTCCACATAACCCGGAAATAATCTATAGTTAGTCATATTATTACTGTCAGGGGCCTCGCTTATAATGCTTTCATCAAGTCTAACTATATTTATTACAGATATAATAGGCGTTTCCTTCGTGAAAATCTTATGATTTATATTATGTTGCTCTGAAGTATACGTATTTACATCAAAATGTCTATGACAATAATTTTCAATAGTTGATTGAACATCTTCTATTAAATCTAGTAAAAAATCATCAGTAGCATCTACATAAGAAGGTCCTAAGTAATTCTTACATTTTTGTATAGTTGTTAATGGCATTTACAACACCTACTTTTTAGCATTTGGATCTACTACTTTTGTATCTTCCAATTTAATTTCTGTTCCATATTCAGCTGCAATAACTCTATCTGCTGCAGCATCCTCAAAACTTGCACAATCATCTATTCTGTACCCATCTAATGGTTTTATAAATTTAACTATTTTCATTTAATAATTCCTCCTTAAAATTGAAATTCTGCTTTTCCATCCTTTATTAATTTTTCAGCGATTATTTCGTCTATGTTAATTAAATCACCTTGTTTTAGATCTGATAAAGTTCCAACCTCATGCCTTGATACAAAAGTTAATATTTTAATTTTCATATTGGCTCCTTTAAAAGGCTATAGAAATTAACTCATAGCCTTATATTTATTTATTATTTTAAGAATCCAGTAAGTAATGCAAATGCAGCAGGAATTGCAGTTTTACCGTCAATTCTTTCCCACATTTTCACTAAAACTTCATGATTCTTAAATGCTTGATCACTTTGTGTATTCATTTCAGAACCCATTTCCATTTTATCAAACAAGTAGAAATATTCTAAATTTCCGAATACCATTTCTGAACATGTAGCTTTTGCATTTACAGTAAGATTCTCAGGAAATAGTGCTGAAAATTCTTCAACTGGATAACCATTAAATGTTGCTGGTTTTCCGGCTAACATATCTCCATTTACCCATAAGTATCTACCTTGCAAGTCTTTCATTAACTTAGCTTGTCTTATAGCAGAAGTATTCATATAATAAGCTCCACCATCTCTCCAATTTACATCAATTACATATGGTAAAGCTACCATATCATCAGCAATTAGAATATTTGTAGTAGCTGCATTAGTACATGCTACAGTTTTAATTCCTACTGCATTTATAATCCCTTGAGGTTGATTTGTTCCAGTCCCTACCATGATTGCAAGATTCTCTGCTTTAACAAATGCTTTAGCATATTGTTTAACTAGGTATCCATAAAGATTAACTGGTGTATCTGCAAGCAAATCTCTTGCCATTGCTGTATATCCATCAAGTCTAATGACACTATAATTTAAACTAGCGAATGTTGGAGCTGTTGGCGTAAGTGGATTAGTATCACTATTCTCCCAAGTAAGATTTACCCCAGTAGAACCTACTGGCCATGTTCCACCTCTAAAGGTTACAGGAATTATTGTACATTTATTTCTTAAAGCTGTTGGATCTGATGTAACTCTATCTATGATATCAGTTTGGAATTCAGTTGGAAGTAATTCTAAACCACTACCAGCAGTACCACCGCTTAAATCTTTTACAATTCCACCACAATACTTAGCAATTTCAGTTCTGTTATTGTCCATCTTTGCTACAAAATATTTAAGTGTTTTTTCTTCTTTACTCATTTCATCAGGTTCTTTTTCATTAAATTTAAGTTTATTTAATACCTTTGTGAATCCTTTTTCTTTAAGTATTGCTTCAGTTGTTCCAGCTACTACAGCTGCTAATTCTTTTTCTGTTAATTTTGGCATATTATTTTGCCTCCTTCATCATTTTTTCTATATTTGCTGCTACCATTTTTTGAATTTCTTCTTCTGAATAATCTTTAGCCTCATCTTCATCAGGTTCTTTGTTATCTGTTTGACATAGATCTGATATAGCTTTAACATGAGTAGATATACCTTCACATGCTTTTACTAGACTTGTGACAGTTGCCTTACTAAGTGATGCACCCGTCTTAGTTTCAAACTCTTTGATTCTTGAATTAAGTCCCTCGATTTCTTTTACCTTTGCTGACATTTCATCAGTATGTTTTATTTCCATCCCTTTAACTTTTTCATCTACAGCCTTAGATATTAAGGCTTCAACGTCTTTACTTGTCATATTTTCTACCTCACTTTCATTTTTATTAATCAAATCAAAAAGAGCCTTTGAGATGTGTCCACCTTCAAAAGCTCTTTGAACTGCGTTAGGATTACAAGGGACAGCTACCATACTAAGTTCTAATAGTTCCCACTTAGTAAAGTCATAACCACCCTGATCATTTGGTTTATATTCTTTAGGTATAAATCCAATTGAACTAGCATTCATATATTTATTTGAATATAAATAAAACCACTCCTTGCCATTATCTGTTTCAGCAAATTGCACTTTAAATATCATCTTAGAACCTACTATATTAACATCTAAGGCTCTACCAATAACACTAGGCTTTTCAGTATAACCATAATTATGATTAGCTATTATTACAGGATTATTTTTATAATTAGTTAGGTCAGCTCCTGCCATATACATTTTATCCCCGACTCTATCAAAACTTTCATCACTACCTATCATTTCAATGATTCGATTTGCTTCATCAAGAACCTTGACTTTCCAATTCATTTGTAATATTTTATTTTCCAATCTCTCACCTCCTTTAAGGCATAATAAAAAGCCTTATTTCTAAGACTTAAAATACATTTTTGGCTTATATTTATATTTTCTTTTTTGTTCTCTGTTCATATTACTCATACTTGATATATAATTTTCAAGTATAAATATTAATGCTGATTTGATTACTTTTCTTTTCACAAAGCACCCCCTATTTTATAATCAGGGCACTGATGCTTAAGGCTATTGCAACTAAAGATATTCCTAATGATATTTTATTTATATTACTCATTATCAATTTAACCTCCAGCTCTTAATTTTTCTCTCCTGTTTTTAGGCATAATAAAAGCACCTACTAATTTTACTTAAGTAAGTGCTTTATATTATATGGCTTCCTTCTCTTTTTTCTTTATCTCTTATTGCTTGATATTTTTTAAAAGACTTTTTAGCTTCATCTGTTGCCTTGTCAGTTAAAATATAATCAATGTCATCCTCTTCTTCATCTTCTATTATTTTATACCAACTTGGGTCTTTCTTGAAGTAAAATATCTCTTGCGGATTGCCTATCATTTTAATCACTCCCCAACTTATTATTAAATTCATCAATAATTATTTTGCTTAGTTGTCTAGGTTTACTACTATTATAGTATTCCGCAAAAGCTTCTGCAATAGTTTCTTTATAATTTCTTGTTGCATATTCAGATAGATTGTTTTTTATAATATTATCAATTTCTTGTTGATTAAAGGTATTATAATAATCTTTGGCTATATGTTTAATTAATTTCCTTGCAGAAACATTGTAAATTTGAGTAGCTAAATGCCCAAATTCATGATTAACTATGGCTGTATAATCTGTTCCTTTTGTAAAAAATCCTGTATTTACAAGTTCTTCATATTGTTCCTCTAGATACTTACTATCATCATATACTTGTTTATTTAATGATATTGTATTACCTATTGTTTCTGCAAAATCTTCAGTGTTATTAAAATCTTTATATTTTAAAGTCAAGTTGTTTTGAGCTTCAGGATACTGATTCATCACTGTACTTAAGGATTCAGTAATTTGATCTAATACTTTAGTATCACCACGATAATTTTCAAAACCTTCTGTATTAACTCCGAAATTATTTAAGTTACTAGTATATTCAGCAAGTTTATCCTCTGATATTTTATCTCCAGGTATAGGTGTTCTTTGATTGTTATCAGAATTACTCATTCTTTGTCCTTCGCTACTATCATTTTCAGAATTATCTTTATCAAAATTAGGAACTATTGTGCACCTACAATTAATAATATTTTCTGGTGAACCTCCTGCTCCTGGACAATCTAATTCTTCGCCATCAACAATAAATTTTTCATCTATTCTAACAATTTGTCCATCAGCTTCAATATGCCATTCTCTAGTTCTTTCATCAATAGCAGTAAGCCATTGTTTCTTATCAACTACTCCACTTTGTTTATAACCAAGTAAACTGGCATTATTACTAGCACCTATTACCTCAGTTCTTGCAATTCTTTCAACTCTATACCCTTGCATATTATCAAAATAATCACTTATTCTATCACAAAGTTTTGGTATACTTTCACCATTATTCTGGCCATCTACTAGTTGTTTTTTAATTAAGTCTTGTGTAGTAGAATTTATATTTTTAATTTCATCCCCACAATAATTTTCTAGCCATTCAGTAACTTTAGGATCATGCAAGTTAAAAGATGTATCAACATTCAATTCATCCATAACTTGACTGCCTTTATCAGCGATTACTTTTTTTAGCATAGGTAATATTTGTGATGCTGTATAATCTGATTCAGTTCCACCCGCTAAAAAATTCAATATATCGTCTGTAGTAATATCTTTAATATGCTTTTTAGACTTTATCTTTGCAATTATAATGTCTTTTTGATGGTCAAAGATGCTGTTCCATATTGGCTTAATATCTTTTTCAAACTTATCCGTTTTGGCTACGAATGATTTCCAATAGGATTCCTTATCTAAGTTGTCGAATTGTGATTTAAGTTTTTTTTTAATGCTTTTCTGTGGCTCCTGTGGTAGTTCTTTAGGTGGTGTGTTGTTCATTACTGGCATTGGAGTACCTAGTGGTTGTAAATTAACACCTTGATATATTACATCTCCACCATCAATATGCGGTAAATTCCATCCCATAAGTTTATTTAATACATCTCTTACCTCATTTTTAGTTATAGATTTATCTATCTGTGTATCAAGTACAGCTTTAACAAAATCTTTGTTTTTGGGAACTGGATCTGTAAACTTAAGTTCTGCATCTTCACCAAACATAGGTACAAATTCATTATTTAATACATCTTGAAATAGATGCAACAATGGTTTTATAGTATGCATTGCAAATGTATATTCAGCAGATTCAGCAGTGGATCTATTAACATCATCAGTAATACCAACAATGCTCTTAGGTACTCCAAATGCTCCTAAAATTCCATCTCTTGTATTGTCCTTTAAGTTAGATATATCAAGGTCTTTAATGTTAATATTAATTGGTGTAAATGTTACTGATCCACCCTTAGTAAATAATATTTCTCCACTATTTTCTACACCTCTATGCTTATCCTTATATTGTTCTACGGCCCTGTCATATTCAGTCTCCTCCATATCCGGGAAATTAACAATACCGCCTGGTCTTGCATCATTGTAGAAAAAGTTTTTAATATACGTTGAAGTATATTTGTCAATTTCTAGATTATTAGCAGCTGCTTGAGCAGGTCCTTTCCCTCCATATGGATTTAATAAGTCAGGTAAATTAATAAATATAACCTCATCAACATTTAGTGGAATCTCAATAGCTCCGGACTTATATAAATAACCTTTTATAAAATTATCCTTATCTGGTATTACCCACATATCTAAAGGATTAATGCACCATATTTCTTTAGGTCTTCCTAATCCATCTTTAGCTATATACCAAAAACATCGCCCTGTTAATTCTAAATAAGCACTACTTTTCCAAAGTAATTGATACTGTGACATAAATCTATTAGGATGCTTAAGTACATTTAATGCTAAACTATTTTGTTGTACTACTTCACCTTTATAAGACTTCCATTCACTACTACCGACATTCTGGCTTATACGATTAACTGCTGCAAAAAGCCATCCAATTTGACCATAAGACCTAAGGAAATCTGATGTATTCATTTCCGGAGCTATGCGTGTTTGTTGACTATAAAAACCATCAAACATTTTTCTTTTAGCAGTGTTTACTACTTTTACTACTGTCTTTTTAAAATTAAATAATCCTATTTTTCTCACCACCTTTCAGTACATAAAAATAAGATACCCTTCTATGTCTTTAATCTCTACTTTCTTTTTCTAGTTCTTGAATATTATCTAGTAAAAATTTAGATACCTTTTGATACCCATCTGTATTGCTCTTTTCGTCAAATCCTCTGAATTTCACTCTTGCTGGATAAGCTTCTATTATTTCTCCATCATCAATACTGATTGCAATAGCCCAACCAAACATATGAAGCAATGAATTAATCCACCATAAAAGTCCACTCTCTTTGAATTCCTTCCAAGTCTTTTTATCTACCAATTTTAACCCACCTTTCAATATCAAAATTAGAAAACTATTTAAAATAACAAGCATCTACTCTAAAGGCTTGCATAATTTTTTTATTTATTTCTTCTAAGCTTGTATGTATATCACCATATTCACCCATTTTAATAGTAATCGGAGTAATTGGGTTAGACATAGATAAATCAGATAATCCTGTAAGTGGTGCCATTAAACTAGCACTAGCTTGCCTAGGTAATTCACACGCTTCTAACCGCTTATTATTGCAATTCTTAACATTAGGACATTTTCTACATTTCTCAGCAGTTCTACTTAATGTTGACATTATTTATTACCACCTTTCAATCAAACCCAAGTCATTTTAAATTGTCCTGTACTTTTAATATCTCCAATTCTATTTGCAAATTCTGATGTTATATCAGCAGCATCATCATGAAGCGAAAACTTCTGACCCTTGAATTCCTGTATTTGATCTGTAAATTCTGTATCTTCTTCACAAAAAATAATCTGACCTTTATTCATAAATGGAATTATTATAGAAATTTTATCATCCTTATTTTTTCTTTGTGCTTCATTTATGATAGTTATATTCCTATGCTTTAAGACAGGATTTTCTTTTATTAATCTTTCTAACATAAAAGCATCAGCACCATTGAAAGTATTTTTTTCAATGTACACATGAGTTATTTGTGGATATTCTAATAACAATTCAGCCATACGTCCAACGTATTTATCAAAGTCAGTACGAGCATTTATCTTTGCTAGTTCTGCTTTACGAGCATACTTTAAATTGTTATCAGCTTCACCTCCAACTAAAAACGCTGAATAATCCGAACTAGTATTAGCAGTTGCACCAGGATCTGCACACAGCATAGTCTTTTTAAATTTATGAGTTTCTATAATAGCTCTTGTTTCAGTTACTATAGTCTTAAACCACTTTTCACCAATACTATCAACATCACCTTGAACTTCTTGTTTAAAGGAAGATGGGTTTTCATAGTAACTCATGGCCATGTCTAAGCAATCCCAAAACTCAGACCACAACATAGGGAATTTCATTTCTTCCTGGTGTGACCAATAAAATTCCTTAGCATCTTCTAAATGTGTTTCTATTTTAAAGTTAAATAAAATATCTTTGAATTGTTTCCATAAACCAGTATCAAAATAATTATCAAGTCCATTAACATTGTGTCCTTCACCATTTATGAAATCGTCAATAAGAACGCCTCTTTTATTTTTAAATTTCCAAGTAGGTAATTTAATTAATCTACTATAGAAACATTCTTTATGCTGCAATGTTCCAACTGCAATAAATGTGGTACCCTTTTTAATTAATTTTCCATTACGGTATAAAGCTTTCTGACTTGCATATTTAACATCATCAGAAAATCTCTTCCATTTCTTTAACCTGGCATCTTCAGTTCTTACATCATCTTCACTTTGGTAATCATCAAGTATAATAAGATCAGGTCTGCAATTATCATATTTACGACCACGCATAGGAGAACTTGAAGAAATAGCTTCTAAAAAAGATACATTCGTAAATTCTAATTGTGTAGAATTACAAATGTATCTCTTATCTCTATCATCTAATAGCTTTCCAAAAGCCTTTTCGATATATTGGTTTTCCAATAACGTATTTTTTATATCTTTTATAAACTTTTCAGCAGTAGATCCTATATCAGAACAAATCAAAGTATATTTTTTAAATTCATAACAATGGCACCAAATAGTAGTAGCAAAAGTACCAAATGCACTCTTACCTGTACCTCTTGGTAATATTCTTCCTATTTGCTCAGGGCCATCTCTAATAATGGAATCTTCTATATCATTCCATAGTTCGTGATGAACTTGTGCTATAGTAGCAGCTGCATTATTTTCTTTAGGTAGAAATACATCTTGAAGAAAATATAAACAAAAGAATTCCAAAGACCTTTTACCTACAGACCAAGCAAGTCCATGATAATCAAATAAGTGATCTTTATGTTTATATAAAAGTTCTTTAGCCTTTTCAGTACCATATAGTTTTTTTAAGTAAGTATAAAGCAGCCTTCGATTCTCTTTATTTTCATCAATCATATTTTCACCTCAACTTCAAAAAAATTTGCAGAAACTGTGGAACCCAATAACCCAAATCCATTCCTAATCTTTTTTGGGGGGATTTCATTTTTCTTAGCAGAAGCTAGGAAATAATTATTAATATATATGCAATTAACAATGTATATTAACTGTAATATACATATATTATTCATATATTTCATACATTTCTTTATACATAATTAATGTAAATCTTGTATCATTGTATGTTCCCCATTCCTTTAATATCAGCATATGTAAAATATTTCGGGAAACGTAAATTTTGCGAAGTATATAGATACATTACAACGTATCTATATTATTTATCTTGGGAAATATTATTGTTCAATATCAAATTCTCCTAACTCTTTATCCAATATATCAGTGCTGACATTATCCTTATCATCTCTATTGTCACCTACTTCAACCCTTGTTGTTGCTTTACCTAAGTTTCTATCAAGTATATCTTGTGCAGCAGATAGCCTTGTCTTCTCATACTTACCATCTTTAAGGAGCTTTATTACCTCATCAGCAGCATCCTTTGCAGCACACTTTAAACGTCCTTGTGCTGCATAAATATATTCTTGTCCGAATCTGCTTACCTCAGCATTAAACTCCTCTAACTTCTTCCACTCATAAATAGTACTTCTTGCAATACCAGCTGTTCTTGAAACTTCTGTTATTGGTATGCCTGTAGCTATTAATTCACATACTTTTATTTGTCTTTCATCTAGCATGTTATTACCTCCATTCTATTGGACACCTTGTCTGCGGTTTTACTTTATGTCCTTATATATTTACATACATTCAATAGGGGTTCAAAAGTGAAACTATATACTCCTTATACTTTTAGTTCTGACCCCTTATTAATTTTTATATCGTTTCCCTTTGAATTAGCTTATCAAAGTCCAGATATAATGAATTATCTTGGTTTAACTTATACCTTTTGATTCTATATACATAACTACCCTTTTTAACTGTATTGTTAATGCTATTGTGTTATCTCTTATCTCCATCATCTCATTAAAAGTTATCTCGCCATTAAGATATCTATTTTGAAGAATATTGTATGTCTTCAATCTTGATTTATTTTTCCAATAGCTTTTATACTCTTCCTGTGAAACTTCTTGAATTGTATGACTTTCTTTCTTGAGTTTGAAATAAAAGAAACCATCTTTTGATATTATCCTTTTGCCTAATAATTTTAAATCCCAATTACATATGGTAGCAATACCTACATTGCTTTTATCTGATAAATATTCTAATGTAATTGGTACATCGTTTTTACTCCCCTGAGTTCTTTCATTCCAGTAAACTAAGAAATCATCTTCTCTCTTAGTTCCAAATGTATACTTGCATATATTGCTGACTAGCTGTTTATTAGGATCATAACTATTCAGCTCATAATATACTTTCCTAGATATTTTTTCTTTACTAATAAGCTTATAACCTATGTTATCCAATCTTTCTTCAAGCTTATGTCTTTTTTCTATTGTCTTAAGTCCTTCAAGACTCACACCTAATATTGCAGCTAATTCATTTCTACACACTTTCATTTTCTTTTCTGATTATTCTTAAAACATTCTTTTACATCTATATCATTAAATAGATAATAAAACAAATTTATCTTTTCACAATCTTCTTTACATAGTCCACATTCCTTTGGAGACTTAGCACAGATTACATTTCCATTTTTAAACTTTACATTTAATTTTAATTTCTTTCTTTGGCTCATATCTAAGCCTCCTTTCTATTTTATTACATTAAAAAGAACCCTATTTCTAGAGTTCTTGATTATTTTACTATTATTGTTTTTCACTAATTGCGTACTTTACTAGACTCTCCAATTCATTTAAGTTGTCAAACATATCTTTTGTTGTTGATTGTGGTGTATGTCCTTCTATAACATGTCCGACTTGGTTTCTTATAAATGTAAATTTAGTTTCTCCATCATATTTTCTGTTTTCTTGCCATTTTTTAAATTCTGAATTAATTCCTAGTCTTTTGCCAATACAAGTTATACACTCATCAGTCTTCCATTGGGCTGGCCCATATATATCTAGTAAAATCTGATATAAAAACATGTACTTATTTACTACATCTGTACTTTGTACTGCTAATCTAAACATTTCATAATACCTATGTTCATATTTCGTATTACTTGATAGAGCTTTTGCTAACTTGTCTTCTAAATCTTGTCTCCTTACAATAATACAACTATCAAGTCCATTATAACATTCAGCATTTTTTAAATTAGATTCTCCACTATAGTATGCGTCTCTAATGGAAGCTCCTGTATAATTAAATGCTATTGTATTAAGTATATTGTTTAACTGTTGCCTAGTTTCTTCTATTCCATCATCAAAATCAATTTCATTATCAAAATAAAACTTAAGAAATAAACTGTTTTGATCTCTTTGTTTTATGTCTGCTAGATGGACACTCTTACTGTCTAAATTAAATTCAATTTTTTCACATAATATAACATTATGAGTTGGAATAATATATTCAATATAATATTTATCCATAAGTATCACACCCCTCACATAACTAATTATACAAAAGTAGGCAAAATCCTTTTAAATATTACAAATTGTTGGTAAATTATTACTTTATGTCTTGATAGAGTGTAACAACTTAAATATCTCTCACTATTGATAATTAAAAAAGGCACCCACATTATATGGATGCCTTTAAAAGGGACTTAATGAAATTCTCTACAATATTATTTTACCACATCTATTTGAGAAAATTATTCCACTTTTATTCCAAAATTATTCCACCATCTTCTCAATGTTCCATCCATCCCATAAAGCTATTTTCCTTATCATCTGTTGTTTTCTTTTATTTATTTGAGGTTGTCCTATATTCATCTTTTCTGCTATTGCATTTTCTCCTAACCTATCTTTATAAAGAAACTTCAATATATCCTTTAGCTCTCCCTCAAACTCTTCTATTTTCCATCCGATTTCATTGCAAGCTATTTCTATATCATCTAGCTGCTCCAAGACCTTTTGTCTTTCTAATTGCTTTGATAATATTCTCTTTGTTTGTAGCTCAGTAACTCTCATTACTTCTCTTTCTGCATAGCTTATTCCTGTTCCAGATGTTTGTACCTTTTGTTCAAATGAAGGTGATGAACTTTCTTCTTCTATTGATACATTGCATTTTCTTAGATCATTTTCTATTGATTCTATCTGCTTATCTAATATTTTTAACTTTTCATTTAATGATTTGGTCATTTTATCTCTATTGAAATATTTAAAAACCTTATTTTCTGTTTCTTCAAATATATCTTTGTCCATAGGCTAGTCCTCCCTTATTCACAATCAATTGGTCTGCTCTCATAATGGCCATGCCTTTCATTACCTTTTATATACTTTTTAAAATTATTTATAAGCTTAGTTACTCTTTCCAATGTTGCTTTTTCTTCTGCAAGTTCTTTCCTTTGTTCTATAACTCTATCAACACTATATTGGCTTTCATGCCGACCTTTTATTGCTTCTTCTACTATATCCATAGTTGATTGTTTTAGATTAACTCTTCCTATTAGTGCATGTTTTAAGATGCACCAATCTTTATAGCTTAGTTCTCCTGTTAATTTGCTCATGGCTATTCCCCCTTTTTACTTTCATTATATTTGATTATTTTATCTACTAAATAAACTGGAATCCATGTAAAGAATATTTCAATTATGACTAGTGTTTTTGCTATATTATCCATACATATTCCTCCTAGATTCTATATTTTTTAACTATAGCTAGTACATTTGCTGCACTTCTTTTCTCTTGGCCTTGATTCAAGTTTCTTTAGATGCTTTGGATATTCTTTCATAACCTCTATGGCTGTTATTCCTTCTTTTTCTAATAATCCTAGCTTGCTTTGGAATTCGTCCAGTAATTCTTCTATAAGATGTGACTTGTTTTTCTCCGTTTTATCTTTATCGTATTTGTAAAAAGCTTCTTCAAACTCTTTTTCTTCTTCATATACTTTTTGTAGTTGCTCCATTGTGATTATTCCTGTTAAATCTATATTTTGTAGCTTAATACCTTCTTGCTTTAATCCTAAGATGCAATATCCTTCCTCTAGTCCATATTGTCCACCTTCTAGGATATAAGTTATCTCTTTGTTTATCTCTCGTGTTGTATAAAACCCTTTGGCATATTCACCAATTGGGTTATCAAACTCAGCCCATTCTTGTAATATAAGTGTATCTCCAACCTTATAATCTCTATCATTCTTCCTTATTTCAAATGGCTTGCTACCCTCTTTTACGCTCTTAAAATATTGTGGCAATATCTTTGATTTATGCTCCATTATTCTTCCTCACTTTCCATTAATGATAAAACTGTTATCATAGCGTTTATGGCTGTTTCAAAGTGTTTCCCTAGTTCTGCTGCATCAATTTCACCTTGCTTTGTATCTTCTTCATTCCCAATTTTAACTTGTTGTTGCAGTATTGGTTTTAACCCCGATAATCCTTTTATAGAGCTTTCTAAATCCTTTTTGCTTATTTTTAATACTTTAAATTTATCCATTATATTTCATCCCCTTTTAATAAGTCTATTGGTTCATTATCTTTCTTTGGATAAACTTGCAATATAGCACTTTTCATAGATGCTTTTTCATGCCTTTCAAAATATTTCATATGGTCAATACAGTTTTTTGTTATTGTATAAGTTATCTTACTTCCAGTATTAAAGTTTATAATTAATTTCTTCATTATTCTTCACTCCTTAATTTCATTGATTTAAGTTGTTTTCCTAATATACTAAAGCGATTCATTGACTTTAAATTTTTCTCAGGTATTAACAATCTATAGTCTCCAGGAGTATTGATATGAAATGTTACTTCAATATTTCCATCTCCATCATCACAGTATCCATATAAATCAACTTCTTTTAAATTTTTGACATTCTTTGCTATAGCCACTATTATTCCCCCTCAACTAATTCCTCTATATACCCTTTGTGAACTAATATATTTCTCACTTCATACTTTAAAGTGTTGTATATTTCGGCTCCAATAAATTCTTTGCTGATCGGTCTTATTTGAGTGTTAAACTCACTTTGTAGACCTTTAAGTCTTCTATATAATGTAGCCGGATCATATTTCGACCTATAACTATTAGCATCTCTTATGTGCTTATCAAAGTTTTCATCTTCTAAGAAAATAAAAAACTTTATATCATATCTGTTCATATTAGCAAATTCACATTTCATCCTGTTGTAATCAGTTTTTAGTACCTTTTTTAAATACTTTTCTCCAAACAATTCAATGATTTCTGCTTTTATCTCATTAATATTTGTCTTATTATCTTTCAAATTCATGGCTAATTCATCAATGCAAAACTTTCTTTCAATTACAAATTCATCGCTAAAATATATGTCTCTATTTTGCCCTTCAAAGGTGCCTGCGGGTAAATAACAGCTATAATCCCCATAATCAAGTAGTTGCTCTTTGAAAGGCTTCTTTTTTTTATTTAACCATTCAATAATGTGTTGGTTTGCCTGTTCCCTTGTATCTACTATTACAACCATCTTATTTAATAATTCATTTATCTCTTTATCTGTAAACTTATATCTCATCCTTCACCTCTCAATTGATTGTTATTTGAGAATAGAGCCTTATAGCAGTAATGCTTTTGATCTCTATTCTTTATTTAATTACTTCTTATTAATTTTTAATATTAATCTCTATTTGATGCTTAATAACTGAATTTCGGTTTTAGTTTATTTTACAGTTTAGTTTACATAATATTTATTCAGTGAACTTCTGTATGGATTCTAGTACATCAAAAATTAGTATTGTGAACTAATATTCTTCATCAACTTGGCACTCATTATGACAAACTGAACATACTCCATCTATGAAGTCATTTTCATCTTCCCAGCCGCCACATTCAGGACATTTTTCATAATGTGGTATTTCAATATCATCAAGTTCATCATTTTCTTTTATAAATCCATTGTAAATATCTTCTCTTAATCCTTTATTTTCTGTGGTTATAGCACATGGACATGCATGTTCCCAACATAATTTCCAATATCCACATCCATGTTCGGATTCTATCTTTTCAAACTGCTCTTTACTTATCATTGCTCTACCTCCATCACCTAAAATAACAATGTTAACGTCTTAGGATTTCCATGTAATTTTGTCAACCTAATTTAGTATTGTGCAGCAACTAAGCTGCATTTTTCATGAATACCATCCACATTGTTTTTGACCTTTTATCACCGAATAACGGTTTATAATTAATTGTGGCCAAAACATCTTTTATTTTTATCTGTTCTTCGTTCCACTTGAAAACTAGTATTCCATAAGGCTCTAATACTCTCATGCATTCATCAAACCCTTGTTTAATTTCTTTTGGCCAATCTTCATTTAACTTTCCATATTTCTTGGCCAACCATGATTTTTCACCTGCTCTAACTAAATGTGGTGGATCAAATACAGCTAATTTAAAAGTATTATCTGGAAATGGTATATTCTTAAAATCACCTATAATATCAGGCTTAATTATTAATTTACGGCCATCACACAAAGTATCTTCTAATTCTCTTATATCCATAAATACAGTGTCTAGATTATCTTTTTTAAACCAAAACATCTTGCTTCCACAACATGCATCTATTATTGTTTTTTTCATAGCTCTATCCTCCTGTAAATTTAGTATTGCGTATTATAATTAGTCTATAATTTTATTTTTCTCAGTTTAACCTAGACCATAAAAAACAATCACAATTCTTAATTTAATTTATATTATAAATTGTAGTATTAAAATTTTCATATGTGATAGGAGGTAATACGATATGATTTCACTTTCAAAAACTAATTTAAATAATGATCATAAATGTAATCCTTTATTTATTTCAAAATGTGGAGAGTCTGGTCAGGCAGTAATAGTTGATGCTACTCCAGGTGGAACTACTTTTCCAGCTGCTGCTATTACTATAGACACCTCCAAATTTTGTAACCCATGCACAAAGCTTGACTTTACAAGCAATTTAATAGGAACATTTTTCGCTGGAACTATAACCTTCCAAGTATTTAAAGCTTGTGACAATCAGTCTCCAATTCCTATTGGACCACGATTCTCTTTTAGAGTAGCAACCCCATCTCTTATTGCTACTACGTTCACATTTTTTGTATGTGACTGTGACTCCTGTGTAAATGGATGCTGCACTTATACTGTAATAGTCACCGCTGGTACGCCTATAATTACTGGTAACATTGGTGTTTTCGCTGCAAAATTAATGGCAACTACTGTAGATAACTCAGAACAATGTTGTTAAATAATTTCCAAGAAAATATTATAACCAAAATACTAAAGTCACTATTCTATCTAAATACAAAATCAACTTTTAGTTTTTCTGTTAATTTATCAAAAAAATCTACTATCATAAAGTGAATCTAATTTACTTTGAGGTAAAATTTTATATCTTGCATAAATGATAGTAGATATTTTAGCTACTACACATAATCTACATATTCAGTATTACTTTTCTAAAATGGCATATCTCCGTCATCCACCGGTGTTATATCTTCTTCAAAATTTCCACCACTAGATGCATTATTTTTATTTGCTTTATATTCATTATTTGTTGAACTATTACTACCATCTTTCTTGCTACCGCCTAGAAACTCAACTCCACCAAATTGATCCGCTACAACTTCAGTAACATATCTCTTAGTGCCATCTTTAGCATCATAGTTCCTAGTTTGTATTCTCCCACTAATAGCTACTTGGCTTCCCTTAGTCATATAATTAGCTGTACTTTCAGCTTGTTTTCCCCATACTACTACTGGTACAAAATCAGCTTCTTTTTGTTGTGTCTTGGTATTATATTTATCAATTGCTAGTGTTAATGTTGTTACCGCCGCACCACTTCCTGGAGTAAATCTTAGTTCTGGATCCTTTGTTAGTCTTCCGATTAATACCACTTTATTCATTATTCATTTCCTTCTTTCTCATTTTCATATTCTGTCATTGCATCACCATTTCTACGCCGTTATTCTCTAGTGCTGAAAGCCTGTCTTCTGAATCTAATAGGCTTTCATATTCTTCTTTTGTTATAGTTACCATTTCTTTATTCACTTCCAAATTCTCCTCAATTTCTGCTACTTCTTCATCTTCATCAATTACATAGTGCTTTTCATTCTTGCTGAAGAAATAAAATTCTGTTTCACATATGCATCTAGCAATAAATTTCGTATGGCTTTTGCCTTTTATTTCCACTGTTTTGTAATCTAATATTTTATAGTTATGGGCTTCACACATTTTGCAATATACTAAATTATCTTTTATTAATGCTTTCATCACGTCCACCTTTCTCGGCTCATTTAAACCCTTATTATCTTACTTTGATAAAATACTTGTTAAACTTATATTAAGTCGCCTATGAGTACGTCAGACATACTCTAGGCTATTTAAAATCTATATTATTCAATATCTGTTTCTGTAAACTTCATTTGTGGATCCATTAAAGGTTGTACTACATATTTTTCATTTATTTCATCCCAAACAACTTCTTTATTTTCATCATAGCAACCCTTTTGGTTATATTGCTTTTTTAGAGTTGATGTTATCTTATGTTCAAAATTAGGCTTTTTATATTCGTACTTTTCATTTATCATATCGCCATGAATATCTTCCCTAGGTATTTCTTTATAAGCATCTCTTATTTTTAGATCAAGTTTAAGAGATATTTCTCCACTTGCAAATTCACCTTTATAAACACTTCTTACCACCCTTTGTATTTCCTCGTCCAAATCAGTTAGCATTGCATTAAATACCGGACTATCAATATCTATATCTAATATTCTCTTGCTTAAATCTATTTTTTCACTTATTTTTCTCATTATCTTAATACCTCCAATTCAAATTCGACCCTTTCTAATTCCTCAGTAAATCTTTTCTTTACGACTAAATCTGTTATTTGGCTATCATCTGCATATGCAATTTTATTTAAGCTATCCAGAATTATTTTAATTACGTTATCTATATCTGGCTTCTTTTGTGGATGCTCTATTCCGTCTCTTATTGCTTGTACTCTTTTCTTTGTATAACTCTTAGGTACTTTGCAATATATTGTTATAGTTGCTTTAATGGCTCCTTCTAAATACCTTCGGTCCTGTTGTTGATAACAAATTCTTACCCAGTTTTCATAACTCATTGTGCCTTCCGACGTTACTGCATGTCCTTTAAAGAATCTAGGTCTATCTTTGCCTTTTATTGCTCCTTCTACTATTACCATTTATTTCTCCTTTATCTGAATATTTAAGTATTGAATATGGAATGTAACTTTTGAGTTTCTAAATTATAATTGAATTTTATAGTGCCTAAGCGACCGTTTCTGACCTTTTGAAAACTTACTTCCAATGTATCTTCTCTTATCGTTGACCCCTTTTCTCGGGCATCATAGTAGCCTTGTCTGTATAGCATTCCAATTGTGTCTGCATCTTCTTCAATATTTCCACTATCTCTTAAATCACTCATGATAGGATGCTTGTCTCCTCTTTGTTCCACGCCCCTACTTAATTGACATAAAACAACTATTGCAACATCTAATTCTCTGGCTAATCCTTTTATTCTTTTAGATATTTCTTTCATTTGAGCATATGGATCGCCTTTAGTCTCGGCATTAATCTTTCCTATATGGTCTATCACTATAACTTCTAATCCTTTTTTAGCTTTGATTTCTTTTGCCTTAGTCCTAATTTTGCTCACTGTAGCTTCGTATGGAGAATAAAACATAAGATTTTGTTTCTGTGATAGATGATTAAATGATTCTGTCAATTTCAGCCACTCTTTTTCTTCTAATCTACCTCGGCTTATCTTTCCATTACTCATGTTGGTTTCTGCTGCTAACATTCTGCATCCTATTTCATCAAGGCCCATATCTAGTTGAACAAATAGTGTATTAGCTTTAATCTGTGATAGTATCTCTAGTACAAAGGCTGTCTTTCCTAAAGATGGTCTAGCTCCAAATACAATCATGTTTTTCTTTTGTAATCCATTGATGGCATTATCTATTATTTTTATATTAGTTGGTATTCCAGTAATTCCGCCCTGATTATTAAATGCTTCTTCTATTTTTGTAATACTCATTTCTAAGAGTTCTGCTGAGCTATAGACCTTATCATCTTCGGTATCTGTATTTAGATTTATCAATTCATCTTGGAGAATATCTATTTTCTCTTGTGAGCTCTTATTTGAGTTAGCTATATTTTCTATTAGCTTGCTTATTTTTCTTTGCCTGCTAGACTCAATAACTGCGGCTAAATGAGATCTAAAAGTTGATTTTATTCCGCATGTTGAAATATTTGTAATCTCAGTTATTGTTATTAAGTTCTCTTTTATCTCATTTCTCAATTTATTAATAAGAATAACTACATCAAAATTATTATTGTTTTTATATAGTGCAAGCATTGTTGTGTATATAAGTTGATGTGTTCCTCTGTAAAAATCTCCTGCTTTTAATGAATCTATAGTTTTTAGCAAGTAGGAATTGTTGCTTATAATGTTTCCTAGTACTTCTCGCTCACTCTCTATCGTCTTGTCTAGTTCTTGCACTTAATTTTACCTCCTAATAGTCGAAAGTATCTTCTATGGCTTTATATTGTGGCTTGATAGTATCTTTATTCTTATCTCCCCCTCCAGCTCTTCTTTTTTCCAATACTCCTTTTACATATGAATAAGAGTGTTTACCATTGTCATCTGATATATCTATAGCTTTTTTTACTTCCGCAATAGAATAGATTTCAATATCTGCCTGTATCTGTTGAATAGTTATTGCTGATAATCCTAAAAATCCTCTTTTTTCTAAATATTTATAAATATTAAAATCACTATCACCAACAACTATTTCATTATTGTTTACTCTACTTTCCTTTACTTTACTTTCCTTTACTTTACTTTGTGTACCAATGTCGACATTAACTACATCTGAAAGGGGGTTTATGTCAACAATAACTAGGTTTCTGTATACATTAATGGTTGCATCATCTAAAAGTAGGTGTTTTTTTAGTATTTTTACAGTTTGTCTTCTACCTACTGCCATTAAATATCTCTTTTGAATCCCCTTAGAAGTAAGTATTTCCTCAGCTTCATATAGTTTTTTATTGAAGAAATTCCACTTAACTAAATTATTAATGACTACATTAACCTCATTAATGTCTACATTAACCCTCTTTGAGAAGAGTAATTGTTCCTTTTCTGTCCATTCATAGAAGTAACCATTGTTATAAATCTTCATTAATAGCTTTATAACAATTCCAAATCCTTTTATCCCATGTTGTGCTTCTATCAATGAAATTTTATCGTCTTGGTCTATGTCACAATCAAGGGGAAAGTATTCTAACCCCTCTTTTATTGGTCTAGCCATGCTATCACCTTGCCTTATTTATTCTATTTTCTCCTTATTCTTGTTTTGGACTTCTTTTTTCTTTTCAAGTGCGTCCATAACTATAGGTAAATTTTTTATAGTTATTTGCTTTATATCTTGTACCCTCGCCCAAATCATGAATTGCATTCTATCAACTTCATATTCTTTTATTAATTTTTCAATAACTTGAACTTCAACCTTTCCAATAGGTTCAGAACCACCTGCATTACCTGCTTCATTCCCATCATCATCCTCACCAGTGTTCAAATTCAATATGGCTTGATAGCTATAACGTCTTAAATAAGAAATAATACTTCCTGCTGATTGTGCATCCTTTGCAACCTCATATCCTCCACCTTTAACCATCTTGTAAGGAGTCATATATAAAGGATCACCTTCTATATATTCACCACTATCATGTAGTAATAGTGTCTGTACTCCTATTTCTCCGCTTTCCTTTGTTAGTGGAAATTGCATTATTGATAATCCATTCCGTTGCAATATCGGTCTAGTTATCTCTATAAGCTTGTCTAATGTCACATACTCACTGTGAAACTGTGGATTCTTTGCATCCTTGCTGATTGCTGATACTTCTCCATTAAAATTGACTAATGCTATCGCTAAATTGACTATGCTTTCACTTTTATTCATTATCTTTCCTCCACTCAAATGTCTTGCATACCGCAAAATCACTCTCTTTAAATTTAATATTTTCTTTTTCTTCGAGATCCACTACCTCAATTGCTGTTGCTTGGCACATTCCACCTATATTATGTGTGCAAGCTAATGCACTACATTTGACTAACATATATTCACTTCCTAAATTTCTATTTTGCTTAATAGCTCAATGTATTTTCCGTATCTGCCATATTCTTTTGTGAGATACTTTTCAATTTCTTCCTTTAGCTTTGAATAAACTTTATTATCATCCTTTTGAACTGTATATATTGAAGCCTGAATACTATCTACACTACATTTGAAGTTCCACTTTCTTTCCCAAACCATTGCTTTATTAATAGTTGTATTTAATCCATTCTTCTCATAAACAGATTGTAAAACTTCGATTCCATGATACTCATCAGAAATAGCAAATACTTTTCCTCTTTTTTCATGTTCCTTTATAGCAATAATTTCATGAATTTCTTTATTTTTTTCTACTTTCCCATCTTCAAAAAGTTCTATAGAATATTCATTTACTGTATCTTTAACTCTAGTTTGCAATTTGTTTTCCTCCCTCCGTGTGATATAATGAAATTGGATTTTTAGGTTTGCTACTTTGAACGCTTTGGTCGGGGTTCTTAGTAGCTTTCTTTAATGCACTGTATACTTGCTGTCTCAATGAATCTTCACTAATATCAAACTTTTCTGCTATCTTATTCCATGTCATAGTCTTTAATAAAAACTTTATATTTAATGCTTGTGGTCTAGTTAAAAGAAGGTCTTTTCTTGGCTCTAAAGTAAACTTTATTCCGTAGATGGCTAAGGCCTGTTTAGCAGTTAAGTTGCCTAATATGGATGCTATCAAAGCCCAATCATTATCATACATTTGCACTTCTTCAGATAATTCATTTGGCTTTTTACCACAACATTTGTATTTGATCATTTGCTTTTTTCTCCTTTCAGATATATTTCTTTAGCTTGTCTAAGTGCTGCATGATAACTTAATCCTTCTAAAGTAAGTTTTCTTGTTTCATCTGCTATACTTTTGTTAAGTTCATCTTTGATATTTGCATAAGTTAGTAGTTTGCCCATGATTATTCAACCTCCCTATATGGTTTCCCACAGAATGGACAATACCTATAAGCCATATTTGCTTTTTCCTTTTTATGCTTAATCTCTCCTTTTTTATTTGTATAGTCATATTCAATTTTCACTGGACTAGATAATTCAATTGTTACTGGTCCATCATTAAACATGAGAGCAGTATTTTCTAGAGATACATTTACATTGGTTATATTTTCTATGTCTGCCTTAGCTTCATAGCGCTTCTTTAGGTTATCCTCTATTTCTTTAATACATTTGCATACCATAGTTAACCCTCAGTTCTTAATGTATCTGTAATAATTGCAGCCTTTTTGAAGAGCTCTAAGCACTTAGGACATATCTTTACATCTAATACAGTAGTTAAGTTTTCTATTTCACCACAACATTGACACCCTAGAACATACTTCTTAAGTATTATTGATTCACCTTCTGTAAATATTTCTAGTGCATCACCTTCACTGATATTGAAAGTTTTTCTAAGTTCTTTTGGAATTACTATTCTTCCTAGTGGATCTACTTGTCTTACTATTCCTGTTGATTTCATAATTTTATTCTCCCTTCAAATTTTTTCTTATTCTTAAGTAATACCTTAGATACTATTCCATCATAGTTCTTAGGTTTAACTACTTTGATTGAAACTCTCTTGGCTTCACATTCTGGGCATTCATAAGACTTACTTAAATTTGCTTTAATGCTTATATTCCAAGTTAAATGGCATACTTTACACTTCTTATATCTCATAGGCTTGTCCAATTGCTGCATTAATCTTCTTTAATATTTCTTCTTTGGAATCTTTAGCTTTAAATTGGACTATGAAGCTTTTCATTTATTTTTCCTCCTTTTTATTTGCTACGTGCATATTCTAAATATTCCTTTTCTGTAACATTTGCTAAAGATAGATCCTCGTGAAATTGTTCAACTTCGCCATGAAATAAATACTGTATCGGCTTCATATCCCAAACATAATATAGAGATTCAAGGGACTCTTCCTTCGACATTTCGCTTCCTCCTTACAATTTGGCTGTTATGTTGCCTACAATTCCCTGTGTTCTTCTGTGATCTTTTCTAGCCACCTATCAAAAGCTCTTTTATCTATAGATGCTCTAGTCCCCACTTTAAAAAACGGAAAATCTGTGTTTGGTCTTTCAACAAGTTCTCTGATTTTTTCATGTCCTACTCCACTATACTTTGCAGCTTCCATGATGGAAAATGTTACTTTATCTATTTTGTTCTTTTGTAATATCTGTAATATTTCTTTTAGAATTTCCTCCATATTACATAGCCTCCTTTTCATTTTTTAATAAATCCTTTGTAGTTAATCCATTTAATCTATGTTCTACAAATTTTTTAGCAAAATATAATTGACCTTTTCCATTTATTTTAGTAGTGTTCTTAACTTCTATACTGTTTGTATGTTGAATATTTCTCTTTGTAATCTTAAATAGATGTTCATACTTTTTAGTTGGTAAATTATATAATCCACCTTTTTTAGAACATAAATAACTATATTTTCTTAAATATTCAAACAATTCATTTTGTCCAATTTTAAATCCGCTCTGAGTTATCATAGTTGCCATTTCTTTTACCAAAACTAAATCATTTGAATTCTCAACAGCTTCTGAAAATAAAACCTTTGATTTGTTTTCTTCTTTTTCCTGTTCTAAAACTATATTCTTATATTTTTCTTCTCTTAATGCGTTGTTTTTTTCTTCTATAGTTTTCTGTGATATTTGCAATGCCCTTGCCATTATTTCAGAATCACTCATGTTTTCATCTATTGGAATGTATCCTCCTGTTGTTCTTATTTGCTTAAGAACTTTCTTAACTTCCTTTTTAAATTTCTTAGCTATTGGTTTTTTACTTTGCATTAATACTTCATAAAATCCATCTTCTGTTAAGAACCACATTTCTCTATTTTGACCTGATGCAAGGATTGTTTGCATCAGCTTTTCTTCATCATCAATACCTTTTAACATTTCAGATGCTCTACTATGTTCAATCCACGTTGCAACATCTTTAGCTAAAAATAATGGATTTTCAACTGTGCCATAAACTTTGAAGTCTTTTTCTAAAATCTGTTGTTGATTAATAATTTGTAAGCTATTCATTTTCATCCCCCTTAAAATTATTTTTTAGCCGTCATTGATTTTCATTCCTTTCTAACTAACTAACTTTTTTTTCATTCAGTTCTTCAAATAGATAATCTATTGATTTGTATGGGAAAATTTCTTTTTTTATTAAATACATTTCTTTCCTCTTGAAATCTGTTGATCCAGACATCTTATTTTTTAAAGTATCATAATTCATTTCTAAAATTTCTGACATTTTTTTAATTGTTATTCTATTTCTAGCTAATTCGGCACTTAAATTTGGATACATATTAAACTCGCCTCCTTTTTTACCCTGTGGGGTAGGTATGGCATAATAATATACCTTGCAAGGTAAAATGTCAACCTTAAAATTAATGTTTTTACCTTATGGGGTATTAATTTACTTTACAAAGTATAATATTAATGTATAATAAAGTTAATAAGGAGATGAGAATAAATGATACTTACAGAAAAAATAGACAAAATGATGGATGATAACAATATAAACCGTTCTACTTTATCAAAAGAATCTGGTATTCCATATACAACTATTGATGGATTTTATAAAAAAGGAACTGATAACGTTAAATTATCAACGCTAAAAAAACTTTCTTCATATTTCAATTGTAGTTTGGATTATTTAGTTGATGATGATGTAGAAACCAAAAGAGATGTAATAGAAATAGAACCTACTGATAAAGAACTAACAAAAAAGGAAACAATATTATTATCTAACTTCAATAAATTAAATGACTTAGGTAAAAGGAAAGCAAATGATTATACTAAAGACTTAACCGAAACACCTAAGTATATAGAAGAAAATAATGTTACTGAATTAATTACTGCTACTAAAGAAGAATATAATTTTGCTGCTCATGATGACGGACTCTCTCCTGAGAAAGCTAAAGAAAGAATAGCAAAAGCAAAAGCAATATTTAAACAAATGGACGAAGAAGAGTAATCGAGGGGGGGATTACATATGACTAGATATGAAAAATTATTAGTTAAGGCTGAAAAGCTTGACATAGAAGTAAAAGAAATAGATTTTGGAGATTATGAAGAATGTGCTTACTATTGTAATAATAAAATATTAATAAATAATAGATTGAACGAAAACCAGAAACATGGTGTACTTGCTGAAGAATTAGGACATCACAAAAAAACATATGGCGATATAAGTGATCAAAAAAAATTAGAAAATAGAAAGCAAGAGTTAGTAGCTCGTAGAGAAGGTTATAAATTTGTATTAGAGCCTTTAGATTTAGCTTATGCTTTTAAATGTGGTATAAATACTATTTATGATATAGCTGAATTATTCCAAATAACAGAAAAAGAATTAAATGAGATTATAGTAGATTTCAGAAAACAACATGGATTAGGTAAGAATTTTGATAAGTATTATATAAAATTTGAGCCAACTCTAGAGGTTTATGAATTCTTTGATAATAAATATATTTATTAAAGGAGTAGTTCTAGAAATGTTTAATTTATTAAAAAAAGAAAACATTCTACGAAAGGGGCTGTTAATGTGGCAAGCAAAACTAACTATACAATGAATGGAAAAGATTATTTTAGAATATCTGCAAGCTTTGGAAGAGATTCAAATGGTAAATTAATAAGAAAATACTTTTATGGTAAAAATGAAAAAGATGCTAAAAAAAGGATAGAAGAATACAAAGACAATTTAAAATATGGATTGGTAATAGATAAAAACGCTTATTTAGGTTCTATAATGAATACATGGTTATTCGAGGTAGTAAATATATCTAATAAAATTAAACCTACTACATTTGAAAGATATGAGGGAATTTATAGACTATATATAAAAACCTCTCCTATCGCATCATTACCATTAAAAGATATTAAGTCTATAGATATTCAAAAATATTATAATAGACTTAATAAAGATGGTAAAAGTTCAAGTATAATAAATAATTTAAACAAACTACTAAAGCAATTTATGAGTTATGCTGCTAATGAAGGATATTTATTAAAAAATCCTTGTGATAGGCTTGTTATACCAGGCAAAGTGGAAGAAATGAAGACAGAAGTTGAGATATTCACTAATGATGAATTAAAAGCTATTATAAGTCATGATGAAGATAGTTTAATAAAAGATATAGCAACTATATGTCTTGCTACCGGAATAAGGCGTGGAGAATGTTTAGGCTTAAAATGGGAAGATATAGACTATAAAGAAAAAGAAATAAATATTAAAAGAACTGTTTCGACAGTTACCCTTATAGAAGAAGATAAAAGAGAAAAGAAACAAATTATTCAAATTCCAAAAACTAAAGGATCAACTAGAAGTGTCCCCTTTCCATCTACATTAAAGCCAACTTTGAAAAGATTGCAAAAAAGACAAAATAAAAATAAATTAAAAGCTGGAGAAAGTTATAATAAAGAATATGATGAATTTATATTTCTAACTGAAAATGGAAACTTAATTAATTCAAGTAATTTAAGTAATAGTTGGGATAGGTTTTTAGTAAGAGTTAATATACCACATAAAAAATTTCATGCCCTTAGACATACTTATGCTACCTTGCAATTTCAAGCGAACTTGCCGCTGAAAACTGTATCTATTTTATTAGGTCATGCTAGTATAGATATAACTGCTAACACATACACCCATGTGTTAAAAAAAGAGAAAGAAAAATGTGTTGATATTCTTAGTGTGTTAAAGATGTGTTAATAATGAAAATATGAGTTATTATATATTCCTAACAATGTAGTTATATCAATGTATGGAGGTGTTTTAAAATCATTAACAACGAAAGTGTCAGGAGTTCGATTCTCCTATGGGTCACCAAATTAGGAAACATCAGCGTTTAGGTATCTAAATTGTTGGTGTTTTTTTATATTTTACACCATTTTTACACCATAGTTATTCATTACACAATACGCTTTTCCCACACTAGTTTTTGATAGGTTTTGAAAATACTTATTTATAACTATCTATCAGCATTCCATACAATTCATTATTTTAGCTTATATTTACTTTCTAGTCTTATTATTCTTATTTTAATGTGTCTTAATAAACTGAATTTTTAGAAAACATTTACGATTCATTGCATTAATACTACATCATTTTGAATTATTAATATTTCTTTAACTAATACGCTATTAAATAAATAAGTACTCTTACGTTTTGCTAGTTCTAGATTTTCTACACTGAGTAACATTGGTAATAAAACTATTTTCTTTTATATAAAGCAACACTTAATAAACTTATCCTATATAAGTTTTCTAATTTTTCGCATATTCTATTTTATAACAATCTATATTTGGTTTTATATTTCATCATCATGAAATCATATGCAAACCACTTCATCTAGAGGATTATATCGTATTTTAATATATATATCACGTTATCTCCTAGGTAGTTAGATTTAAAGGTATATAACACACCTTTCCTATCGATTTGTGCCCTTTAAGACTATCTTCTGGTGTAAGTGATAAGATTCTTCTATTACGCCATCTACAGTAGCTCCCTGTCTTTTATAAAGTTGCTATTCTTTTTTCTGCCTCCTACAAAGATAAATCCACCTTCGTCTTTAGATACTGTCGTTTTAACTTGATTTAAAAACTCTTTTAAAAATGGATCCTTTATTTTAACTACCTTCTTTCAGCGCAATTTCAATTTTATATGTAAGATGATTCATATTTTATTTATTCATATTTTAAACTTTTTATAAACTCAAGAGATTCCTATAAATTCTAGAAGATTGAGTTTGCTTAGAGATTCGTAAATATTAGTACACGTACCATTTTTACGAATCCGGCCAGCGGCACCAATAGTTTAAATGAATTACTGTATTACTTGGTTATAACACCTTGTAGTGCAGCTTTTTTTATGTGTTTGTTACTATTTTTGTTACTTCTGTAATTAAAGCTGTTTTTCTAGATTTCAAGCCGCTCAAAGTAACTCATAACGTGGCCTATATAGCTTTGTAATAATTTTGTAACTAATCCATATTATTTCAATATTCTCCTTTTCTGATCCTAATGATTTAGACTGAATTTATATACAATTTCACTATTATTTATTAACATATGTATATAAAAATCGTTATAAGTAATTTTTAATAGCATAGAAAAACTTTTTAATATATATTTTAAAAATATTTTTACATGAAAATAATGGCAGTAAAAATATAAAATAAGTAGAAAATAACTTTGTAACAAAAAATTTCATATAATTAAAGACATCCAACTTTTAAAGTGCACGTCTTAATTATAAATATATTTTTTATTCTATGAAATCATCAATCACATTTAATACAGATCTTTTATGTATTCCTATTTGAATTAATTAAACTTTTTCAATACGAACTCTTCTTAATTTTTTAGTCTTTAGTTGATTTTAATTAATAAATTTAATAAGAATTTATAGCCGAGTTCTGTATTAGGTATAACTTGTAGCAAATTATATTTAATCGTATTTTATAATATCTTAAAGTATTGCTGTTAAATCATTTTTGAGCATTATTATATTTTATCATAATTTGCTCTAACTTATTGTATTTTATCCCTTAAGGGAAGGTTGAGGGAATAATCCCTTACATAAATAAATATTAAAGGAAAGGATGTATCACTTGGTTTAAATAACCCTGTAATACATCCTTTTTATTTGGTTCGTTACTATGCAAGTTTTTCTTTGTATTTCATAATAACAAAATGCCTATATTTCTATTGATTTTAATATCTTTACATTTTAAGTCTATATATTTAGTAAACTATATTACACTCTACTCTCTAAAATACAATTACTATTGCCCAGCAGTTATATACTTTTATTAACACATAAGAAAATATAAATTATACAATCTTATAAAAATATTAAGAAAAAATTTTTATCTTCAAATTAATTGTGATAAAATAATACATAAAACTCCTAGAATTACAATGAATATTGATCTGTTGGACATATTATATTTAAAAACTGCAATTTGCGAATTTACAATAATTTCATCTACATAATTCAATTCAATCTTATTTATATTTTTTATATCAATATCTTCTTCATAATAATACTTTTCTGTTTATAAGCTAATACTTAAAGTCTTTTAGAAAGTGCAATTTAATATCTATACATATTATTCTTTAAGTGCTATAATTTAGTAATAAAAATGATAAATTCTATAATTATCATTAAATAAAAAAGGAGTGATTTAGTATGATAATAGTAAATGCAGTAGATAGTTTCTGTGATTTAAAATCAATTAATACTAGTGCTAATGGAGAAAAAAAACTATATTTAAAAACAATAGATTCATTAGACTTTATGGAAAACTATTTAGGAATTAGTATTGCAAATGGATCAAATATTTACAGTTATAATGACGAATTCAGAGCTCGAACAAAAGGCTTACAAGGATACATAACTAAAAATAATTTTCAAAATTTTTTCAACAGAACAAGTAGTGAGTATAGTAATAATAGTAAATATAGGACAAACCTAGATGTTTTAAAAAGAAAAAATGAAACTTTTTTAAATAATATGAGAGAAAAAGAATACTTTCAAATAGATTGTAGTCTTTCTATGGATAGAATTTATATTGGTTCTAAAGACTTAAATTGGTTTTATATTCCATCATTTAGCATACCAAATATGAGTCAAATTAAAATTGTTAATTTAAACAATTCAGGAGAGCTATACTTTGAATTATTGGTCTAATTAAATTATTTATCATATTTCTATCAAAATCATACTTCTAATAGTGTAAATGAATGTTCTAAAAGTATTCCAGTATAAATTCACTACTGGGATATTTTTATCATAAATATGTAAACTAAATTATTTATATGGCTAGCAATCTTATAAATGCAAGAATTTCAATTTTTCTAAACTTATTAGTAGCCCCTGTATTTAATATATTTTTTTCAACACTTCTAACGTAATATTATGTCTATGTATCTTTCTATGGTAAATTTCACATACAACCCTCAAATCTGAAATTTTTATTATATGCCCTTTTCCCATATATGCTAATTGCATATTGTCACAATTAACATCTAATGCACAAATGTCTTCTTCTCCACACGCTTCACAATATACTCTTCCATATCTCAATTTAAAAGCTTCCAGTTTCAATTGTTTTGCTTTTGAATTTTTACTTTATATTACTCGTTTTATTCTTTCGCCTTCTTTAAGTTCTTCATTATTTAATTGACTATAGATTTCTTCCTCATTTTCAATAAAATCTATATTTATCTCCAATCTATCATATAGTTGTGAAAGACTAAAATATTCATGTATGCTCTCTTTATAATATCACCTTTATTTCCTTAGTTTCCCCAAACCTTGATATATCCGTTATTATTGTATATCACAACTTCTCATAATCCAATTCTATCTATCAACTCATCCATACTTGTATCTATATTTAATAAATCAACAAATAGTATATTAACAGCTACATTATCATTGCTTGTATATTTAATCTTCTTATCAGATAAGCTATGTACCCATTTATTATATGGATATATTAGAAATACTTCCTCTACGTTATACTTCTTTGCATATGCATACATTTGGTACATATCTCCTTGAGATATATCATAATTATATTTCGAATTTTCATCTAACAATTTCCATTTTGTATCAAGTACTATTTTTTTATTCTCACTTTCTATTACTATATCTGGTCTTAATGCAAACCTACTTGGTGTATCAAACAAATAAAAACTTTTATCTTGCACTGAAATAGAACATTCTTTTTGAGCTAAATGTTTCTTCATCTGTTGAGCAATATATGATTCAAATACTTTCTCCATTGGAAATAATAATGCTCGCGCATTTGAGTTCCCTGAAAAGGCCGTAAAACTTTTATTCATCAAAAATACTTTTGACCATTCAATAACATTTTTATAGTGCTTCATATTTCTATCCATTTGAACTCTTGCATAATCTTTTTTATAATTTGTTGATGCATCTACTAATTCAAAATTAATAAGCAGTTGATCTATTTCCTTTTTATTACTCCAGATATTAGATAACTTAGCCAATTTAAGTAATGTTGTTTTAATCAATCTGTTCTCAGGACGATTAATATTAAACTCATCATACCGTATAAAAAACCTTTCCTTATGTATTAAATTATGTTTAATTTGTTCACCAAATAAGATCTTTCCTTTATAGAATTTTTCATTATCTGAATGACTAACATAATTAGACTTCAAACCTTTTTGAGCTAGATAATGCACCTCTTGAATATACATATTAATAAAAACTTCATATAAGTTCATACTGTCTGTTTTCAAAGAAGATTCATTAAATACCTTAGCCGGAAAATCTCTAAGACTTTTTAGCATGCTAATAAATATTTTTCTAGTACTCTCGTAGCTATCTAAATTATCTTGACAATAAATTTTAGGTAAAATTTCAAGCTGAGTACCATCCTTCATTTGAATAATACCAACATAGTTTTTTGCACATATTACTCTTCCTAAGCGCTTTTTTATTGTAACATTTAAAAATTCAACTACACCGATTTCCTCTTCTTGCTTATTTTCAAGTATAAAATTTTCAAGATCTTTAAACCTATCTTCTGGTAGATATTTATATTCCTCTTGATACTCTACTTTACTTATAATCCAATCATATTCTTTTATTACAAGTGGTTTCTTCATGCTATCACCGTTCTATCTTTTCAGAATATATTTCTATATAGCTTTCCTTATTCTCAAAAGCATTTTCTTCTATTTTATATTTCACTTCTGGTATATCTATATCTGGATTTCCTTTAAATAGATCTTTCCTGACCTTTTCATTTTGAATAAACTGGTAATCTTTTTTTGACTTTGCATTATCAGCTAATACCAGTTGGATTTTGCTGTAGTCCTCATAGAAATATTCTTGAAGTAGAGGAATTATTGAATTCTTAAAAATAGTAGCTAGTTTTTTAATTGTTGATTCTTTTTTTAGTCCTATAAAATAAGCATGTCCTATTGTATGATCCCTATCATATAGAACTTCTATTCTTTCATTAATTTTCCTTAGCATTTTTTCAATATTAATACCATCTATCTCAAGCCCATTAATAAGTTCTACTTTAGGCATCATTTCAATAAATTTAAATCTTCTTCTAAGTGCAGTATCTAAAATGGCAATAGATCTGTCAGCAGTATTCATTGTACCAATAATATAAACATTATTAGGAATTCCAAACTCTTTTCCTGAATAAGGTAACATTGCTTTTATTTCTTCTAGCATACCTAAACGTTTTGTATCTTCTATAAGTGATATTAACTCACCAAAGATTTTAGAAATATTTCCTCTATTTATCTCATCAATTATAAATACGTAATTATCCTTGTTTTCTTCCACACTTACTGGTCTTGTCGTAGAATGTTTCTCAGAAATTGAAATTACATCAGATACCTTTATTCTATCCATTTTATGAATAGTAGGACGATTCATAAAATGATTTCCGTTTAATTTATATATATTTTCTTTTATCTCTTTCGCTAACCAGTTAACTTTCCTGCTTCTATTATAATCTTCTTCTCCATCTAAGTATTCATAATTGCCGCTAATAATACCTATACCGTCAATAGTCTCTCTATCATATAATGATATTACAATGTCACCCACTTGCATTTCATCTTGGAAAGACAAAATAATTCTTTTTTCTGAAGCACTATTAAATATTGTTTCATCAGAAACCTTCTTGTCATAATCAATCCAACCTATTCTTATACGGTTATTATCAAAACAATCCTTCTTAATTTCGTTATTACCCCCACCTTTTAACGTTATCTTCCATATAGTAGGCATTGTTCTTACAGAAATGCTACTATTTGTTTTTACAATCTCTTTTTCAGCATCTTCACAAAATCTTTTGAATATACCAGGTTCTATACTATAAGATATATCCTCACTATCACATCCATCATCACTTAGTTTCGGTTTTATTCCTTCTATAAATTCCTCATAACCATAAGATTGATGAAATGTTGTAAAAGCAATTTTACCATTTTCCTTATACTTCCTGTATCTTTCAAGGATTTTGCTATATGATTCTTTCTCAATTTCTTCTATTAACTTATCTTCAATTATTGCAACAGCATACACAACAGTATTATATGTTTTCCCTGTACCAGGAGGACCATAAAGAATTATATTTTTATCTTCACTCCATACTTCCTTTTCTTCATTTTCCATTTCATTTCCTCCCCTTCCACTAAAAACTACAGTGATAAATTCATTTAACATATCTAATCTATCAGAATATGCCGACAATTCCTTTTTCATAACATCTATTGCTTCTAATACTCTATCTTGTTCATATACTTTCTTCATAAACGCTTGCATAGCTTGAGTAATATTTCCTACTTTGCTACCTGAATGTCCTATTTTTAAAAAGAATTCAGTGACATTTTGCCTAGCACATGTTCCAGCTATTTGTTTATCAGTTGATATTACCTTATTAGGATAGGGGTTAGATTCATTAGTATTAATTGTCCCATAAATACTACACATAATCCAATCTGTTATCTCAGCGTGTCCTCTTATACTTCTAAATTTATTTATTCTTTCTAAAAAATCCATGTCATTCAATATTTTATCTCTAAACTCGTTAAGAGGCATATCCAAAATAGATACATGTTTTTTATTTTCAACAGTCTCTAATTCATCTTTGCTGTCTTCTATTACATATGACAAACTCTTTCCTATTTGTTCTTTAAATTTCAGAAAATTAGTTTTATATCCCAATTCTCTATATACACCTATCTTGACTAACTTGTTATTAGCATCTTTTATTTCAATAAAATCTCTTTTTTGTGTGTAATAGTCTGTACGTTTGTGGTCAACTTTGCTTTCCTCTTTTATTAAATTATTTATACCACAGTTCTTTTCGTTAAAAGCATGTATTATTTCTTCATAAGTTAGTTTATTAATACTTAAATAATGATTGACCACTAAATATGGAACATCCGCCATAACTACACTATCAACTACCACTTGTCCTTTATAAGAAATCTTTTGTTTAGGTATATACATATTGCACCTCCTTTATTTTCTTAGTTATATCTAATCTAAATAATATAGTTCTAGGTTAACACTTATCGTTTTTAATACTAATTAAGAACTCAAAATTCCTTCAAAGTACTCTCTTAAAAGACTTTTATTAATAAAATATTCATCAAGGATATTATATAAAACAAAATTTCCATTTTCTAAATAAAACGGAATATGAGAAAAATCAATCTTAAAGCTTTTTAATCTTTTTGATCCATTACCTTTTTGATTATATTTATTTTGTCTAATTCCAAATTCCTCCACTGTGTAAAAAATATATTCATGATCAATATGTTTAATATGATATTGGCCATTATCAACACCATATTCTAAATGAATAACTTGAGTTACTATATCCTCATTATCTGTTATATCAAAGTCATCAATAATCTCTTCAAATGTGATATTATTTTCATCAATTAATATCCATAATGTATCAGCCATATTTTCTGAATATAATTTGCTAATACTTATTTTGCCTAGATTTTCAAAAAAGAACTTCTTTCCAAACTGTAACTCTTCAAGTAAAAATAACTGATCAAATCTATTTTCCATAATATCACAATTATCTATTCTAAAAGATATTCTTTTTATAAGCCTTTTTTTAATTAAATCTGTGAAAATGTTAGCTAATCTATAGCTAACATTTTTTAGAAAAATAGTTTTTTTGATTCGTCTATCAAATATTCTTGGTTTGTTACTAACTATAAACTCCATATCATAATTTAAAGTTACTAATCCATATTTATAAAATTGCTCATCTACTTGTTTTAAATTAATAGATTTATCTAAATATAGATTATTAATATCATCCACATTATTTGAATATAAAGAATTTCTTTGTTCTAGAAATAATCTATATAATAATTCCAAGCAACGAAAATAAATGAAATTTTCTTTTAAATACTCTACGTTATTTTGCAAATTAAAATAACCATCATAATTACTAATTCTTTCATCTTCAAATACTTTCACAATATTTTGAGTTTCTAAAATAAATAGATTTTTATTACAATATTCTCTTTTTCCCCATTCTGGTGATCGCATAATATCTTTCTCAGTGTAATTAGACATCCTTTCAATATACATATCATATTGAATAATTTCGTATTCCTTAATCTTTTTATAAATGTTAGTTATAATATTAATTAAACTTCCATTATTTATACAACTTATTATATATGGAAATATTTCATCTACGAATCTTGAATCTTCTTCTAAATATCTATGATATAAATATGGATAAAAATAAAAACTTTCTCCAGCCAGTCTTCTATCCAAATCAAATTTCTCTTCTTTTTTTAACTCCATAAGTATTTCATAAAATCTATCCCTACTAATTTCAAACATTATTCGTATCCTCTCTTATTTATATAGACTTACCTCAAATATATTCCCATCAGGACTTTTGGTAAATCACAGATCTATATAAGTAATTTTTTTATTTAAGCTAATTTCCCCCTATTTGCATTAATATTTATTAAAGTTACTTTTTATTTTATAAATTTGTATTTAATATATTTCATTTTCAATAATTTAATTTGGTTAATATATAAGATTTTACATTACGAATTTAATAGAATTAATATCAATTAATTTTTGATTAAGAAAGTTATTATATGCCTCTTCTACATTTATATTTATAATATGTATTTTTCCATCTGTATCAAACAAATCAAAATGAACATATCCCACTGATTCTATTTTACCTAAAGATGGAATTGCAAAAGCATTGATAATTTTCCCAGCTAATTTCCGTTTCTTTAGCTTGTCCTCATATGCTAACTGCTTAACGATATCATAGGTACTTGGATATTGTCCTTCTATTTCTCCAACTGAGTTAAAATAGAAATCATAATACTTAGAATCTATTATATATAAGACATCATTCTTCACATCCAAATTAACTACATCTGGAGTCAACTTACCTTTCGGCTTATTTCCTTTAGTAAATCCATACTTAAATAAAATCGGTTTTTCAATTTCAGTTATTGAGTCTTTATAATGGTTATCAAATATATGAGAATTAACTTCCTCCCAAACATATTCAAATTCTCTAGTCCCATATATATTAATTTCATTCTCATTATAGTTAAACTTTTCTTTATCTATATATGCTTTCATTGATTTAATCAATCGTACATTTCTATCAATGAATTCCACATTTAGCCTATTACTTAATAAATTAGAAATATATTCATTATCATCATAAGGCAAATCTATGTAGTCACTAAAATTAATACTGAAATCAAATAAGTCCAGCTTTGTGAAAAACTTAATTGCTTTGGTCAATATATATTTATGAATTAACCTTATTGTACAATCCTCATCTATGCTTTTTTTATTTGTAAACATATCAATATATATTGGTCTTCCATTTGATATTATTACATTATTGTACTGTACAGTTTTTCCCCAATTAATACTGTCTGTTCCATTTTTCTCATATTCAGCTTTCCTGCTTGTATACAATCCATATTTAATATAATCTTCAATAAAGAATTTAAATATAGTAATTTTATTATAATTTAATTTTTCGTCAATATAATTAAGTGTTTCTAATTCATCGTTTATTAAATTTTTCTTTACTTCTACATATTTATAAAATACTTTAACAATTAACTTTGAATGTTTTAAATTATACTCATTATTAGATTTATTTTTAATATATTTAGGTAAAATAAATAGAATTAAATCACCAAAACTTATTAATCCTACATATCTAAATTTAATTTGTCTTTTCTGTGTATTATCATTTTTTATATCTATAATCTTTTTTCTACTAAAATAATCCTTAAAGTCTACAAAACTAACCTTATATTTCCTACATAAACTCTCTATTTGTGTGAATTCTATAACTTCATTTTCCACAAAATAATTTATCATGCAGTTGGCTCTATAGAAAAATTAAAGATACTCTTAGTATCAGCTTTGTCTTTATACTTTTTAATTATTTCAGTTAATGCTTTTTCATTAAACATTAGATTTTTGTTATGTCTAACACAGTCTTCACATAAATACATTATTACTTTATTGATAAATACTTTTTCAAACGTTTCATCACTTCTGAAATCTTCTTTTTTCAAAAAGAATGGTCCGATTAGCTTATCTTCATTTACTTTTTTATCAATTAATGTATCGTTTATATGATGTCTAAAATCATTCCACTTAATATTACCTATACCTTTAATATTAACACTATATGAATCCATTTCACTCTCATTTTCATCTATTCCTACATATTCAAATGCCCATCTTCTTTTAAATGCACTATCTAATGGGAATACACCTTGATCTGCACTATTCATAGTACTCCATATATATAAATTTTGAGGTAAATATATTCCTTTATTACATATATCATCTTTAATACTTGAATCAATATCTGTTGACATTATATATTCTTTTAGTTCCTTATCTATTGCAACCCTATATTCACTATTTCCAGTATCATCTCGATCTAATATTTGAAAAAAATCACCAAATATAGATGCTGCTTCACCTCTATTAATTTCTTCTATTATCATTAAATAATTATTATTCTTATTATTTATTGCTTTTAAGATCATTTCTAAAAATGGACCTGGAACATACTCATAACTTATGATTGGTTCTTTATTACTCTTATCTCCATTACTGTCTATTATATTATCTACTGCACCTAAATCTCTATAGATAGGAATTGGCTTGTATCCTCCTATAAACTGGTTATATGAATATTGACTATAAAATGTAACTCTTTTAAATAAATCAGGGCCTCCAAATAAATTGATTGCTTTGTCATTTATGCTCCAACTCTTACCTGTACCAGGAGCTCCATAAACTATTAAATTTCTTGGTTCATCATTTACTGCATTATATACTAAAATATCATTATAACTTCTCATTATATTTCCTTTCCAAAGTAGCTAAACCATCTACTTTTATCTTCATTAAAGTATTCTGATTGATTTGCAACTATTACTATTTTTATATTTTCTAATTCATTTTCATTAATGCGATATTTATTTCCATCCTTAATAATAAAATTAGACTCCAAACATTTGTTCATAAGAATATCTCTATTGGGTGCACCAATTCTAACTGCCTTTTGGGATCTACTTACCAATATATCTTTATATAATTCTATATAATTGCACATATAACTTGATCTTTCCAAATGATTAACAATATCATAATTATCTATCCAGGCCTGTTCTATATCATATTGATACAATAAATATAAGACTTTCAGTATTTTTATAAATGGTTTATCATAATTGCCATCTAAAGTATATCCAAATCCAGAACCATTAGGTTTAGGGAATTGTATTCTAGATAATATAGCTATTATAAATTCTTTATATGATATATTTTTATTTTTTACTTGCATAGCTATTGGTGTTATATGTAATATTAGATTATTCTTATCCCTTTCTGTATGTCCCATTCCATTAGATGTAAATATTCCTATATAAGATCCCCATTTCTTCTTATAATCTTCATCTGTAAATAAACTTTTTCCTTTTAATGGAGTAATGATCCCTATATCCTGTAGCTTTTTACCTAATTCAACATTATTAGTTTTGGTATCTTTTATAGGTTCAAATCCATCTAACAGCTTCACTGCAAGATCCTCTGATATATTTTTCACTCTATCTAAATTCCACTCCATAACATCCCTCCTGTTAAATTATATATCCTTATAATTATACAACATAATACATATATTAGACAAATTAGTAATAAATTCATTTATAAATACATAAAAAATAAAGAATAACCTATAATTAAGCTATTCTCTATCAAATGCAACTAATTTAAGCTGTTCATTTTTATTACTTTTATTTACCTATTCTCAACTTTACACTTATATTTGTATCCTTTTCCTTCTATAATATTAGGTAAACTTTGTGTTATTTTATTTACAATTGCTATTAAAACATCCACAACTATTGAATTCCCAGCTTGTTGATAAATTTGTGTATCAGAAACTACAATTTTAAAACTATCACAGAAACCCATTAATCTTAAGCACTCTCTTGGAGTTAATTTTCTTATTCTTCCCTCTGTAGTAACATAGTTATCTACACCTGCTCTATGCATTTTATGCATTGTTGTTAATAACGGTCTTGCTACTTCTAAATCTATCTTAGGTTTTGAATAAAAATTCTTTGTACCACTTGATAATACATACTTTTCTACTTTTTTAGATAGAAAATATTTTTCTAAATCATGCATTGTTTTATCCATATTTGTGTTCTCCTCAACAAATACAAAATCACCATGCCAGTTGAATTGTTGATTTTTCTTTTGACATAATTGTATATCACCATCAATTTGAGTCCACTTTTTTCGAAGATTTTTATCATCAGTTACAAATGCAACACCTTTGCTATTTAAATAATATTTTCCTGAAACATTATCTAATAAATAATCTTTCATTTTTTTGTTAAGCTCTACTTTTTCAGGCTCTTCGAATATTTTATCTAACTCTAAATCATTTCTAAAACCTACGACAAATATTCTTTCTCTATTTTGAGCTACACCATAATCTTTGCTATTTAAAACCATAAGTTTCCATTGGTATCCAAGATCATCAAATATTTGACTCATAGTATTCCATGTCTTACCACCATTATTGCTAAGTACAGCCTTTACATTTTCATAAATAAACACTTTGGGTTGAATTTCTTTAACTAGCCTTGCATATTCATAAAATAAAGTTCCTCTAGTATCTCCAAGTCCTCTTTGTTTTCCTACCATCGAAAATGATTGACAAGGACTCCCGCCAACAAATAAATCAACATTATCCGTATATTGAGTACCATCAATAAAAGAAACATTCCAATGAAATCTTTCATCTGTAATACCATAATTAGTAATATAACTTTGTCTTACAAAATTTGATTTTTCTTTTCCATTATATAAGTTATCTACATATTTTTTCTTTTCAGTATAATCTTCTATTTGTCTTAATTCACTATGTATATGTAAAGTTTCAATTTTTTCATCTAGCATATTTAATTGCGATATTACTTCTTTTACTTCTTTTAAAAATAATTTCGTATTAATATTTATGTTAATAGATATTTGGTCATATAATTCTTTATTATTCTTTTCTAACAAGCCTAGTATTAAAACTTTATCAACATTCTCTATATCAGTGTATGAATCATATTTTTTGTATATTTTCTCTATTTCTTTTTTTTCTTTTCCATCTTTAATTTCATTTAAAATATACTTAATATCTATTTTAGTATCACTACATTCATTTTGTAATTCAACTATTTTATAGTTTATTTTATTTAAATGTTCATCCAAATCGGTTAAATATTCATAATCTGAATCTACTTTTATATCAATCCTCTTTATGATCTTCTTTAATCTATTTAATTCATCTTTTATTTCCATAAAATTAATTCCTATATTTTTTTTAAATATATCTACATCGCCATTATCAGATGCAAACACTATTTCATGTTCTATTCCCATCCTTTTAAGCGCATGTTCTATAGCTCCAATACCACTAAAAACTGTTGCAATTTTTAACATGTTTAAATCAACCTTTCTCGTTTAAGCCTAAGCTTCATTATATCATACTTTCAATTATATTTTAAATCATTTCCCCCTAATTATATAGAACCTTTGTTCTTATGTAAATATCTTATTAAAATAATAATATTTCCATATTTTTCATTATCGAGATTGCCTTACTTCATAAAACTTATTTAACTAGAGTTACCCTAAATATTTTAGTATAATTAACTTACACTTTTGAAGGGATTTGAGTATTTTGCAATCTTTTAATAAGAACTCTAATAAATATAACTATGCTGACCTTAATCCTATAAGAATATATGAATTAGTTAGAAGCAGAAGCATAAAAACATTTCCAAATCATTTTTGGGACTGTGATGAAAGCACTATATATGCGTCACAGATCACAAGATATTTAATTGAAAACATTCTAAACTGGACTGATGATGATATTAAAGAAAAACTTCGTAAATTCACGTTCAGAGACAATCACCTTGGAGGGTTAATTTGTTGCAAATACAATGATAGTCCATTCGCTGCAATTACAGCTGCTTATCCAGATAAGAACTTCCATGCATGGGATTTTGTTAATGCACCTAATGATTACTGGCAAGGAGAAAAAGGAAAAGAAAATGCTATAGCTGCTCTAAAGTGGCTAATTGAAGAAAAACTTAAATGGTCTAAAAATGAAATTATAGAAAATTTAAATCAGGATGTATTTACAGAAAATAATCTGCTCGGCATGTTAAAAAAAGCCTTTAATTGTAGTCTATTCGAAGCTATAGATGCAGCATATCCAGGAAAATTTAAAAAATGGGAAATTGGTTACCATGTAAAAAATGATTATTGGAATAAATATGAAGGTATACTTGCTGTTAAATGGCTTATTGAAAATAAATTAAAATGGAATGATAAAGATATTAAAGAGAATTACTCCAAACAAATTTATGAAGACAATAACCTATATGGCATGATTCAAAGTTGCTTTAATTCAAGCCCATTTGAAGCTATAAATTCTGCATATCCTAATCGTTTTAAAGAATGGGAATTACCAAATGTTCCAAGGAATTTTTGGAATTCAAAAGAAAATTGTATTAAAGCTACAATATGGTTAATTGAAGAAAAAGTAAAAATTGATATTGCCACTGCCAAACAAGAACTTTCTAGTAGGCACTTCAAGGATAATAATTTAATAAGCCTTTGTGATAAATATACTTTAACTAAATTAATAGAAATGCTTGAAGAGGGAAGTTCAGCAGATAGCTCACCTTCTTCTACAATTTTATCCCAAATAATTTAATGATCTTATACAATTACCTAACCCAAGCTCCACTCTTATCAACTGCATACCCATCAGGAGTAACACAATTACAATACATAACTCCCTGTTCATTGAAATCATAGCAGGCACTATCAATCCAAATCCAGAAAGGCTTATCCTTACTGCCCCTAACCATCTTGCAATTTCCATCTAAATAATACCAAAATCCATCACTACTATCATGATACCAAGCATCCTCTAATGCATAACCCTTAGAATCAAAGATATACCACTCACCCTCAATTTCCTTCCAACCATTTTGTGAAGTATAATAATATTTATTCGTAGTATCTGTGCACCACCACCATCCAACTTCATTTTTATTCCATCCAAGCTTCCAGTCCCCATCACTAGAACTCTCAGCTCCAACTAATCCATTAACAATAGCTCTTGCAATAACTCCTGAATTATAAATATCAGCATCATCACTTATCCGCAAATAAACATTCAACTAAAATTGCAGGCATAACAGTTCTATTAAGAACAATAAGACTTCGTGTCTTTACCCCTCTATTAGTTAAATTTAGATTATCAGCCAAAACACTACTTACCTTAGCTGCATATTTATTAGCAACTTCTGATTTTCCAGTAACACAAACTTCTGGACCATTCCCTCCCCCTGCATTAATATGAATTTCCACATATAACTCAACACTTTAATATTTTGCTATATCATTAGCTTGGTTTGCCCTACAATAACAATCCTCATAATTATATGTGTTACTATCATCCATCCTAAGTAAATTAACCCTATGTGCTTTTTCCTGTAAATACTCTACAACCAAAACTGCTATTTCTCTAGTAGCGTTACTTTCATCAAGTCTTGCAACTACTCCACATCCTTTGTTTCCACTAGCAGTATGACCTACAGCTATAATAAAATTACTCATTTTTTAATATACCTCCATGTAAATTTCTTCTGTTTTCATATAATCTGTATGACTTTACATTACATATACAAAATATGAAATGTAAGATTACATGAGCTTATTTTAATATTAAGGATATTAAAATAAGCTAGTATTACCTAATTCAATCACTAGCCATTTGTAAAATTTATATATAAAAAAGAATTATTTCTAATATTTTGATTAAACCACAAAAAGGTACAAAACTAAGTTTAGTACACAATATGAGGTATAAATAGTCTTCATATATATTTATATATTGTGGATTGAAGAGTTCATTTAACCTTTTTGTGGGCTAATCATATTTTAAAATATTAAGAAAATTTAATCTGCGTATCTTTCCTTACACTTATCTCTATTTGGACAATACTCACATGAATTTTTCTTAGAATTTGCCACAGGCAAAATACCATTAATTATAAAATTATTAATCTGATCAGAATCTAAATTATTTTTCATACTAATTTCTTGTTTGAATTTTTCATGATTTTCTTTTATATTAAAGTTTTTAGGAATCCAAAATTCATTCTCGTTCCACTGAGAAGACTTTCTATTACCTATAGTAATTCTCTTAATTTTTTCTTTAAACAATTTTGGGTATTGAGGGAAAAACGTCCACAATTCATCTAACATTCTATCATAATTAATTATCTTGTTATCCTCATATAATATAAAGCTAAATAAATTAGCAAAAAAATGTTCTATCGCAAAATTCTCAGTATAGTATTCTTTATTGTTGTTTAATCTATAATAAAATCCTCTTAAATAACAATATTTCGTAATTTTATTACCATCAAATGTCTTTTTCTCCTCTAATTTATACAGCTCACAATCTATATCTTTTTTTTCTGTAAGCCCTTTTCCCTTGCTTCTTTCAATAGTTGATTCTACTCCCAACTCTTTTAGTAGACTTTCATAAAAATGTTCATTGTTTTTATCAACATTTATTAATCTTGATAAAATTTTATTTACAGGAGCTTTTAATAATAACCAAAATACATATCTTCCTATAAGGTCGCTATTTTCTAATATAATTAATTGTCTAGATATTACATTTTTTTCTAACTCCAAATTTTTTAATTCTTTTATCTTATTTAGTTTATTTTTATTTAAAAATAAATTTTCTGTAGCTTTCTTAGAAGGAAAGCTATCTCTATCAAAATCAGATATAGTTATTTCATTACAGCATCTATTATCAATTCCCTCTATCGAATCTAATGTAAATACTTGTAAATCAGATTCTTCCTCCTCTTCGTTATCTATACTATTTATATAGAAATTAATGGCATCATATAAATAATTGTTATTAACCCTAATACTACTTTGTCTGCATTCAATAATTTCCTTTATTTTCTTCAACATTGCCTTAACTATATCGTTATCTTGCTCTGTATAAATGTTTTTTTCTACTATTTGTTCAAGATTCTTTAAATGAATATTCATATCTATATCATAATCATCTTCATAAAATATAATATCTGTTATTTTTTTTACTTCTTCAAGAATCTCAATAATCTCATCTAACCTCTTTATTTCTATTGAAAATGGACCATAAAATTCTTTTATTTTATCATATTGACAATTTATAATATTATCTCTTAAAACATTTATCCTATCTTGCCATTGGTTTAATATTTCACAATCAATAAAATAATTTGCTATTAATCGTAGATCTTCTAAAAATTCCTTAGATATTGTACCAGACTTGCTTTTGAGCATTCCTGTTTCAAAAATCTTGCATAATGAATCTATATCTATATTTATACTTTTTTTATTACTATTCCACATAGAGTATATTTCTTTTAGAAATATACCTATACTCTGAAATTTTATGGATAGTTTTTTTTGTTTTGTTATTCCTCCACCGAATACTGATAATCTATCTATTAACGTATTTCTATTAACTGCATATATTTTATCCTTACAATTAAGTAATGTTTTATTATATGTGTTCATATCATCATACGCCTTAAAGCTAATTGTATTTAAGTCTTCTGCTGATTGTGATTTTATTTCACGTTGTCCATTAAGTGTTTTAGCAAATATATCACCTATATACATTTTTTTATCTTCTAAACTACTTATATATTCAATCTCTTTGTTTTCAAAAGTTTTTATAATAATACCATTAACCTCTGTGTTTTTTGGCTCAAAACACAATACAGGAATGATTTCATATCCTAGTTTCTTTAACCAATAAATCATTCTCTCTTGAATAGGCGTAATATAATAAAATCCTTGCAAATATATTCTGAATTTACTATTTGACAAGTCTAATAAACCTTTTTTTAAAATATTTTTTACTGTCCTATCGAAATCCTCTTTAAATAGTTCAATATTTTTATCATAATTATATAATTTTATATCAAATGCTATAAAGTTATCTTCCATGTATATTTTCTCCATTAGATTAAGAAATAGTTCTTCCTCATCAGTATCAACAAATTTTTCATAATCCATAGTTAAAATATTTAATTCTTTAGCTACTCTGAGTGAATTATATATATCTCCTAGACACTTGCTAAATCTTTTTACTATATTGGTATTTGAATTATCTTTAAGTATTTTTCTGATATTAACTATATTCTCGTATTGCTTCTCTTTATTGTTCCAAAACTCGAAGATTTCATCTATAATTTCACCCATTGATATAGCATTAGCATTAGGTAAATCTAATAAAATTACATTTGCAGTATCTTTATAAGCTGTTATTATCAAGCTTTCTTCATTCTCTAAATCTAACTTTTTTAGATCTTGTAATTTATCGTATGCAAGTATTTTCTTCATGTTTAATAACCCCCTCCAAAAAAACCACCATTTTCAAGTATTTTTGCATGCGTATCATCTTGTATTTTTACTGGTGCTAATACATATAATTTTTCTTTTGCTCTAGTCATAGCTACATAAAGTAAATTTTCTTCATCTATTCTTATATCTGTATCTTCTATTTCTTTTAAATGATTATAATTTTTATTTTCTATATAATCTATTTTATTACTATTTTCCTTGGCTTTTCTATTGCTTTCCTCATTTTTATAGTATATGCCAATATTGTTATCCTTAATAATTATGTCAAATTTATTATTACACTTTTCAATATTTCTATAATAGTGTTTGTCTGTAAGTAATATTACAGTATCAAACTCTAATCCCTTTGTTGAATGGAATGTGCTAATTAAAACCCTATCCTCTGCATTCTTCTCTTCTGAACTTTTAGTATCATTATTAAGTTTTAAATTCCTAGTTAGAAATTGCTCAATATCTGAAAAACTAGATGTCACACCTCTGTTAATAAGTTCTTCTAGAATAAGCAACAAATTTTGCCTATAAAGGGAATCATCCTTACTAGGATTAAATTCATATATAATGTCAGTTAATATAGTAAATGGTGTTTTTGAATTATTTACATAAGTCATTACATCTTCCAATATTATATCTACTAATTTAACATTATATTGAGTTAAGAATGTAATTGAATTAATATTCAAATTAAAATTGCAATAATTAGTGTCTAATAATTGAACTTTATGTATTATAGATTTTGGGTACAGAATAACTCTAATTAATGTTAATAACTCTCTAGCTGCTTTTGATTGAAATAAGCTTCCCCCTTTTTCTATACTACATTCAATTCCGGCATGCTTTAATTCTTCAAATATTTTTTTAGCTTCAGAGTTATTTCTAACAAGTATAGCTATTCTATCTTCTTTGTTAAATTTATTATTATTACTATTTCTCTTTTGTGTTATTTGTGGAATTTCAATTCTTACTATTTTCTCTATGCAAGAATATTTATCATTTCGATAAAACCTTCTTATATCAACTCCTTTGCTTCCACTATTATTAGATTCCAAACTTTTATACTTCTTGTTTTTTAAATTCTTAAAAACCTTATTTATTTGATCAAGAATCTCCTTTTTAGTTCTATAATTATTTACTAAATCTAAGCTTTCATCAACTATACCATTAAAGTTTTTCATTGACTCTGGATTAGCATTTCTAAATCTATAAATTGCTTGAAGACTATCTCCAACTGCAAATAAGTTTCCCTTAGTAATGTTTAAAATCTTACTAAGAATATTAAACTGATTACTAGATGTATCTTGACATTCATCTATAAATACATATTTATATGTCCTTATTTTCTTTTCAAAATTATCATTATAAATTAGCATATCGCTTATTTTATAATTTATATCATTCATAAGAATATTATCATCATCTATCAAGTCACTCATAAATTCTTCAGAAATCTTATTGCAAATTAACCTTATTAATTTTGAAATATTTTTAATTTTTTCAGAATCACTTTCGCAATCAATAATATAGTTATCTATTTGAGATACATTTGTTTTTTCATTTGTAATAATATATTTTATTATTTTTTTAAGATTAATATCATACATTCCATAATCTTCACAACTAAATGTAGTTATTTCAAATTCATTTGTAATAATATCGTCAATGAATTGTCCTAATTTATCAGTGAACTTTCCCATTGATATGTTATTTGAATATCCATACCATGATCCTAGCTGCTCAATTACAGTTCTTAGATATTTATGTAGTGTGCATATTGTTAAATCATTTATATTTTCTAAAAGATAAAGGCATCTTTTATTCCTTGTTAACCTCCAACGTTCTTTTAACTCATTATAAATTTTTTCATATATATCTTCAGTTGAGTTATTTGTAAAAGTTGTTAGTAAAATATCTTCTAACTTTGCATCATAATCTAGCAATAAATTCAATACAGTCTCAACAATAGTAGTCGTCTTTCCTGTTCCAGCACCTGCATTAATCAATAAATTTTTATGTGATGCAGATACAGAAGCTATGTACTGAGGATAATTGAATTTGTCTACACTTTCTATAATCTCCTTTTCTTCGTCAGAGATATTTATATAAATTTTTTTATATTCTAATTTTAAATCATGAAAATATACTTTTATCAATTTATTATTTAGTTTATTTATGTGTAAAAGATTAATAATATTTTGCTTGTCATTTTTATGGCAAAAAACATTAATCTTCTTTGCTTTTAAAAACTCATTCTTTAAATCTTTGATAAAATCATTATTAAAGTCAAAGTTTTCATACAGTAAATAAATCATCTTATTTCACCTCAAATTCCTTGTATTTATCCTCTAACTCATCTATATTTCTTAATCTGCTTATAGTTGCTCCTTCATCCGGTGAATTGTCATATTTCATGTCATTACTACAATAATTAAGAGTTGCAAGCAAGTAAAAATTATCTATAAACGCTATCTTTTTATGCGTGTTTGATTTTATCAACTTAAAGTTAGTTTTATCACCTATTTCAAGTTCTAAATCAATTATTACTTCTTCAGTTTTTATATATCTTTTATCTGTATCACATTGAATTCCGTACTTGATTCTAACATCTATGCCTCTATTTACTGCATTTATAATTGGCTTTTTATATATTTTAAAAGCTTCCTTATTAAACCATGGGCATTCTAAAAATATGTTATTCTTAGCTATATTAATACTATCTAAAATCCAATATTTAACTTCATCATCATCTAAAAATCTTTTATTTCCCCATATTTCTCTATACCTTAATAAATGTTGACTTTCCTTTAATCGTCTATTCTCATTAGTACTTATCTGTTCAATACCTTGTTTCCCTATTATAATACCTTTATTTATTCCTATCCTTTCATCAACACTTCTGTAATTATTTATCATGTTAGAAAACATTATTATATGTGTCTCATTATTACGGCCTGTCCTTAAAAATTCTTCTTCTTCAATAATTTTTAGTTCATCATTAATCCAAAGCCCTTTTGACTCCAATTTACTTAAAATAATTTTTTTATGTTTCTCTTGGCCTACCACAATAGTAATATTGCTATTCTCCCTGATAATATTATAAATTAATATATTAATCATTCTTTCTAAATCATCATCATAATAATAAGTTCTATTATTTATCTCACTATTCATCATCTCAACCGCCTCATCCATTTTTACATATCAAAAGTATAACTATATTATTAATCATATCCTAAATTAACAACTCATCCTATGTAATTTAATTCCTATATCTTTATTTTAACACTTTTATATAACAATTTTCATATTTTTACATATAAAATATACACCTAAAAAAAGGCAGCTCTGATGCAATTAAGAACTTCTCATATCAAAAATGGTCCATCACAACTTAAAACTTAATTAATATTCTATTTCTATATATATAAGTTGCAATAATTATTTTAAAATTAAGAATACTAATATACGTAATCCAATAATGTTTCAATGTAGAATCTTAACTACAACTTATATAGTAACTAAATTATTTAATTTTCTATATAAGATATATGCATCTCAGCCATATATACTAAATGTAGGGGAGTATTTGTATTTCACTCACCAGATATGGAGATACAATTAAATTTACTTATAAATAAGGGGGTCTATATGAATTTTAAGTATATTGAAAAATTAGTTACTGACTGCAAAAATGGTGATAAGTTATCAAAAGAAAAATTAGCAGAGGAATTTAGACCTTTAATCTTTAATATTTCTAAAAGAACTTTTATTGATAGATATGGAATACAAGATGTTCAAAACGAATGCTACCAAACGCTTTTCAAATGCGTTTCCTTATATAACTTAGAAAGACATAGATTTGTTGCTTATGCTACTAATGCCATTAAAAATAATATAAATGATCTTGTCAAAAGAATTAAAACTAGAAGAGCTACTGAAGGAAATGATGCTTTAAGTCTACATGAAGATGTTGAGAAAGATTTACCCTCTCAGGATATTAGCCTAGAAGATTTATTTTGCGATAGATGTGATTATGAGGAATTAAGATTGGCGCTTAATAATTTAAATGAAGAGGAAAAAGAGCTTATTGATTTTATATTTTATAAAAATAATACAGTTCAAAATTATGCTTATTTTAAAAATATGCCTTACTCTACTGCTAATCTTAAAAAGAAAGTTATCTTGAAGAAAATTTTTAATTATATAAATCTACATTATAATCAAATTGAATCTATACAACGAATCCAAGGCTGAGTTTTCAGCCTTGGATTTCCTTTTGTCTATCTTTATCTTATCTTTGTTTATTATCTCTAGTCAACGCTAAAAGTACTAACAACCTTTGTAGTTTCTTTAATGTAAGTCACAGCAACTTCATCAATACCATCGCAAATAGATCTAAGGCTACAGCCTTCACAACCCATTCTTATTTCCTCTTCCATTAAAGAACAGCCAAGTTGACAATTTAAAGTAGAATCTCTAATCACTATGGCAATCTCTTTTTTATCAAAGTATTCATTGTATTCTGTAGTCATTTTAATTTCATCTTCATTCATCTAGCAACACTCTCCAAAATTTATTTACAGCTTAAAAATTTTAACTGCTACTATGGATATATGTTTTAAACTCAAAAATCTCATTAAAATAAATAACTTTTCCATCTCAATAACTTCTTAGCCCGCATTTTTGGCGCATATTCTGAAGAATATATATGGTGAACCATATATATGGTAATATTCTTCTCCATAAATATGGTACAGAATAAATATGGTAAACCATATTTATTGTGAAGAATATTAGAATATACCTACTTTAATCGTATATCCTAAGTGAGAATACTAAGTAAAGGAGATATATTTATGGCTAAGAAAAAAATACCTAAACCACCCAAAAATGATTTCGCTGCCGAAGAGGAAGTTGATGTCTGTAGTTTTACTGATGAACCTATTATAGCAGGAGAATGTATTGCATCTTTCTCCTTTGATGATGATTTTGCTGTTGAAAGTGATGGAGCAGCTACTACCTCACCAAGCAATCCTGTTACTCGATCTGAAATAATTAATGCTAAAACTATAGATTTTACTAATGCCCCTAATATTAAAACTGATAACACAAGTAACAGTAATGCTGACACTAACAATAATACTAATATTAAAGATGATAATTTAAATACTTCTTCTACATTAACTCCTAATGTAGAAACTCTTTCTAATAACAAAGATATCTTAAGAGATAATAGAAAAGCGCCAATTGTTAATGGATGTGCTCCTCCTATTTGCGGAGAGTATTTGGATGTTAAAAGAACCTATATGCTCAGATCCTCTACTGTTAGAAAATTAAATGAACTTAAGAGTATTAATCATGATTTAAATACTTATGTCAGTACATTAGTTGATCTAGCTATAGCTCATTATTATGATCACATAGTAACTGATGGTGGTACTAAATAATTATTTATCCTTTAACATGAAATAATTATCTTAATCTCATATATCCTTAACAGGAGGTGATAATCATGGAGATAAATGAATTAATTAATCTAATTGTAAATAATGGCTTTCCAGTAGCTGTAGCGGCATATTTGCTAATTCGCTTAGAGAAACAAATTAATACTCTATCTGGTTCAATTAACAAACTAAATACCATAATATCAACAAAGCTTGGAGTTGTTATAGATGCAGATTCATCTAGTGATGATTCTCATAAAGTGGCATGAGAAAAGGCAATAAACATTTTTTATTTAATGTTTATTGCCCTTAAAATTACCAATACTTTAGTCTTTATAATATCTTATAGTGATATTAACCATATGAGTTGCAAGTGATATAGCTTTTAGTGTATCCCTAATTAGTGTTACGTAAAAAAATATCACAAATTCATTTTTTGAATAATGCGATATCTCTATTTATTATTAATTTTCACTACTATATAAATAAGAACATTGTAACCAAAAATTCTGTAGCCGAGAATACATATTAAGGCTTGCTTACAATCTTTTAAATTTATTTAACATTAATACTTGCTAAATCTACTTATTTGCTTTACTACTTCTCTAATTACATTTGTTATTTGTTCATACTCTAGTTTTTCAACCAATCTGAAGTACAGGCTTTTTAAGAAAGTAGTTACATTAAACTCAATAACTAAATCTTTTTGATATATACCTGTTTTCTTTATTTTACTGAAGTTTCTAATCCAATCTTCCACTTCTTTTGTGGGTATAATTTTTCTTTCTATTATAGCCTTAACAACTGTAACCATACGTTCATCTTCAAAATGAATATATCTATAATAATTTACATTCACTTTTTTGTAAATTGAATGTAATATCTTTTTTAATCCTCCATATCCAATTTCTTCACATCTTGCAAATTCATCAAGAGCATCAGCGCCATGAGCCCCTCCATGTGCCCAGCCTTTATCTTCTACATATCCTCTAACATCCTTGTCATCATTATAAAATTTCAAAACGCTGTTAAAGGCTTTTTCAATATCACTTTCTGATATGAAATTTTCCCTTCTGTGTCTACAAATAATACCTGCAACTATTTCAACCGAGAAGGTTCTACAGAAAACCGAATCATTAATGTCACCTAATCCCTTACTAATATGCTCTCCATCTAACGCTATCCATAGCAATTCATAAACCTCGTTTCTTGATAGAATCCCATCATTTATCCATCTATCTAGATTGGAAAGTATCAAATCGTCACGTAATTCACTATCAATATCCCCTATGTTATCCATCATCGCTAAAGATAATTCATATGGGTTTACACCATTAGGTACGTCATAGTCATTATTTTTTATACTCTTTAGCAATTCTTTTAATGCTTGTTTTTCCAAATAATATTCCTCCCATTTTTAAACCTTTCACTAAATCCACTTAACCTGTTTTTTAATTTGCTATTGCTTTATTCTTAATATATTTTTTGTTTGCATATCACTTTATATATTACGCCACTATAGAACTCAATAAAATTGTAATAGAAGCATAATAATAAACTACCATTAAGCATTAATTATAGCATATTTTGTTAATACTGCATTATTCAATTTTCAAAGAACCTTTTCGTATTCACAGAATATATCATCAAGACTCTTCTTGAAACAAAAGAAGGAGAAACTCATCCATATAAATTTAGCTCAATATACTTTTTTTCTTCATCAAATACTGCTTTGGTGGTATTCCAAATTTATTTCTAAAAGGACCTACAGCTATATTTTCTAGTTCTTTTATTTTGTTAGTACTAAACGTCATGATAATTTTAATATGCTCGCTACTCTCGTAAGTCAATGTTCCTCTCATCCAATCAGCAGCATATCCCAAATAAACATCCAACCCCCAAATTCCAGAAACAATCAATATGCAATACCAGAAGCTTAAGCTCCTAGTATTACATTGATACTTTCTTCTATAAATTTCCCAAATGTGCTTGCAGGACTCAAGGCATGCCTTCAATCCCATAGTTAATGTTTCGCATACACCAATGAAGATATTAATATACTTCAAGCAAAAGACAATGTACGCCTTGTATAACAATCATTAAAGTATTATCTCTCGCATATAGTCCATTCTGCTTGAAGTAATTAATATCTTTTAAATTAACTCGCCTCAGCTCACACAAAGGAAGTAATCGACAAGCTAAATTTAAATTACCTAAATACTTTATAATATTGTATTTTATCCTGGTATCAAAAAAATAATGTATAGACATTATTCAGCTTGCCTATTACAAAATTATAACTCGCTAACGCTTAGACAAAGGAGGAATTGGACAAATGGTTGTCCAATTCAATCCATTATATTAAAGAGCACTTCGTGCCCTTTTGTGGCTGCCGCCACTACCTATCTTTATAATTTATATTTTTGTACGTAATGTTTTATATTTATTTAATAATTATTTTAACTAGATAATAATATAACTATACATGTAGATGATACATATACAGTAGTTATGTAGATGATAC
>LIDZ01009258.1_pt1 | contig 63942 bp, 52 predicted proteins | sample 644651 | NCBI WGS metagenome assembly LIDZ01 (sample SAMN03856242, study PRJNA289617) | food metagenome | isolation source: wine grapes on drying loft during traditional withering process | host: Vitis vinifera cv. Corvina | place: Italy: Gargagnago di S. Ambrogio di Valpolicella | collected 2014-01 | reverse complement strand
TACTTACAGGCGCTATATCTAAAGCGAAAGAGCGGCGGGTGTCATGATGATCGGCCTGGTATTTCTCGCGCTTACTATCGGTGTTTACTTACTGGCGAAGCGTATTTATACTTCTAGCACCAAAATGTATGCCTCACCGCTAATCATTACGCCGTTACTTATTATCGGCTTCCTGCTGATGACAGGAATTCCCTATGAATCTTACAATGCGGGAGGCAAATGGCTGACGGACTTGCTGCAACCAGCAACCATCGCCTTTGCGATCCCTCTGCATAAAAACTTCAAGGTACTCAAAAAACACGCCGCCGAAATTGCGGCAGGCGTGCTTTCTGGTACGGTAGTTGCAGTAATCTCATCCATGTTTCTCGCGAAATGGCTGCATCTCAGCAGCGATCTGGCGGCCAGCCTGGTACCGCGTTCGGTTACAACTCCGATCGCTATGAGCATATCGCAAAGTATCGGTGGCGTACCCAGCATTACGGCAGTCTTCGTCATTATGACCGGAGTACTGGGTACGATGATGGGTCCTAGTGTGCTTCGCCTCTTCCGCATTGACAATGAAATCGCACGCGGTGTATCGCTGGGAACCGCTGCGCACGGTACGGGCACGTCCAAAGCTTTCGAGCTAAGTTCGTTAACCGGAACCATCTCCAGTATCGCGATGATCCTGACGGCGCTATTCACAATAGGTGTAGCTCCGGCAATGCTCGCGGTTTTCCTCCACTAGGCCAACCCGGCTTGGGCCATAGACATGATCGCTGCAGTTTAACTGGGCGGTCATGTCTTTTTTTAAAATATAAGAATTTATATGCTTCACGCAATATTTTATCCTTATACCCTATCTTAAGCGTTAGAGTTTCACTGGTTGTCCGCTCTGGGCGGAATCATACGCTGCACAAGTGACTTTTAGCGTCTTATAGCCATCCTCATAATCACAGAGAATACGTGAGCGGTCACCCGTCCGTACGGCATACAGGAACGCTTCACTTTCAACTAAGTAAGGATTGCCTGTATTGACAAATTCGTTGCTATTGCCGCTGCGCACCTCCAAGAGGCGCTCCGGATTCCAGTCCAGCAGACCCCGGTCGTTGTAGAAGCTGAGACCCGCACTGCCTACACCATCTGGCAATACGCATGTGTTGGAGATATTGGCAATAATGCCGTTCTCAAGCTTCAAGGATACGGTGCCTACATCGGCAACACTTACGCCTTCATGCTGCTCATGAACAATACGGTTGCCAAACATGCCGTAAACTTCCTTCACTTCACCAGCCAAGTAGCGCAATAAATCTACGATGTGAGTAGTCTGCTCTGTGAACTGTCCGCCTGACTGCTCCTGATTACGCCACCATGCCACTCCCGGCATACCGCCCATCCATTGACCAACAATCATCCCTACCTTGTCACCGCTCAGAATATCCTTCAGCCGTCCTATATTTTCCTGATACCGGAAATGATAACCTACCGAGGTCAGCAAGTTATGCTCTTTAATTTCCTGCAGCAGACTCGCGGGAATTTCGGTGCTGGAGCCCAGCGGTTTTTCTATAAAAAAAGGAATATCCCTGCGGATGAGTGCACGTTCGATAGCTCCATGCGACTGTGGAGGCACACAAATATAAACAGCGTCCAGCTTATGGGCATCGAGCATCTCCGTTACATCACCATATCCAGCGGCATTATAAGGCCGGGCCATCTCTTCTCCCTTTTGCTTACTGCTGCCACAAACCGCCGTCAAAGAAACATCCGCCATACCTGCCAGCAAATCTGCATGTACCTTGGAGAACCAGCCTGTCCCAATAATTCCGATATTTAATGTCATTCTCTTACCTCCTGTGACTCTGTAATGTATGCCTTTTCATTAAGTATACGATGTTATCTGTGAAGAAGGAAAGTCCCCCCATTCCTCAGGAAGCAATTGCAGATAAGGGCTTTGCAAAAAACGATCATCCGCCAATACGATAATCCCTGTATCATTCTCGCTGCGAATCAGCCGTCCTCCGGCCTGAAGCACTTTACTCATCCCTGGGTAGACATAGGCGTAATCGAATCCGTTCTTGCCTTGCGCATTGAAATACCCACGCAGTAAATTACGTTCTAATCCAAGCTGTGGCAGACCCACTCCTACGACCATTACGCCATTCAGACGGTTGCCTGGCAGATCAACACCCTCGGAGAAAATCCCTCCCAGTACAGCGAAGCCAAGCAAGGTTTCTGGATTCTCAGCTTGAAAGGCAGCCAGAAAATCCTCCCTTTCCCGCTCACTCATGCCGGTACCTTGCACCTGTGTTACTATTTCAGGATATTTCTCGACAAACACCTCATAGACATTTTGCAAATACAAGTAAGAAGGAAAAAACACAAGATAATTCCCTTTCCTAGCGACCATTCCCTTCAGGGCATCACTTAGCGGCAGCAGCGAGTCCACCCGGTCACGATACCTTGTAGACACAGGCAGGATGGACACTTCCCATTGCTCCTTATAAAAGGGTGAAGCCACAACCACACTATAATCCTCCTCTGCTGCACCAATCATATCTCTGTAGTAGGACAGTGGTGAGAGCGTCGCGGAGAATAGAATCTGGCTGCGAAAACTCTTGGCCATTTGCTGCAACAGATAAGAAGGGTCCAGATTGAACAGCTTCAAATATACATCTCCGCGCCGAACCTCCGCATAAGTAATGTAGCGCTCATCGTAGATCTTGAATGTACGGAGCATCCCCTGCGCTGCATAATAAGTATCAAGAAGACTCTCCTCACCTTCCCCTTCAGGAATACTAAGAGATTGTGAAGGGCTGACCAGTTCCTGTTCCGCTTCTACGGTAAACGTCTCTAACAGGGACGGCAGCTCGTCTGGAAAAAGAGCCCATTTCCCTTGTCCCTCTTCGTTACAGGTTTTGCGCAGAGCAATAAAAAACGTATTTATCGCCTTAGCCGCAGCACTTAAGTTCTTGTTCACTACCTTGTATTGCCGCTGCAGCCCTAGAAATGGCGCCTTCTGCAAGGATGCGGAGAACATCTCCCGGCCCCGGTCGACCAGATTGTGCGCCTCATCAATAAGCAGTACCGTCTGCTTCTTCTGCGCCTCCGACAGCCGTTTCAAGCTGATCCTAGGATCATAGATATAATTGTAATCACAGATTACCGCATCGCAGTCATAGGCAACATCCAGTGAGAACTCAAAGGGGCACACTTGATGCTTCAATGCGTACCTGGCAATAATCTCTTGGGTCATCAGCGTCTCCTGCTCCAGAATGTCCATCAGGGCAGCGTTAATCCGATCATAATACCCGTCCGTCAATGGACAGGCAGCTTTACTGCAGAGCCCTTCTTCCCGAAAACAGGCTTTATCTTTAGCAGTCAGCGTAATAACATGCAGCTGAAGACCTTGTCCCAGCAGCTGCGATACAGCTTCCTGAGCCGCAAGTCGGGTAACCGTCTTAGCCGTTAAGTAAAACAAACCCCGAACCCGCCCCTCCCCCATCGCTTTGATTACCGGAAACAGGGTGGACATCGTCTTGCCGATCCCGGTTGGTGCCTGGGCGAACAGACTGACTCCTTCTGAAACGGTCTTATAGACCGCTCCAGCTAAATGGCGTTGCCCCTGCCTGTAGGCAGGGAAGGGGAAAGAAAGTTCCCGGATGCTGCTTTCCTTTCGCCTCTCATGCGCGAGCAGCATTTCCGCGTAAGGTGCATATTTGGCTACCGTATCAGCGGCAAAGGCGCTAAGCTCTTCTATAGATACCCTCCTGTGCAAGCTTCTCTGCTCTTCCCCATCCCGACGAACGTATGTAAGCCTTACTTGTATAGAAGAAAGACCTTGCTCATGCGATATCATAAAGGCATACATCAGCGCTTGTGCCCAATGCACCTCACGCCCCTCACTCAACAGATCCAGCGGCCCAAAGGTTGATTTGATCTCCTCAACGATAAGCTCTCCAGCTTCCGATACGAGCAGACCGTCACAGCGTCCATCGACAATAAACAACAGTTCCTTGTGAGGGATTTCGATCCTTAAATAGACCTCCTTTTGGTCCTCCTCTTTGTACTGCTTCTGTATTTTTTGATGGATACGCGTTCCTTCTGCCATTGATGCAGCACTGTGAAACCCCGGCTCGATACTGCCACTGCGAAAGGCATACTCCACAAGTGCTCTAACGGATATAGCAACCTCATGCTTCATTTCATGCCCTCCCCATGTATTTTCTGGATATCCTTTTTTCTTGCAATGAGCATTTCCGTTCTCATTGCACTATATAATCCCATCTGATGACAGGAGCAACAGCTTTAACCCCGCTTCATTGAGTTTACGCTTTCCATGAAGACTTTACTTCTTATTCTGTTTTTGACATTCCCTGTCTAGCGCTGCATAATAAATTCTATTACTATGGAATTTCCTTGTCTTTACGCTGCTTCTTCCTAGCCGAGAAACAAGCGTTTCATCATGTAGAAAGAAGGCGAAGCTGTGTCCTCCCTAAATATTAAACGGTGGATTGTTAAACCATTTGTATTTTTTACAATTGTATTCATACTCAAAAGCTTCTTGGCCTGGGGTGTCATTTTTGGAGACCTGCTGCCTTGGAAATCATTATTGACAGAAATCCCTTTTGCTTGGGCTCTCTTTTGTATTATTGAGCGCTTTGCCTCCAAACGTAAACTTGGCTATTATATGACGGTCAATTTTGTCGTAACCGCAATCTTTTTTGCCGCCATTATGTATTTCAAATATTTCGGAGTCATTGTCACTTATCATGCAGCGGAACAGGTAGGTCAGGTCACGGAGGTCGGCGACAGTGTATTCTCCCTCATGGATCCTTATTATCTGCTGATCTTCATAGACATTATTGGCCTCTTTTTCTATTTCTTTTTCAACAAAAAAGGCCGGAATTATAAAAAGGAAAAAATTAATCGCAGTGGCGCAAAGCTGAAATACAGCCTTTTGTTCGCCATTTCTCTAGGACTATGCCTATTCAATATTTTACCCAACAAAGCCAGTATGAATGAGATCAAGAAAGCACAGGAAATGGGTATTCTTAATTATGAGGCTTATACTATTTTTGCTCAAGGTAAACCAGAGGTTGTTGATGCCAAAGAGATTACACAGGATGTTGTAGATAAACTAAAAGGTATCGGCACAACCGACAGCTCTTCGTTCCAGGGTGCAGCTAAAGGCAAGAATCTGATTATTCTCCAGATGGAGGCATTTCAGAACTTTCTGCTGGGACTTAAGATCGATGGCCAAGAGATCACGCCAAACCTAAATCGGCTGTTAGGCGATAATAGCCTGTACTTTCCTAACTTCTATCAGATGGTGGGTCAGGGGAATACCTCAGATGCTGAGTTCGTAGTGAACACTTCCTTTTACATTCCTCCACGTGGAGCGGCTACAACGTCATATGTCGACAGGGTGCTGCCAAGTTTGCCCCGCTTGTTACAGGAGAATGGCTACCAGACTGCTACCTTTCATACCAACGATGTAACCTTCTGGAACCGAAGTGAACTGTATAGCTCACTTGGTTGGGAACATTATTATGATCATGATTTCTTTGGCGATGAGGATGCTTTTTTCTTTGGAGCCTCCGATGAAGTGCTCTATCGTAAAACAGCGGATAAGCTCAAGGATATGAGTACGGGAGGTCAACCTTTTTACGCTCAGATCATCTCCATGTCCGCCCACCACCCGTTCACCATACCTGAGGAGAAGTACCAAATGAAGCTGCCGGAACGTTATGAGGGCACCTTTGTCGGTGATTATATCCGGGCCCAGAATTACGCTGATGTCGCATTCGGGCAATTCGTAGAAGAGCTGAAAGCTAATGGCCTATGGGATAACAGTGTAATTATGATCTATGGCGATCATATGGGACTGCCGATTTATTCGTTAGACCACGATGATAAGGAATTGATGACGGAAATATATGGCCATGATTATCTCTACGCTAATATGCTGAATATCCCGCTTATTATCCATGGTGCAGGCAATACAGATCCGCAAACGCTTGAACAGGTTGGTGGAGAAGTGGATATTATGCCAACCGCAGCTGGACTGCTGGGTGTTTCCATGGAGAACAATCTGCATTTCGGCCAGGATCTGCTTAGTGAGAAATATAATCTGTTGCCCGAACGTTATTATCTGCCCTCTGGCTCCTTCATCGCCAACTCCGGATTGCTGATTCCCGGTAACAGCTTTGAGGATAACACACAATTCCAGCTCGCTACGGGTGGACAGAAACCCACCGCAACAGAGGATGAATATAACCGAGCGTTAAGATTGCTGTTGCTGTCCGATAACTATGTAACTCAGCTACCTGAAAAAGTTTCTAAATAGAACCACAAGAAAGCCACGTTCCCGATGCGGAGCGTGGCTTCTTTACATTTTATAGGGAACTGTAATTATCTTTCCTGCTTCTCCAACATTCGAAAGTATTTGGCAAAGGCTTGAAGTTCCTCCGGCTCCAATATGGACAAGCAATCGGCAATCAATAGATTCGAACGATACTGTGCCTCTTTTAGCACGCCTTCGCCCTTATCTGTAAGGGTAACCGCTACAGCACGTCGATCATTCTCATCCTGCACACGTTTGATAAGATTAAGCATCTCTAAGCGATCCAGCATTACAGTAACCGCGCTGGACTTCACTTCCATCTTCTCCGCCAACTGCACCACTCGGGATCTCTTTTCTTGAGCAATCATATGAAGCAAGCCAAATTGAGGTACAGTAAGGCCAATTTCTTTATGTAATGACATTTGTGAGATTATTTTACGCTGCACTCTCCACATGGACATTCCAATCTCTTCTATTAACGGATCTATTTGTTGCATCATCCCACTCAGCTCCCAGTCCGTATGTCCTAATACAAGGGTACCATTTTAATAGGTCATGATTCAATGGATTTGTCCAGCACATCAATGAGACATTACCAAAGTAATATTCCCTGTCATAATACGGCATTATCCGACACAAATTAAATATATTCTAGCTAATGCTCTATTGTCACCGATAAGCTATAATCATAGCAGTGACAGCAGGGGTCACGTCAAAACTATTTTCCGAGGTTGGTGAAAAGATGAAATTGGCAACAAAATTAACTTGGATGATGCTCGTCGTATTACTTGTCGTAGGTTCATCCATTGGATTCTTCGGATACCGTGCTGCATATCAGCAAATTGATGAAGCAGCTGGAATCGAATTGGTGGGTTGTGCCAATATTACTACCGGCCTTATAGATCCGGCAGATATCTCTGCCTTGGTTGCAGGAGATAATAGTAAGCTGTCAGCTATAGAAGATCGGATAGGTTGGATTATTGAACATAAACCTATTTTTAAAGAAGCGTTCATTTTATCTTTAGATGGCAAGATACTGGCAGCAGATGCTAGCTTTAAGAAAAGAGGGTATAAAGCAGGAGATTCCTTCTATTTCAGTAAAGAAGATAAAGAAATGATCACTAAGATGCAGCATTCAGCATACTCCAAGGTCTATACATACGAGGGTGCTTCCCTTAAGACCGGGTACGGCCCTATTTATCAGGATCATGATCCTACCAAACCCATCATTGCTTTAATTGCTATTAGTTTCGACGGACCTCTAATTCAGCAACGGACCAATGATATTATTGTTCAGCCTTTTATAATCGGTGCTTCTATACTGGTGATTGCAATTATTGCTGCCTATCTATTGATTCGCCGCATGATTAGTCCACTGACCAAACTGTCCAGTTCGGTTAACCTCGTGGCTCAGGGTGATCTTACCCATGACCCTATTTTATTTAAGAGCAAGGATGAGATTGGCACTCTGGCACGTGACTTCAACGAGATGACACTGAACCTGCGCACGCTCATCACACAAGTGAACGATACCTCAATGCTGGTCGCCTCCTCATCCCAGGAACTTTCCGCCAGCGCACAAGAAACGAATCGCGCAGGCGAGCATAGCGTCAATGTTACAATTGAGCTTGCTGACGGAGCAAACGTGCAATTACAGAATCTGGAGGGAAGCTATCAGGCTGTGCAGGACATGTCCCGCTTCATCTCTGAGATTGCTTCCAGTGCTGGCATCGCACTAAATCATGCAAATGTGAACGCAGAGAAGGCTCGGGTCGGTCGGGAATCCATGGATTCCACTACAGAGCAGATGATGGTCATGAGCGGCAGCATCAGTATGTTATCCGGCATCATCAATCGTCTGTCCAGCCATTCGAAAGAAATTGAGAGTATTGTCGGGGTAATCGCCAGTATTGCCGAAGAGACAAATCTATTATCACTAAATGCAGCTATTGAGGCTGCTCGTGCCGGCGATGAAGGCCGTGGTTTCGCTGTAGTCGCCCAGTCGGTGCGCAAGCTGGCCGAACGTTCGTCCCAATCGGCTGCCCAGATTGGCCAGCTGATCAATTTGATCGTGAATCAGATGGATAAGGCTACCGAGATGATGGCATCCTCCACAAAGGAAATGGAACAAAGTTCAGAAATGATCGATACAGCTGGTACCTCCTTTGCGGAAATTGAGCTGTCGGTATCCGGCATGGCGGAACAGAGCCAGGCTATCTCCGTTACTGTAGGTGAACTGGGGGATTTAGCCACCAAGTTGGTTACATCCATCCAACATATCGTCTCCATCTCCAATCAAACTGCAGAAGGTGCCGAGACTTTATCTGCCTCCTCCCAGCAGCAGCTTGCTGCTATGGAAGAAGTTGAATCCTCTGCAACCTTCCTGTCCTCACTGGCCGAGAAGCTGCAGGTTCTTGTCGAGAACTTTAAGGTTTAAGATCATATTTAAAGCAAATGGCAGGTCGAGGGAATTATCCCCTGACCTGCCATTTTTTTATTATGCCTCTACGCCATCTTCTATGTATTCATTTCAATTCAAGAAGCTGTGTTTTCGATAAACCACTGGCCTAGTTCATGCACCGGCATAGGTCGTCCGTAATAGTAGCCCTGCATGACCCGGCAGCCCAGGGATTGCAGCAGTTCAATCTGTTCGGTAGTCTCCACACCTTCGGCAACCACCTCCATATTGAGGTTGCTGGCAATAGCAATGATGTTGCTAATAATGGCTTTTTTGGAATGCATCTTGCTCTTGCGAATAAATACCTGATCAATCTTGAGTGTATTGACGGGAATTTCATCCAGATTGCCAAGTGATGAGAACCCCGTACCGAAATCGTCAAGTGATACTCTGACTCCAATCTTTCGGAGCTTGGTGAGCTGCGCCACCGTCTCCTCCATATTATTCATAGCAATGGATTCTGTAATCTCCAGTTCTAGAAAATGAGGAGCAAGACCGGAGCGCGTGAGCGCTTCCTCTACAACCTCGTATAAGCTTCCACCTTCGAACATCCGCGCAGACATGTTAATGGAGACAGCAACGTTAGCCACCCCTTCCTTATGCCAGTGCATATTCTGACTGCATACCACATATAGCATCCAGTTCGTGATGGGGACGATGAGTCCGGTCTCCTCTGCTATCGGAATGAACTCCACCGGTGAAATAATACCGTGCTCCGGGTGTCTCCAGCGCAGCAATGCCTCAAGACCAACGGTAACATTCATCAGTGAATCCCATTTGGGCTGATATACAACCATAAACTCCGAGAGGGCTAGCGCTTTGCGAAGATCCTTCTCCAATGACATCCGGCGAAGCTGATGCCGATTCATCTCCTGATCGAACACACTGAACTTATTCTTACCAGAATCCTTTGAGGTGTAAAGTGCAGTATCCGCGGCCTTCATTAGAGCTGAGCGATCCGTACCATGCTCCGGAGCCATGCTGATTCCTACACTTGCGGTGACATATAACTCATTTCCTTGAATGCTGTAGGATTTCTTGACCTCATCCAAAATATGCTCTGCTGCTTCCTGTGCTGCTTCCACAGTACATTCTGGCAGAGCGATCAGGAATTCATCGCCTCCCAAGCGGAAGACTTTCCCCTTATCGCTTACAGAACGCCTTAATCTCCTAGCAACCTCCTGCAGAAGCATGTCTCCGATGTCATGACCGAGCGTATCATTAATCGACTTAAAGCGGTCCAGATCCACAAAAAACACAGCACCAGAAATACCGCCGAAGAAATCACCTTTGAAATACCGTTCCAGACCATGACGATTCGGCAGCTCGGTAAGCGGATCGTGATAGGCCATACGTTCCAGCACATGGCGATCCAAGAACACTGCCCCACCAGAAATACCGAGCATTAATAAGGTAACGAGTGAAACACCCGTAAGAAGAATAACATCAGTATCCATCAAAAAGGGCTTGCTTTCACTCAAGCTGCCAAATTCAAAATGACTCGCCCTAATGCTGATGTAGTGCATTCCAGTGACAGCCGTCCCTATGAAGAGTGCAGAATAAAGCTTCCAGCGGCTGAAGCTAGGGAATTCCTTAAACTTGCGGAACAGAAACACTCCAATATAAGAGGATAACAAGGCGAGTATGACGGACAGCCCTTGAGCCAGCCAATCATAATGAATAGTCGCTTTCATCTCCATGGAGGACATTCCGACATAATGCATCAAGGAAACACCAACTCCGAGGAATAAACCGCTGACCATCATTCGCCATATTCCTTGGCGGGATTCAGCGGCCATCCAGAGGGCAATATAACAGGATAATATACTAATTAATAGGGATACAATAGCTCTACCTGGGTGGTAACTAACCTCAAATGGAAGGCGACTAGCCATGATGCCTACGAAGTGCATTGCCCATATCCCACTTCCGAGTACGCAGGCTCCCGACAGCAGCCATAACCTGCGAACCTTGCCTGTAGAACGGAATACTTGAGAAGTAAGATTAAGAGCTGAATAAGCAGCGGTCGCTGCCAGCGCGAAAGATAACAAAACAATCCAAATATTATAGTGGATTCCCATTTGATCCATAGTCAACCTCTTCACTCGTTATGATATATCTACTTGCTAGAGTGCATTTCTCAAGTAAAAATCAGTACACAAATATCAAATAAATGGAAGAGTGCGTAAAGATTATGAGCCATCCCTGAAAAGCAACGTTATTGAGTATTTTACCTTGTATTTGGCGGACTGTCTAAGTAAATACTGGAACTTGTCGCCTTTTTTGAATGTCGGCAACAAATGTCCATATTTGACGGTAGGTTCATCCCTGGAAATGCGAAATATGTCTTGTCTGTGAATCCGTCTTCGGAAAGGTTATCCGCCATATTAACGTGTTGGCAATAACCAAAATTACCAGATAGATGTAAATTCCAGTCGGGAACATAGTAAAGATATAATGAATGCCTGCCAGAGCCAGCAAAATAGCAATCAAAATAAACGAACTTGTAGTGAATTCCTTCTGATTAGCGGCTTCAAAACGCTCAGAGAAGGGCAAAGCCTGTGGCAGCACGCGGAAGCATATAACCGAATAGATTAGCAGTGCGCATAACACCGCTGCCAAGTCCGGGATTATATGTATACCAAATAACCACATGAACAACACCGCTTCCACGGCAAACAGCGGCAGCAACAGCCTAAGCAACGCTGCTTTGAGCATCCCGCGATAAATAGGAACTGTTCCCGGCAATGGAATGAGCTTATAAATCCAAGCGCCCTTATAGCTTGCCGAATATCTCAGCATGAGCACAACCGTCTGCATCAGCATTGCACTGAAGTAAATAAAAAGATAGGCCTTAGAATCCTTGGCTATCCCCGAGCCTCCACCCCAGACCATATTAAACAAAAAGATAAACGGAAAGACAATGGAAAAGCCAATGGATGGATATACCTTCAGCTTAAAATCCCGCTCATTCTTCATCATCGACCAGGTAAATCGGAAGAACATTCCCTCTTCCTGATTCTTGCAGAACACGTTGGATAGCCAGCCTGCCAGGCGTGCACTGTCTCTGCCACTGGAGCCTTGCTCTGCAAGCTTTTGCAAACTCCGTTCAAAGAGTGGTATTAGCTTAAGATACACTGCGATCAGCAGGAGTGGAATAACCACAGCCAGCACTGTAAGCACTATGAGATAGGTTGCTCTCCCTCCACCAAGCAGCAGCTCAAAGGGGGCAGCGAACCAAACCGGTGCGATAAAATATTGCCACCATGCCGGCTTGAAAGATAGGCCCAGCTCAGTGAGACTAAATAACCGGGAAATGAGCTGATAACCGACCGTGATTCCGATGGTCAGCAGGATCTGTACGTAATTTATAATATCTTTGAGCTTTTCTCCGTCAAAAAACTTCATAATCAACAAATAAAGCAGCGCTGTAATCACTAGAATGAGGCAGTCCATTAAGATAATTACGATCCCATAGATCACGAAGAATAGTATCCCTTGTCTGAACAAGGAGACTACCAGTGACGGGCCGGTTAATGTTAAGGTAATGGTGAATAAATAAATCATGACATGGATACTTTTCGCCATATTCAGGGTAATACGATTCACAGGCTTGGAGAACAGGATATTCTTGTCCCGCAGATCGAGCATGACTGACGAGAAATCAGAGATTAGCGTCGTCGTAATCATAAACATCACTACACCAAATATCAGGCTCATCTGCATCATATAGTGATCTTTCTGCACGACTAAAGCGATCAGCACCAGCCCAAGTAATAAATATAACCAATGTACTCTTATCGGAGATCTATCCTTGTTCTGCTCACGTTTCTGCGCTCCTGCGAGTACTGTGGGCGTTCTTCTTCCGTCCATCGTCAGCTTGACCTGCAGAATACTCCGCATCAAGTCGTAATCTACGCCGATTCTCCTGAACCCGCCCCGCAGCCTATCCAGCAGCTTAAGTACAAAAAAGTCATTCATAGTGGGGACACCTCTTGCATACAAGCGACAAATTCACCGGCAATATCCCGGTACTTATCAAAGCCCGTTAATTGATTAAAGATCTCTTCAAGTGAGCCCTCAGCACTCTTCTCCTTTAATTCCGCGAAGCTTCCGTCCGCAACAATACTCCCTCCGTCGATTAGAATGATCCGGCTGCTAATCTTCTCAACCACATCCATAATATGCGACGAATAGAAGATGGTCTTGCCTCTTGCGGCCAGTGAGGCAAAGATTTCCTTCACGATCATTACACTATTGGCATCCAGTCCGCTGAGCGGCTCATCCAGAAATAAAATATCAGGATCATGCAGCATGCTGGAAATCAGCAGCACCTTTTGCTTCATTCCTTTGGAATACGAGGCAATCCGCATATCGTAAGACTTCTCCAGACCCAGCAGCGTCATTAGCCTTTCCGCCTTAGTGTCCGCACTACTCCGTTTCAAGCCGTACAGCTCACCGATAAAGGTCAAATATTCCCTCGCCGTCAAGCTGTCATATAATTCAGCTACCTCAGGCACATAGCCAATCCGCCTCTTGTAGGCAGTATCTCCATCCGCAATATCCCGTCCAAAGATTTCCACTTTGCCGTTATACCCTTCAACAAGACCAAGCATAATCTTAACCGTTGTACTCTTGCCCGCTCCGTTAGGGCCGATATAGCCAATAATCTGTCCCTGAAATACCTCCAGATCAATCCCCCGAAGTACCATCCTGTCTGAGTAGTTCATCCATAGGCCGGAAATTGAAATAACTGGTTCTTCTACGAGCCCCATATCATAATCTCCCTTCGAAATCTAATGCTAGCTTTAGTTTCAAGTCAATTCCTATTTTATCAAATTTTTGCTCAATTAACACAAAAGTATCGCTCATAAAATATCAAAAAAGGGTGGCCATTGGCCACCCTCCAAAACCGTATTTGCAAACTTATTTCTACAGCAGACTAATTCGCTCCCGCCGCTTGGCCGAGGCCAGACAGGCCTCGATCAGTCTCATATTGTGTACCGGGTCTTCCGAAGCAATGAACCGTTTCCCTTCGAATACTGCGGCTGCAAAATGATCCACCTGTCGGATGTACGGATTAGCGCCAGTTGCTTCAACGCGTCTTGTCCCGTCACCGGTATAGACGAAGAATTCAGCATCGTCTTCTCGGGCATTAAATGGCATAGGGACTTCAATCCGTCCTTCTGTGCCAAGAATCTCCAACAGCTGGCGGTTATAGGCCCACATGCCGCAATCAAAAATCAGACTCACGCCCCCCGGAAACTCCACTAGTCCAGATGCCATCATATCGACATTGTCATGCTCTGGTGAGAAAAACGCCTGTACGGTTACCGCTTCCGGCTCAGCATCAAACAGCAAACGTGCTGCACTTAGGGGATAACAGCCAACATCGAACAGTGAACCGCCACCCCAGGCCGACTTGAAGCGAATATTAGTGTTGTCAGCAGCACCATTATATGTAAAAGTGCCCCGGATTGAGCGAAGCTCCCCGATCTCCCCTGCGGTGATGATATCTCTCAGCTCTGCTATCCGTGGATGATGCCGGTACATATAGGCTTCGGCCAGATGGACGCCCGCCTTGTTGCAGGCCTCTACCATTTCTCCCGCCTCACGGCTGCTCAGTGCAATCGGCTTCTCACACAGGACGTGCTTGCCTGCCTCAGCCGCCCGAAGAACCCACTCTCGATGAAGATGATTGGGCAGTGGAATATAAACAGCATCGATCTCAGCATCGGCTAGTAGCTCCTCATAGTTGCCATAAGCCTTTTCCACGCCGAACTCTGCGGCTACCGCAGTGCTTTTATCTATTCCACGGCTGGCTATCGCCTTAATAATGCCAGTCTCTGAATCTACAATAGCTGGCATAACTGCGCCGGTCGCGATTTGTGCACAGCCCATTATTCCCCAACGAAGCTTTTGTGTCATAGGTGCACCTCTTTCTTAGTATTGGTCACTATTCAATACTGACACATTATCACAAAATGCATTAGATCTCTATTCGTCACATTATTGCATTCAGCAAGACAGCCACACCCAGGATCAGTATGCGCGCTGCATTCATCAGCACAAAATTCTTAACGGCTAGAATGAAGGTAGTTGCCTTATCCTGCTTTCCGGTAAATAAAGCGATATTGCGACGGAGCGGAATCAGGGTGAGTAATATCAGCAGCACTAGCAGCGGATTCACTCCCAATATCAGCAACACAACAAGATCTAGATAAGAGGCATAATAGAGCAGCTTGAACAGCAGAAGCGCATTTTCGCGTCCGACGTAAACAGGTAGTGTATATCTGCGATTCTCCATATCATCCTCTATATCGCAAATGTTATTGGCTAGCATAATGCCTGCAATCCCGAGAATTGCCGGAACCGAGAACCAGAAGAGATACAGTACCTCTACCATATTAATGTGCAGGCTAACCCAGCCCCCCTGAATTAGCAGCGCTGCGACAGTATCATCCGTATGAATGTAGGCAGAGATAAAGATGATGACAAAGCCCATAAATAAGCCCGAGAACAACTCACCCAAAGGCGTCCGTGAGATAGGAATCGGTCCGAAGGAGTATAGAATTCCAATCAGGAACGACAGCCCACCCAGCAAAAAAACCAGCAGTCCCGTCTGGGCAACGAGTGCTATTCCACAGCCCACTGCCAGCACCAGTAGAATTACTATGGTCGCAACCACAACGCTTTCCTTCAGTTTATAGTGAACAATCGCGTTATGAGTTTCATAGCCGTAGCCTTTGGTTTTTGCTGCTTTTTTGAAATCATAATAGTTGTTAATGGCCGTGGTGGCCATATCAAAGCTCAGTAGCGAAACGAACATCAGAAGAAAGCGCAGAACATAAAAATCCTCGAACCGGTACAGGGCATACAGCGTTCCCATTAGTAATGGAATGATACTGGCAACCTTCGTGGGGATCTCAACAAACCTCAGAAAACTTCGTATATTCACAGCATTCACCCTTATCTGTCAAATGAGGAACACATCAAATCAATCCCTGAATCAGTAAAGCAATGGCCATAATCGCACCACAGCGGACAGATGCTTGTTGAGACGCCCCCATTAGCGGTAAATAGGCTGGAGAGGCATTCTGCGGCTGCAGACTGCGGTAGACATGCACTGGCGCAATCGCTGTAAGCAGGGCAAGCAGGGCATAGACCGGGAGCACACCGAGAATTACACAGCCTACCAAGGAAGCATAAGAGATATAAAGCAGCACATGCGAGAAGATCAGTGCTCTCCGTTCTCCCCAGACCACAACTAACGTACGCTTGCCAGCCTGTTTATCCGATTTCCAGTGTAAAAAATGATGATTGAACAGCAGCAATGTGGTCAGAAGACCTACAGGAAACGACAAAAGTACAGGCTTGATGTTGAACTCGCCGGTCTGTACGAAATAAGCACCCAGAACGGGCATCAAACCAAAAGCGATAAAGATGGATAGCTCGCTATATCCTTTGCCCCGATAACCAAAGCGCAATGGTGGGGCTACATAGAAGTAGGCGATTAATGCACCACCAGCCACAAACCAAAGAAGCTCTACGCCGCTATATATACTAAGGACCACACCGCAAAGTACAGCAATAGCAAGCAAGCTCCACGTCATAAATGCGAATATGGACTCAGAGAGCACTCCACCAGATAGAAATCCGGAGTTTGTTGTAATTACACCAGGCGTATTATGGGCCTCTATATCTGCTCCATTCCGAAAATCCCAAAGATCATTCACCATATTGGAGAATAAATGTGCTGCTGCCCCGCCTACAAAGGTTATGATGAACAACAACGGATGGAATGTTCCTTCCCATACATAGGCCCCAACGGTTCCTAAGACAATGGGTATGAGCATAACCGGAATGACTCCAAACCGGGAGGCATTCTTAAATAACATCCACTTCTTCATATTGAGCTTAACGCCTCCTATTATCATTTAATAATGATTATTAATAGCTATTATTATACATCAAATTTCGACAATTTGGGGGTGGGTTCACGATTCAAATTGTCCTCTAATCATGGTACACTGTCCTAGTTGGAACTTTTTCCCTATTGAATCTATCAAATCTTAAGGAGAGCATCATGAAGTTACGCAAAAAAATATTGATATTCATCTCTATTGTGGCTTTTTTTGGAATAAGCGTGATTTACATACTGGTGCATTTTATATTATTAAACCGCTTCGATAAGCTTGATAAGGCCCTCTTAGAGGACAAGATGACAACTGCAGTCTCTTCCTACCAGAATGAACTCGAGACTATGAAGTCCAACCTGCTTAATTATTCAGTTTGGGATGAAACCTACCATTTCGTGGAATCAAGCATCCCTAAAAAAGATATTATTAACGCTCCCTACATTAGAAGTAATTATAATGGGCTTACCTATGAAATCAATCATTTCGATATGATTGCGCTGTTGAACAAGTTAGGGCAGCCGGTCTACGGAGGTACATATAATCAATATTCTAGAGTTATTTCTCCACTAACCCCTGAGCTTCTAAATCAAATCTCCTTGATCAATCGCCATTTGCCGCCTTTTGCGGGATCAGAGGATAGCAGGACCGGAATTGTGATGTTAGATGAGGGTCCCATGCTGATCACCCTTACACCTATTCTAAATAATGAGAAGGTACTACCCTTGGGGGGAACGGCCATTGCCGGAAGAATGCTGAATCAGGAAGAAATTATACGAATTGGGTACGGAGCCACGATGGTTCCGGCTTCCTCCTTATCGCTTGCCAAGAGCAATGGAAAGGATACATGGATTACCACCGCTTCTAAGAATTTTAATTCCATTCATACTGTTATTTATGACCTCTTCGGCAATCCCGGTATAGTCATTACAGTGGAACAGCCGCGTGAGATTTATAACAACGGCATGCGATCTATTATTAACTTTCGCCTGTTCTTTTTAGGAACAACATTGCTGATGTGCATCGCCAGCCTAATCTTTGCCAACCGATTCGTTCTGCAGCGGATGTCTTCATTAGTTAAAAATATCCGCAGCATCGGCAGCAGTCAGGATTTATCCATCCGTATCCACAGCAAAGGTAAAGATGAATTTAGCGATGTGGAGCATGAATTCAATCGCATGCTCTCCTCCCTCGAGGAGGCACAGGAAGAACTGCGGCTGCAAACGATGCTCGACCCGCTGACCCAGTTGCCCAACCGCTCCTTCTTTTTCACAAAGCTAAATCAAGCCATTGCGGTAGCAAAAGAAGAACAGCAACAAATTGTGCTGCTCTTTATCGATCTTGATCATTTCAAGACTGTCAACGACACCTTGGGGCATGATTTCGGTGATGTTATGTTAAGGGAAATTGCCGCCCGAATCTCAAGCGTTGTGGGTCAGAATGATGTGGTCTCTCGCCTTGGCAGCGATGAGTTCACTATTCTTTTAGCAGACATTTCGGAGAATGGTGAGGTTACCGAGCAGCTGTCGCGAATTCAAGAAGCTTTAGCTGTGCCACATCAAATTCATGGGCATCTTCTATATAATACGGCCAGTATTGGTATCAGCGTCTATCCTCAGAATGGTGAGGATGCTAACTTACTCGTCAAGCAGGCCGATCTGGCGATGTTCCATGTGAAAGAGTCCGGACGCAACAATATATTTCAGTATTCAACAATGCTGGAGGAAAGCGTACGACGTAAAATGGTAATCGTCCAGGAACTGCTCTCCGCCGCCGCGAACAATGAATTTGAAGTTCATTACCAGCCGATATTATCCTCAGACACGCTGAAGGTGTCCAAGGTAGAGGCGTTACTACGCTGGACCAGTCCAACTTATGGCGCAGTGCTTCCCTCAGAGTTCATTCCGTTGGCCGAAACCAGTGCGTCCATTATCGGCATAGGCAATTGGGTGCTCGCTCAGGTATGCTCCGATATGCGGGAGTTCCGACTCAAGGGTCTTGAGTTAAGTGCTGCGGTCAATATTTCGGCTAGGCAGCTGATGCAGCCTGGACTCTTAGAAATCCTGTTAAAGCTGCTTCAGGAATATAATCTCCCCGCCTCCTGTCTGGAGCTGGAAATCACAGAAAGTGTATTGGTATCTGGGGATAATATCTTCCAGTCGCTGCAGCAGCTTAGAGCGCATGGATTTCGCATTTCACTGGATGACTTCGGTACAGGTTTTTCTTCCCTAAGTTATCTACGACGTTTCCCTGTTGACGTTATCAAGATTGACCGCTCCTTCGTTTCCGAAATTACATCGGAGCCTAAGGGTGATGTGCTAGTCAAGGCTATTATTGAGCTAAGTCATGACCTTGGCCTCAAGGTTATCTCCGAGGGCATTGAACTGCAGGAACAATTTGACCTGCTGCGCCAGTTGGGCAGCGATGAGCTGCAAGGTTACTATATTAGCAAGCCGATTAACTCATCGGCAATTCCTGCTTTTTTGTCACAAGATGCTCTATTTTACGACAAAAAATGATTCCAAATTTATAGGCAAGTTCTTAGCGATATGGTATGATAGGCCAAGCTTATACAGCACCCTCAGGGTGCTGTTGCTATGAGCGAACACTTTTGAATATTGGAGGCTTTAACTGTCATGTCAGCGCAATCCCCATCTACTCAATCCGTCAAAATCATCACTGCGGATCCCAGTGCCATCGGCCTATTCGGACTGGCTATCGTCACCTTGGTCGCTTCTTCACAAAAGCTCGAAATCACTACAGGTCTCAGCTATGCGATTCCATGGGCAATTTTCCTTGGCGCCTTTGCCCAACTGTTCGCTGCAATCCAGGATGCCAAACACAATAACACCTTCGGAATGACCGCATTTTCCGCTTATGCCTTCTTCTGGTTCGGTATGGCGGCTAGCTGGTTAATCAAACTCGGCGTATTCGGTGCAACCCTGGCCGCTGGTATTGATCCCAAGCAGCTTGGCTTTGTATTTCTAGGTTACCTGGTCTTTACGCTGTTTATGACGCTTGGCGCGGTAGAGGCCAATAAAGTACTGCTCATCATCTTTGCTCTAATCGATCTCCTCTTCCTTGGCCTGACCTTCGATTCCTTTGGTATTGCTGCTGAAGCATTCCATAAACTTGCTGCTTGTGCCGAGCTTGGGATTGGTATTGTTTCACTTTACGGCTGTGGTGCTTCTGTACTTAACGCTCATTTTGGACGTACCTTCCTGCCTGTTGGAGCTCCGCTTGGTATTTTCAAGAAGTAGGCATCTGCCTTGTAGTAATCTTAAGAAATTGCATATATCAAGAGCGACGGATAAGCGCAAAACCACCCTTTGGCGGAACGTGTTTATCCGTTTTTAATTCTAATCTATATTTAGCATGATTTTCCTTGCGCAAAGCCCATAAAAATGACATGCTATAACAGTACCTACGACATTTCTCGACATATTTTTCACCAGCATGGTAATCTATCCTTTATTCATTCCAGTACTCATGTTGAACTTTTCCGATATCGGAGGCACTCCATGGCTTTTATTAGTAAAAAGCCCTTAACAATCATCCTCGGCTTCATAGTTGCGCTTCAGCTCTCACTTTTTTACTACTATTCTTTATCGGTAGATCGTGAATACCGGGCTGAACAAGCTGACCTGTCGGCTCAGGCGGTCATGCTAACATCAAACATTGAAGAGAGAGTCTCGATTGTAAAAGGCGTCAGTGCTTTTGTCCAAGCGGTCGGCTTTGATGCTGATCCTGCTGTTATTAATCATTATCTGGCCGCAGCCTATGGCAATTCAAGCGATATCATGAATATTATGATCGCTCCGGACGGTCTCATCCACTATGTGTATCCCCTCGCAGGCAATACTGCGATTCTGAATAAAAGTCTGTTTCTGGATTCCGCATTATCCTCACCGGGCTTGATCCAAGAAACCCTCCGCTCTCGTAAAATAACAGTGGATGGTCCTCGGACACTAGCTCAGGGCGATTATGGCATGGTGATCAGGCAGGCTTTATATAACGGTGACACCTTTGAGGGTATCGTGTCGGTTACTATGCGGATAGATGATATCGTGGACTTCCTGCTCACGAGTTCTGAGGTTTATGTGACTAAAGTGGATCATACCTTCCTGTTTGGCAACCAGAATCATGACCCCAAGCAACAAATTACCGCACCTCTCGAAATCTATAATCAACATTGGTTGATGGGTGTCGCCTTGAATACGCATAAGAAATGGGAGGTACTAAGAGGCCTTCTTGGGATAGATGTTGCCTTCCTGCTTATCATCGCGTTCATCCTCTATATTATGTGGCATCAGAACCGCTTTAATCGGGAGCTAGAGCGTATAGTCAGCATCCGTACCCGGGATCTGCGCATTTCCAAGCGATTGTATGAGAAGCTAGCTCATTATGACTCTCTGACAGATATTCCGAATCGGCGTTATTTTATGGAGGAATTTGAACGCCTTCTGCAGTCTGCTGAACCCACTCAGACCTATACCTTGTTCTTCTTCGATCTGAATCGATTCAAGGAGATTAACGATACTCTCGGCCATTCCATTGGCGATCAGGTGATTAAAGCATTAGCTGGACGACTGGCAAATGGAAATCTGCCCTTCACCATGTTCGCACGCACAGGCGGTGATGAATTCATCATGCTGTTTGAAGATACCCCTGCGGAGAACATTCCTGATATTGCTGGGAAAATTAGTGTCCTCATCTCTGAAACGCTGAATATCGCCGGGGCACAGCTCAGCTTGTCTACCAGTATAGGAGTTTCTCTATATCCGGAGCACTCGCTAGATAAGGATGATCTATTAAAATTCGCCGACATGTCGATGTATCAGGCCAAGTCTCAGGACGATGCCGATTATTTCCTCTTCAACTGGGAGCTGCGAGAGAAGCTGCTGCAGAAGACGATGATTTCCAAATACTTGCATTTTGCACTGGAGCGTAATGAGTTCGTACTCCATTATCAGCCGCAGATCAATGCTATTACCGGCGAAATGGTTGGTATGGAAGCCCTGATCCGCTGGAATCATCCGGAGAAGGGGCTGATCGGACCCGGAACCTTCATTGCTGCAGTAGAAGAGGCTGGCTTAATGATTCAGCTTACAGATTGGGTGCTGCGTGAAGTATGCAGACAGCTCTGTGCGTGGAGAGCAGATGGAATGACCCTTCTACGTACGTCCATCAATATCTCCAACAGCTGGTTCTACAATCGCAACCTGCTGGAGAATCTCTTCGCCGTACTCGATCAGTATCAATTAGGGACGGAAGTACTGGAGTTTGAGATTACGGAAAGCACAGCCCTTTTGGAGGAGCATTATCCGCTATTGCAGCAAATGCGCGATCGCGGAATTGTGGTGTCCATTGACGATTTTGGCACCAAGTATTCCTCTTTGAACTATTTGAAGCATTTTCCCGTCAACAAAATTAAGATTGATCGAACATTTATAACAGGCATCGGAGTCAGCACGATTGATGAGACCATTATTAAATCGATCATCTATGTCGCCTCACAGCTAGGTTATGATCTTATTGCCGAAGGCGTGGAGACTGTGGAACAAGCTGATTTCTTAATTCAGCAGAAATGTCCTTATATTCAGGGCTTTCTATTCTTCCCAGCGCTCCCTCCAGCGGAAATCCGCAAACTAGTCTCATAATTGACACTAGAGCGAGTTGGTAAAACACCAGAGGATCGCTATAATAAAGATTAGATAACCTGAAAGGATTTTGAGACGATGAATGTATTATCACCTGCAGAATTAGCTGGAACCGTGATATTTGCGCTGATCCTGGCCATTATTGCTTATCGTGTTATCCGCGGCATGCCAAAGATGACTGGAGATATTTCGGCTTTTCGCAAAAGAACGCTTGTGTGGACCCAGGTTGCGCTCGTACTGACAGTACTCCAGCTGAATTTCAAAGCAGGCGATTGGCGGTTTGCTATAATTTTGGGACTCATTGTGCTGTTTACTGGCAGCGTCTGGTATGCCGCACGCCACTATGATCGCCTCCGCCCCGCTGATCTGGAGTCAACCGATTCCGAACATACATTAAAATAACTAAAAATGAATAGCAGCGAATATTTAAGCTCCCGCAAGGGGGCTTTTTTCAATACCCCTCTCAAAAGCTCACTAGATCGATCGAAGCATAGTTCTCAGATGCACTAACCATACTATGTACATTCCATAACGATCATGGAGGGAACTTAATGTGGGTAAAAAAATAAATCTGCTGATGTTCAGTGGGGAATATGACAAAGCGATGGCCGGGCTGATCCTTGCCAATGCAGCACGGGATATTGATGTAGAGGTGACGATGTTCTTCTCTTTCTGGGGGCTGTTTCTAGTTCGTGATCCGGAGAAGATGTCCTTGGAGGACAAGACTATTTACGAAAAGCTGATGGACGTTATCACACCAAAGGGTCCTCAGCAGCTGCCGCTCTCACATCTGAATTTCAGTGGCTTGGGACGGATGATGCTGGAGGAAATGATGGAAGATCAAGGCGCACCGAAGCTCATTCATTTTCTCAAAGGCGCTCGCAAAAAGAACATCAAGTTCTACGCCTGCAAGCTATCTGTAGATATTATGGGCTTCAAGCCTGAGGAACTGCTGCCCGAAGTAGAAATCATTGATGCTGCCACCTATTTGTTGGATGCGCTTGAAAGCGATATGCAGCTGTTCATTTAGCTCCCGGTCATGGGCTTTAACCTATTCTTCCCTGCTTGCATATACTGAGGCCAAGAAGAAATGGCTGGAGGGATTGTCCGTGCTGAGTATTATCCGCGCCTCTTCGGAAGAGACGCCAACTTCACTGCAAGAGCACTTTGAAACTTTTCGTGAACATACCATCGGCATCGGGCAATATATCACCACTCCCTATGGCAGACAACCGCTGCTATATGCGGATTGGACGGCAAGTGGTCGCTTATATGAACCGATTGAGCGCAGATTGCAGGAGAGCTTCGGTCCCTATGTAAGTAATCCGCATACAGAATCCAACACTACTGGACAAACCATGACCCTGGCTTATGCCGAGGCGCGCCGTATTATCAAAAAGCATGTCAATGCCGGACCGCAGGACGTTTTGCTCTTTTGCGGCAATGGGACCACTGGAGCTGTAAACAAGCTGCAACGCCTAATGGGTTTAAAGTTGCCGGAATGGCTCCCTGAGGATCAAGCTTCCTCTGCAGAAGACCGTCCGGTAATTTTCATCAGCCATATGGAGCATCATTCCAATCTGCTGCCTTGGCAGGAGGGATTGGGCGACGTTGTCACCGTCCCGCCTGATGCGGAGGGAAATATAGATGTTCAGCAGTTGGAGGCTTTGCTGGTCGCCTATCGGCACCGTAGCTTTAAGATCGGCTCGTTTACCGCCTGCTCCAACGTCACCGGAATTCAAACCCCTTATGCTAAGCTGGCTGCAGCCATGCACCGGCATGGCGGGGTTTGCTTTGTCGATTTCGCCGCCAGCGCTCCCTATGAACCTATTGACATGCATCCAATTTCTCCGCTGGAGAAGCTGGATGCCATTTTCTTCTCTCCGCATAAATTTCTTGGTGGCCCAGGCTCAAGTGGAGTCCTGTTGTTTGATGCTGCCCTTTGCCGAAATCAACTACCGGATGAACCTGGTGGAGGTACGGTGGTATGGGTAAACCCTTGGGGTGGACGCCGCTACATAGATAATGTTGAGATCCGTGAGGACGGAGGGACACCTGGCTTTATGCAAGCCTTTAGGACCGCCCTGTGCCTGAATCTGAAAGAGCAAATGAATGGGGCTGGACACTATATGATGCTCCGTGAGCAGGAGCTGTGCCAGGCTTTATTAAGTGGTCTCCGCAGGATACCCGGCCTAACATTAATGGCCGGAAATCACACCCGCCGTCACGGAATTGTATCTTTCAACCTGCATAATATCCATTACAACTTGGCGGTCAAGCTGCTGAATGACCGTTTCGGTATTCAGGCCCGCGGAGGCTGCTCTTGCGCTGGTCCCTACGGCCATCATCTGCTGGGCCTTAGTCCTGAGCACTCTTCACTATTCGTAGAAGCATTAAATGCGGGTAATCAATCCCTAAAACCAGGATGGGTCCGACTCTCACTTCATCCAATTATGACTAACAAAGAAGTGGAACGGATTGTAACGGCCGTTCGTTGCATCGTCAGTCATATTAAAGATTGGCAGCAAGATTATGGTTATAATGCCTCAACCAATAGCTGGGTTCATACGGACAGCAGGGATGAAACCGCAGCACAGGTTCGCAATATGTTCACTATTTAGAGACTCCCTACCCATTCAGCAGCCTCAGCGTTGGAGATGACCTGCTCCACATTTTTGCAGCCCGGAATTACACTGGTTACTGCAGAATGCTGAAGGCACCAAGCCAGCGCCCACTGTGCCATAGGAATATCACGCGGCACCTCATTAGCAGCAATCTCAGCCACAGCCTTCAACTGCTTGTTTCTCGTATCGGCGTTATGGTTAGCCCGCACATCGCCTGGCTGGAAGACCGCATCTGGTTTATACTTGCCACTTAAATAACCACTCGCCAGGGGAACACGAGCCAGCACTCCCAAATTATGCTCGATGCACAGCGGGAATATATGTTCCTCCGGCTTGCGATCCAACCGGTTATAGACTACCTGAATCGCCTCTGCCTTAACGTCAGGGGCCGAACCCGTCTGAAATACACCATCGTTGGAGGCACTAATGGACACTCCCAAATGGCGAATCTTACCGGCCTGCACTTGTCTGTCCAGCATGCTCCAGAGTTTGTCATTGTTGAACTCATTATCCGTCCCAGAATGGAATTGATACAGATCTACATATTCACTCTGGAGTGCTCGCAAGGAGTCATCCAGCTGCTTCAATACATCTGCTGCACTCCACAGCTGCCCGCGCTGCAGATGTCCCTCGAAATGGTGGCCGAATTTCGTAGCAACCTTCCAGTCCGCACGCTTCCGCCGAGCCAGATAGTTGCCGATAAATCTCTCCGACAGATGATCCCCATAACACTCTGCAGTATCCAACAGATTAATACCAAGCTCCCCTGCCTTGTCCAGCATGGCATCCACTTCGACTTGCGTAAAATCCTTGCCCCACTCGCCACCAAACTGCCAAGTTCCCAGACCAATAACCGATACATCCATCCCTGTACTTCCGAGCTTGCGATATTTCATAAAACACCTCTTCCGCAAAATTATCAACAATTACAGATTAACTTGTTCATTGTCCTCTGCTGCTTTGGCAAAGCGGGCCTCGATGGCCTTAACTCCCCAAAGTGACAATCCAATAAACAGCAGCACATAGATCACTTCGCCCGGGTGGCGAATAAACCGTTCAACATCATTCCCAATATACGAAACTGCGAATACCATAATGGCTTTGCCTGCAAATAGTGCAATTAAATAGGAACGCAACTTCATTCCAGCAAGTCCAGCAGCCATATTAATGACCACAAACGGCCCTACCGGAAAAAGACTAAGCAGAAAAACATAGCTAAAGCCACTCTGACGTACCCAAGTCATACTCTTGGCAACCTTTGGGCGCAAGGCCCATTTCCGTAGATACGGATGGGAGGCTATTTTGCGGATAATCAGGAAGGTGGTTACACAACCGGCCAACAGACCGATCCAGGAGTACAGGAAGCCTAGCCATAACCCATACACAGCTGCGTTCAAACCCACAATAGCGATTGTGGGCAGTGGTGGCACAAAAGATTTCATAAAGGCCAGCCCGATACCCGGAAGCGGTCCAAGAGAACGATATTGTTCCAGCATGTGCCGCAGCTTGTCCTCAGTCAGCCATGACATTACATCTAAAAGGTACATAGCTTGGCGTTCTCCCCATCTGGTTCCAAATTCTTAACATCTATTCCCGATTATACAATAGTTTTTTGCCCAAAGCTCGAAGCAGAAGCTGTAATAAGCCTAGACAAGCAGAAGCTGCGAAGGCTATGATGAATACTGACAAAATTTATGTTGAGCTTCACCAAAGAGAGGTCTCTATGAAATTCTTCGATTATAGAATGCTGGCTAAACGGAGCTTTGGCTTGGTTTGTATTTGCTTGCTGGCCGTTACCCTGCTGCTGCCTCTACTGCGCAGTTCATCCGCAGCCTGTTCCCGTAATAACCCGGGGATAATAGACCTGACGGGATGTCCCTTCAATGACTCTCTGAACGTCAATCTGGACGGAAAATGGGAATTCTATTGGAATCAACTGCTATCCCCCTTCTCCATTGACTCTGCGGCCAAACCGGATATCAAATATATCCCCGTACCCGCAGTTTGGTCTTCTCTCCCACATGGTGAAGCCTATCCCAAATACGGAGCCGCCACTTATAAGCTTCTCCTTATACTGCCTTCAGGAGCCCAAGACTACGCCCTCAAAGTGAGCAGCATTCGTACGGCAAGTATTGTCTATGTTAATGGAGAGCGGCTTGGAGGAAGCGGTCAGCCAGGGGTATCCCGACAAAATACCAATCCTCAAAATGCTCCTTACATCGTCCAGTTTAAGGCTCCCGAAGGAAGGGCCGAAATTGTTATCCAGGCCTCTAATTTCACTTATACAAATGGAGGTATTGCCAACTCCATTCAGGTCGGGACCTCAAAAGCTATCCAACGTCTTGAACAACGAAATAGGACATACGATACGATACGTTTATCCGGTTTTGCCTTCATGGGTTTCTATTTCTTAGGTCAGGGCCTTCAGCGCAAAGAAGACCGTCCCTCTTTAGAGCTTGCCTTGTTCTGTATCGCTTTAGCAGTGTATCTAATAACACATAGTGAAAAACTGCTTTTTAACCTTATTCCAACGATCTCCTATGAATGGTTCAGTAAACTGCAAATCCTCTCCACCCTTATAGGATGCTATTCGCTATGCAGCTATACCTATTCCTTATTTCCTAAGCTGTACTCCCGTTGGATGCTGAGAATTGCACTTGGCACTTCCTTTATCTTTTGCATCTTTACCTTACTCAGCCAAATCCACAATTACTCACAGCCATTCGAATATTTTCTTGCTCTTTACATGCTGCCTATAGGGTACGCTATATACGTGATGATTCGGGCCGCTCTGCACAAAGAAATAGGCTCCTCTTATCTGCTTATAAGTATCTTCGCTTTAGGGGTATTTTCATTTTCATTATTTGCCAACCTGGCCTTAGGCTCTGATCTATATTCAACCTTACCTGTAGCCGGACCGATTTTCGTCTTGACCCAAGGCTTGTTTATTTCCACCCGCCACGCCCATGCCTATGAGACTATCAAGGAATTGTCACAGCAATTGGAGCGCAAGGATAAGGACAAGGATGAGTTCCTGCTCAAAATCTCAAATGAACTGCGCACACCGCTAAATGCAATTATCAATATTTCATTATCGTTGTTTGAAGGTGCTAACGCCGCTATGAGCCCGTCACAGCGTGAAGACATTAGGCTCATTCTAGGTACCGGCAGACGGCTTGCCTTTTTGGTCCGGGACATTCTGGATTATGAACAGATTCGAGGTCAGCGCATCAAGCTTTACTGGAAACCGATTGATATTCAGGGTGTCGCCAACATCGTGATTGAGGTCTTTCAATTTCTGAACAAAAAGGGTGAGATCCGCATTAAAAACCGTATTCCCCCTGGCGTCTTCATTGTCGAAGCGGACGAGCATCGGCTAATGCAGGTCTTATATAATCTGCTGGATAATGCTCTCAAATTCACCGATCGCGGCAGCGTAGTATTCGAAGCCGAGCAGATTGATGATTACGTCCATGTTAGCGTCACAGATACCGGACGGGGCATTCCCAAAGAACGACTGGAGAGTATCTTCCGCGACTATGAACAGGTCAATGAAGCCGATTCGCTGGAAAACGGTGGACTCGGCCTTGGACTTGCCATTTCGAGGAAGCTGATCGAACTGCATGGAGGCATGATCGAGGTTTCTTCCACCTTAGGCCGGGGCAGCTGCTTTACCTTTACCATACCTTTTTCACAACAGGGGACCTTTTGGGAGGAGCCGGAAGACCGCCAGCTGCTTCTAACTCCGGTAGTATTACCCATTGAAGCTCTTGTCGATGGCGTAGCATTCGAGGAGAGCGCAGCTACAACGGCGCGGACTGAAGACGTGGACTACTATGCTCCACGAATTCTCATTGTAGATGACGATTATGCCAACTTGAAGGCTTTAACCAATCTGTTGTCATTGGAAAATTATATCATTTCAAGTGCAAGAAGCGGCACAGAGGCACTTACTATCCTCACCCATGAGCGTGATTTCGATCTTTGTATTCTGGATGTCATGATGCCCGAAATGTCTGGTCTTGAATTATGCCGGATCATCCGCCGGACCTATAGTCCATTGGATCTGCCCATTCTTATGGCTACGGCAGGACAGCAGCTCCACTTTAATGAAGCCGCCTTCAGTGCAGGAGCCAATGATTTTATCCATAAGCCCTATGCCTGGAGCGATCTTAAGGGTCGGGTCAAGACACTTGTGCAGCTGAGAAGATCCGTATCCGATCGTCTCGACTCCGAAATTTCCATGCTGCGCGCGCAGATCAAACCACATTTTCTCTATAATGCAATCAATACGATTATTTGGATGAGCTCACGGGATAACGATAAAACACGGCAATTGCTTTATGATCTTAGTCATTTTCTGCGGGGCAGCTTCGATTTCGGCAATCAGGAGACGGCGGTCCCGTTCGAGAAGGAGCTTGAGTTGATTGAGGCTTACTTGTCACTGGAGAAGGCTCGTTTCGGGAAAAGACTTACAGTTCAATACGATATTGGAATTTCTGAATTCTCCCTTCCTCCGTTAATAGTCCAGCCTATTGTCGAGAACGCGGTTCGCCATGGCCTCATGGAGAAGATAGACGGAGGTACAGTGATTCTGGCAACGAGGCGGGTGGGAGATCAGGCGATTATTACGGTTTCAGATAACGGAAAGGGAATGAGCGACGACAAGCTAGCCTCCTTGATGAAAGATGGCTATGTTTCCACTCAAGGGGAAGGGACGGGAATTGGTCTCAAGAACATTAATCGCAGATTATTGAAGCAGTTTGGCCAGCCATTACAGATTGCCCGGGGGGAAAATGGCGGCATAGAGGTACAAATTACAATTCCATGGAAGGGTGATCTCTCCTGAATTATACAGTAATGGTAGTAGATGACGAATGGCCTGCGCTTGAACAAATGCAGGAGTTACTGCTGCGGTGTGAAGGGATCTCCTTCGTGCATATACACGACAACCCACGGGAGGCTTTTATAGCCGCAGTTGAGCTGAAGCCGGATATTCTATTTCTGGATATTCAAATGCCTGAGCTTTCAGGCTTAGCTTTTGCCGAAAAGCTGCTACCGTTCTCTCCGGAAACTGATATTGTGTTCGTTTCTGCATACCGGAATTATGCTGTCGAAGCCTTTGAATTGTCGGCTGTAGACTATTTACTCAAGCCTGTCGATCCCTCGCGTCTGCTGAAGACATGGACTAAATTCTTAGCCAAGAGATTGCCGATTGAATCTGTGGAGCAGCAAAATACTAAAATTCAGTTTCGACTCATGGGAGGTTATGAATTAACCGGCCCTCATGGTGTAGTGAAGTGGAGTACACATAAAGCTGGTGAATTATTCGCATACCTATGGATTCATAGACAAGGAAATGTAGGCGTAATCCTGAATGACTTATTCCCTCAGTCTAATTATGAGAAGGGCAAGCAATATCTGCATACCACCGTCTATCAGATCCGTAAAACACTAAAGAATGCAAATCTTGGTGAGAATATAGAGCTAATTTTTGACAGAGAGAACTACCGGCTGGAGTCCAAAGGAATTATAAGTGATACCGAGATATTTCTGGAGGCTGCAACGACCGCCCTTCATGACAACCACGCTGATGGGCTGCAAGCCGCAGCCGCTCTATATACAGGAGAACTTCTGCTTTCCAATGACAGCCTGTGGCTTTATTCCATCCGTGATAAATTCCGCACACTCTACATCAACCTATTGGAACAGCTTACATTAAGCCTTCTGCAGCATGGACGCGCGTATGAAGCTGAAGAATATGCTATGCGCCTTGCAGAGCTGGAACCCCTTGAAGAGGGATATTGTCTGCAGTTAATCTCGATTTATTATCGTATCGGAAAGCCTTTCAAAGCACAGCGCAGGTTTACTCAGTTCAGAGATATCTATGAGGCAGAGCTGGGGGAGAAATTGCCAGAACGGTTTCAGGAAGAGTATATTCGGCTAGGTATATAGTTGCACCAAACCCCTAATTTAAAATAAATAAACTCTTAAAAAAAGCCCTGAAAGCCATTTACAGGGCTTTTTAGGCTTTTTCGAGCTTTTCTTTCTTTCTTTTCTGCTAATCTTCGACATTTTATCAGCGATCTATCAGTGACACTCGTTACTATAGACATAGACAGCAAGATTACATACCTGGTTGTATTCATATTATACGGAGGTAGTAACATGATAAAATTATTTAATTTCAAAAAAAATTTTAGAAGTTCGAGGCTTCTTACCCTCATGTTCACTACGATGCACGAAGTAACCGCAGACACCACACCTCCTGCCATGTCCGTTGAGGTGACTACAGATAAACCTGCTTACACTCCCGGAGAGGAAGTAACTGTGCAGGTTCATTTAAAAAATTTCTCAGCAAATGACCAGGGCTACAGTTATTTGAATTTCATAGTACAATACGACAGCAATATATTCGACAATACCGAATATCTTCATCACTCCTGCTATAAAGAGGACTGCTACACTGCAGGGAATGAGGTTGACAATTCATTTGAATTTAATTTCATCAGTCCGGTCGACGGAAGTATATATTTCGGCAAAAATACCAGTATGCGCGGAATTGATATTCAGGTTGAAGCCAATAATAAGCACGCCCTCATCCCAGCGGTTGATCAGACGCTTGTAACCTTCAAGCTGCGCATCAAAGAGGATACACTCGCTTCCACCTCGCTGATTAGTCTGGCTAACGAATTCACAAGAATCAGAACGTCTATATCCAATAGCAGCGTCTATCTATACTCACCTGACGTTACATCCATTTCTTCAGAACCAACGAGCATTCTTCCTTCGATAACGGTCTCAACTTATTCACAATATTTACCTAACAACCCTTTGGCCTAAGAGTTAAGTCTTTATAATAGATTTCATTTGTAAGACCGACCAAGTTACTGGTCGGTTTTTTTGAATGGATATGGCGTAAAGAGAGTGAAGCAGTATAATATGTAATAAAAACATTTTTAAGAAAGAGGAGCATTATGATACTGCATTCAGAGGTTCTGGATTTACGAAGCACTACCCAGCAGGATTTGGGTTTCGTGCTCGCGGCTGAGCAGGGTGAGCCTAACCGCAGCTTCATTGGTCAATGGAGCAGGGAACAGCATGCAGCGGCGATTGATGACGAGGACATCCTACATTTCATTATTCAGGAGACTTCAGGAGAACAGACGGGATATGTTATTCTAACAGGGCTTCAGGACCCTAATCTTACCGTCTGTATTAAACGAATCGTCATCCAGTCCAAAGGACGCGGCTACGGCACCAAGACGTTACAACTACTGATTGATTGGATCTTTGTCCATACCGAGACGCATCGGCTGTGGCTGGATGTCAAGGATCATAACCTTAGAGCACGCCACGTGTATGAAGGTGTTGGCTTTACACTTGAAGGTACACTGCGCGAGTGCGTAAAGGTCGGAGAATCCTTCGAATCCCTGCAAATAATGTCTATCCTGCGGCAGGAGTTTCTGGAGCGGGTATGAGTGGATTTACTCGACATCGCTTTAGGTATCAAAAAAAGACTGCCCAAGCCCTAGAAATCCAGGCTTACATGGACAGTCTATTTTTAATTGAAACTCTGATGTAGCCTTATGTTAGAATGCTGGAACTACAGCTACTCCATATTTGTCCTCGATAAATTTCTTCACATCAGGGCTGTTGAGCGCTGCATCAAGCTTCTTAATCTCATCGCGATTCTCATCGCCTTTGCGGACGACTACGATATTTGCATAAGGTGAATTGGCGTCTTCACGGAACAAGGCCGAGTTCGGATCGATTTTCGCCTCAAGGACTACGTTCGTGTTAATTACAGCTCCGTCCAGATCGGGAAGTGCGCGCGGCAATGTAGCGGCATCTGCTTCTACGAATTCAAACTTATGTGGATTATCAACGATATCCTTCGGTGTTGCTTCATAGGTGGTCAATCCGTCCTTGAGCTTAATAAGTCCCTGCTGTTGCAGCAGAACCAGTGCTCTGTATTCGTTGGATGGGTTGTTTGGGATACCGATCTTGGCCCCGTCCGGCAGTTCTTCCTTTGATTTCAGCTTCTCGGAATAAAAGCCAATCGGCTCCACATGCACTTTAGCCGTGACGACAAAATCATAGCCCTTTTCGTCCTTGATCGAATCCAGATAAGGTACATGCTGAAAATAGTTGGCATCAATTTGTTTCTCCTGCAGCGCCGGATTAAGCTGACCTTCATCATCTAGAACAACTATATCCAGGTTAACTCCTTCTTCTTTCAGTTTTGGTTTGATGAACTCCAATATTTCCGCATGGGGAACGGCAGCTGCTCCCACTTTAAGCGTAACCTCTTTTACGGTATTCCCACTTTTCGCACCCTCTGCAGCTGCAGAGTTATCCCCTTTGTCAGAGCTGCATCCGGCTAGCGCCCCCGCTAGAATAATCATTACTGCCATCAACAAGCTTCCTTTTTTCTTCACCCTAATCCCCTGCCTCTCCCTAAAATATATATATTGCATAACATTGAAACCGTAGAAACTGTAGAATCCGCTACTGTAAGGCTTTGTCTATTCACTTTTGCAGCGTTTCCTGTCAATAGATCTGGCAATATGATCACCGGACCACTGCAGGATCTGGACAATAAGAATAATCAGGAGGACTGTACCGAGCAGAATATCGGTGCGGAAACGCTGATACCCGAAGCGTATGGCAAGACTGCCGAGCCCACCGGCACCAATTGCACCGGCAACCGCAGTAAACTCCGTAATGGAGATCACAGCTATCGTTATGCCTCTTACTAACGCTGGTAACGCTTCTGGAATAATCACCTGAAAGATAATGGTAAAAGGGTTAGCGCCCACAGACTTGGCAGCTTCGATCTTTCCCGTCTCCACTTCGCGGAGTGAATTCTCAATAATTCTACCCAGGAAGGGAGCGGCCCCAATGGATAGGGAGACAATTGCCGCAGTGGGTCCGAGTGAGGTCCCCACAATCAGACGCGACAGAGGCAGAAGCAGCACAATCAGAATAATGAACGGAATAGAGCGCACTCCATTGATTACGGTACTGAGTATTCTGTTGATCTGTGAAGCTGGAAGCACACCGCCCTTATCGGTGACTACTAAAGTAACACCTAGCACAAGGCCAAGTAACAGTGCGAATACAGAAGACCATAACACCATATATAGCGTCTGCAGCAGCCCTCCCCACAGCAATTCAACCATATCCTCCTTCATCGCAGCATCACCACCTTCTCTGCTTCGCTCCCAGCCTTGTAGTAGTTGAATATGGTCACAAATTGCTTGGCCGTTTCGCTCTCAGGGTGGTGAAATAGCTGTTCTACCGAACCCGTCTCCACAATTCGCCCAGCCTCGATAACAGCCGCTTCGCTGCAAATATGCCGCAGTACATCCATTTCATGCGTGATGAGAACAATGGTAAGTTGCAGCTTCCGGTTAATATCCTTCAACAGCTCTAGAATGGAAAAAGTTGTCTGCGGATCTAGCGCTGACGTAGCCTCATCGGAGAGCAGTACGTCTGGCTCTACAGCAAGCGCACGGGCAATGCCTACTCTTTGCTTCTGGCCTCCACTGAGCTGTGAAGGGTAGGCATTCGCTTTATCGCTTAGCTGCACCAATTCCAGAATGTCATACACACGCCGCTGAATATCCTGCCTGGAATAACCAGCCACCTTTAGCGGAAATGCTACATTTCCATATACGGTCTTAGAATCCAGCAGATTAAACTGCTGGAAGATCATGCCGATTCTGCGGCGGGCTAAGCGCAAGTCTTTTCCTTTTAAATCTGTTATTACGGTGCCTCCTATTTCGATACTGCCTGAATCCGGCTCTTCCAATCGATTAAGGCAACGAATCAAGGAGGATTTTCCGGCCCCACTGGATCCGATAATGCCGAATATTTCACCTTTTTTAATATGTAGATTAACATCTTCTAAGGCAGATACTGCCCCGTCCCGGGAAATGTAACTTTTGGTCAAATGTTTAACAACAATCATATGCCCACTCACTCCATTCTCCACTGGATAAAACAATCCGCTTGTGCCGTTTCTTATATTTCAATAAAAAAAGATCAAGCCTTACCGCATACGACGGTAGAGCTTGATCTCCAGCATTCTGGTCAATCAATTTTATTCCGATTAAATACATGGGATTAATATAGAACACTTGTAGATAACTGTCAATCGTATTTTTCGCATCACCGTCTGAATTTCCGGACACAACAACAAGAAACGCCTGTCTCCCTTTGTGGGCGATCAGACGTTTCTTTGTCCATTTGTACATATAGAAGTGTAAATTCAGATTAGCCCCTTTATTTCCCTGAAGCTCCGTGCCCGGCAAAAATCAGTGTGGTCACATACTTTCGTGCATCCGCAGTTAGGAGCAGAAGTTCCACCGCGCTCTTCGCGGGTTCGGCGCGAACGAACTTAATTCTGGCACCTTCCAGATCCTCCAAGATACCGGCAATCGTGTACCCTTTGAACAATAGCCCATCAACTTCCTGCTGTTCCTTGGCAAACTCAGCAAATGCGGACATTAGACCACTCCTCCACCGATTGCTGTTTTGGACGGACGGGGAGCCTCCGCTGCGAACCGTTTCCGTTGCAGGTATTTGCCGGAGCCTGCTTTGCCGACGAATTCCTTGTTGCGGATCACATATTCACCCCGGCTCAGCACGGAGACCGGCTCACCTGTGACCTCGAAACCTTCAAAAGCATTATAATCGACGTTCATATGATGGCTTTCAGCAGAAATGATTCTCTCTACAGACGGGTCAAAGATGACGATGTCAGCGTCACTGCCTACAGCAATGGTGCCTTTTTGCGGGAACAGACCAAACAGCTTGGCGCTGGAGGTTGAAATAATATCTACAAATTTATTCAGTGAAATCCGGCCCTTTTGCACGCCTTCCGAATATAAAATGCTGAACCGGTCCTCAATGGTCGGTCCGCCGTTCGGAATTTTGGAGAAGTCACCCAGCCCAAGATCCTTCTGCCCCTTAAAGTTAAAAGAACACTGATCCGAGCCGATCGTTTGCAGACTTCCGCTCCATAGTGCATCCCATAGTACATCCTGATTCCACTGCTCACGCAGCGGCGGAGACCAGACATATTTAGCACCTTCGAAATTCGGTTTCTCCAATGCCGTCTGATCCAGCACCAAATATTGCGGGCAGGTCTCGCCGTAAATACGCAGCCCCTTCTTACGCGCTTCAGCAATCTTCCCTACTGCTTCAGCGCAGGTCACATGCACAACATAAAGCTGCGAATCGGTCAGCTCCGTCAAATAGGCAGCCCGGCCGGTAGCTTCGCCTTCCAGCTCCGGTGGGCGGGTTAACGCATGATAGATAGGGTCAGTATTGCCCGCAGCTAAAGCCTGCTCTACCAAATACTCGATCACATCGCCGTTCTCGGCATGGACCATGACCAGTGCGCCTTCTCTTTTGGCAACTTGCAAGGTCTTAAAGAGTGTTCCATCATCCGCCTGAAAGGTGTTCTTATAAGCCATAAACACCTTGAGCGAGGTGATGCCTTCCTTCTCGATAATCTGCGGAAGTTCCCCAAGCACCTTATCGTTCAGCTCGGAGACCATAAGGTGGAAGCTATAATCAATGACTGCTTTATCCTGCGATTTATGATGCCAAGTGTCTACGGCTTGTTGCAGCGGCTGGCCTTTGGTGGTCAGACAGAAATCAATAACGGTTGTCGTTCCGCCGTAAGCAGCGGCAATGGTCCCGGTCTCGAAATCATCTGCTGTAACCGTTCCGCCAAAGGGCATATCCAGATGCGTGTGCGGGTCAATGCCTCCAGGAAATACATAACATCCAGACGCATCAATAATCTCTGCACCCTCAGCCATCAGGTTGAGACCGATCTCTGTAATAATACCGTTCTCTAGGGCTACATCACCTGTATAAGTGTCTGCTGCGGTAACAATAATTCCGTTCTTGATAATCTTCTTCATCCTTACACCACCTCCGCTTCTGAGTAGGAGCCATTCAACGAGCTGATCACTTTTTGACGCTCATTCCAAGTTAATGGTGCAGCCCCATTTTCCAGCGGGATCATATCAATCGCACCATCAGCCGGACAGACAATAGAACAAAGATTACAACCCACACAGTCTTCTTCACGCACCTGCAAAATAGCTTTGCCTTCGGCATTCGTTAACATATCTATACATTGATGCGAAGCATCCTCGCAGGCAATATGGCATTTGTTGCAGTTGATGCAGTTATCCTCGTTAATCCGTGCCACCACTTTATAGTTAAGATCCAGATCACCCCAATTGGAGTATCTTGACACAGACTTTCCAATCAACTCAGTCACGGAGGCTAAACCCTTATCATCCAGGTAGTTGTTCAACCCATCGATCATTTCCTCCACAATCCGGAAACCGTGGTGCATAACCGCTGTACATACCTGAATGCCTGTGGCACCCATCAGCATAAATTCTACCACATCCTGCCAGGTAGAAATGCCGCCAATTCCAGAAATAGGTACGCCCACACCAAGATCGCGTGCACACTCGGCTACCATACTCAGCGCAATCGGCTTCACGGCAGGTCCACAATAACCGCCATGCGCCCCTTGACCGCCGACATTAGGCAGCGTATTCCAGCTGTGAATATCAACGCCTGCCAGGCTGTTGATCGTATTGATCATACTGATTGCATCGGCGCCACCTTGAACAGCGCTCCGGGCAACAACCGTAATATCCGTAATGTTCGGGGTAAGCTTCACAATAACAGGGGTGGTTGCCACTTCCTTCACCCAGGTCGTCTGCGCCTGGACCAGATCAGGCTGCTGCCCGGAGGCCGCCCCCATCCCGCGCTCTGCCATACCGTGTGGACAGCCAAAGTTCAGCTCCAGCCCATCTACACCAATAGCCTCTACACGCTTGACGATCTCATGCCATTTCTCCTGAGTCGGTTCGACCATCAGAGAAGCGATAATCGCATGATTCGGAAATCTTTTCTTCGTTTCGTATATTTCCTTCAGGTTCACCTCGAGCGGGCGATCCGTAATCAGTTCAATATTATTAAATCCAGCTACCCGCTGACCATTGAAATGTACAGCTGCAAAACGGGAAGAGACATTAATGATCGGTTCACCAAGCGTCTTCCATACAGCGCCTCCCCAACCAGCCTCAAACGCCCGCTGCACTTGATAGCCTGTATTGGTAGGTGGCGCCGAGGCCAGCCAGAACGGATTGGGTGACTTGATTCCTGCGAGATTAATACTCAAATCTGCCATTGATGTTCCCTCCCTATCATGTAAAGTCTGTTTGAAGACACTAGACTTTTAAGTTTATGGTCTCACTGCCTAGACTGCTGATCCAACAACGCTATCCTGCTGCCCCAAGTATTGCTTAACGATCGCGTAAGCGGCTTCCTTGCCCTGCTGAGCTGCGGATACGACCATCGCTTCCCCTTTGCCGGAGCCGAAGACAATATCACCAGCAGCATAGATCTGCGGGTCGGAGGTTCTATAGGTGGCTTCGTCAATATCCACGATACCCCAGTTATGCTTCAGGCCGAGCGCATCGATTAGATCGGTGCGCCGCTTTTGCCCAATAGCGACCACAACAGCCTCCAGAGGCATGATGAACTCGGAACCCTCTACCGGCATCGGCACAAGGCGTCCATCCTTCCCGGTCTCCCCTGTCAGCTTCATCTGTACGCATTCCAGTCCGGTCACATTGCCCAGTTCGTCGCCAACGATACGCTTCGGCAAGGTAAGCCAGCTAAATTCCACACCATCCTGCTTAGCAAATTCATATTCGAAATCATAAGCCGTCATCTCCTCACGAGTCCGGCGATAAACCATCTTTACATTAGATGCTCCCAACCTTACAGAACAGGTAGCCGCATCAATGGCCGTGTTGCCTGCACCGATGACAGCCACCCGCTGACCCATCAGCTCCAGGGTTGGAATACCTGTCTTAGTGGACTCTACCAGCTCAATTGCATCATACACACCTGCCAGCTTCTCACCCTCGATACCGATTGGAGGAACATAACCCATACCCGCTGCCAGTACAATGGCATCATAGTTAGACTTTAGCTCTTCTACAGTGATATCAATACCAACCTTAACACCGGTGCGTATCTCAACGCCCAGCTTTTCTACCTGCTCTACTTCCCAGAGTGAGATCGACTGTGGCAGTCGGAACGACACAATACCATGCGTATCGAGACCTCCAGCTAGCGATTTGGCCTCATAGATCACCACTCCAAAGCCTTCACGCGCCAGCTCTCTTGCTGCGGACAGTCCGGCCGGACCGCCACCAATAATGGCCACTTTCTTACCATTAGGCACACCCGCTTTAAATAACTGGACACCGCTATTGATCGCCCAATCGGTCGCATACCGCTGCAGCAATCCAATTTGGATTGGTGCCGAAGCATCATTCAATACACATGCGCCTTCGCACAATTCCTCTGTAGGACAGACACGTGCACAGCTCGCACCTACGGGATTGGAATCCATAATGGTCTGGGCCGAACCTTTCATGTTATCGGTAGCAATCCGCTTAATAAAGGAAGGAATATTAATGCTGGTTGGGCAAGCCTTAATGCAGGGAGCATCATAACAATACAAACAGCGATTGGACTCTTCGATTGCACCTTTGCGGGTCAAGCCCGGCTCCGCCTCTGCAAAGTTGCGCATGAACATATCTGGTGTAAATGTTGTTAATGGAGAAGTGTGATCCATCGGTTGTCCCTCCTCTGGGCAAGTTACTCATGTTCGTGTTATGTTATATAATATAACATTATTACGAGAATTGCCTTAATATTTTACTTCCTTCTAAGGATTAATGTAGTAAAATAAGAAATAATACAAATTATATATTCAATTCTGTCCATTTAGGTCATATATCCTGACATATTATATTCAAACTATAGTCAATTCGTATTTTCGTTGCACTAGACACTTTGTCTAATTTCAAAACTGTATTTTTTGCGTGTGAGAATGGGCTGAGAATAGACTAAGTCCAAGGCGCCTGTGCAATACCGAAAAGCGAGGGGGAAGAGCAATGGATTGGGAGCTAGTATTTACAATTCGCGATGCACTGAAGAGACCACTGTTTGCGGAATCGGAAGTCATCGGAGGAAAAAGCGGTCTGAACCGAGCCATCCGTTGGGTGCATGTGTTGGAGAGTGCAAGCTTCGAAAGTCTGATCCATGGGGAAGAAATGATCTTAACTACCGGAATTGGTGTAGGTATGGATCTGCCCTCTTCTTTGGCATTCATGCAAAATCTGATCGATAAGAATGCTGCCTGTCTATGCATTGAGCTAGGTGCGTATTTCAATGATGTCCCGCAAGAAATGATCGATCTGGCGAACAGCCACGATTTCCCACTGATTATATTCCCGCGTACCGTGCGGTTTGTCGATATCACGCTTGACCTGCACTCCCTCATCATTAACCGCCATCACCGGATGCTGCAGGAGCTAGAGAGCATCTCCCGTGAATTCCATCGTCTAACACTAACCTCGCAAGGAACACTGAAGGTGCTGCAATTATTATGCAAAAGCACCCGCACGCAGATCGTCTACATGCAGCTGCAAGGCAAACCACTCTTCTTCCCGGCCATTTCGCCCGAGGAGCAAAGCCCACTGCTACATTTCTTCGCTTCCTTCAGTGAAGAGATGGAAGGCGTTCAACCGGATGCCGCCCCTCACTTCCGCGAATATGGAAATAAGACGATCGCTGTGAAGCCTGTAGGCGCCCTGGATCAGACCTGGGCCTATATCCTGATGGTCTGTAATCACAAGCCACAGGAGTTCGACTGCATGCTGCTTGATTCAGCTTCTCTGTCTATTGCCCAGGAACTGCTGCGCACGCGATATATGGAAGAGCGCAAGCTCTTTTCTGAGAATCTGTGGGTGGATGAGCTGATCAACGGCCGGATTGAAGATGATAATCGTCTCAAAAGCTTGATCGGCCCCGACTTCAACGTTGTAAATGAGTTGCCTTACCGTGTCTGCCTTATAGAGATTGAGAACCCTCGTGACGTCAAATGGAACAGCTCAGAAAACGATTGGGAGTCCATCACCTTTCACCTGTCGCTCATTCTGCGTTCCATCTTCGAGAAATATTCCCTGCGTCCGCTGATCACGTTGAAGAATAACCGCTTAACCGTCATCGCACTGGATATCCAGTCCAAGCTGCCTGGCAAACTCCGCTTGCAGCAGGCTTTGGATTCCTTGCAGCATATTCGTTCTGATGAGAAACTGAAGGACCTGCAGCTCATCATCGGAGTCAGCAAGTCCCAGCGGGGTCTCAAGCACACTTATGCCAGTTATCAGGAGGCCGTTCAAGCATTGTCTCTCTACTCTTGTTACCAGAAATCCTTGCTATTCTACGAAGAACTTGGTGTATTTCAACTGTTGCTGAACCTGAATGACGGGAAAACTCTGGAGAACTTTATCCGCAGCTACCTAGGCCCGCTGATCGATCACGATCAAACCAAAGGCAGTGAGCTGATGCTTACCCTGCGCGTCTATCTGGACCATGATGGCTCCAAGCAGATTGCTGCCCGGAACCTGTTCATCGTTAGACAATCCCTCTATTATCGGTTGGACAAAATTACCGAACTATTAGGCGAAGACTTCATGCTGCCCGAGAATCGCATCTCCATCCAGGTCGCACTGCGCGCTTACCAGTTCCTGTACCCAGAGAAATTTACTTTGCCCAGTTCCCGTTCAGCACAGATTTAAAGGTATCTACGATAAACTGCACATCTTCATCCGTGGAGGATAGCGGCGGAGCGAAGGTAAGTACATTATTGAAGCCCGCTACTGTATCTCCATTCTTGCCGATAATAAGTCCCTTCGATTTGCACTCGGCAATAATCCCTTTAACTGTGCCCAGATCTGCAGGCTTCTTGCTCACTTTATCCTCAACCAGCTCGATGCCAATCACCAGTCCGAAGCGGCGAATATCGCCAACCAGCTTGTGATCGAGCAACTCGGAGAACTCACTATATATTCTTTCGCCGAGGATATCCGCACGTTCCACCAGATTCTCCTGCTCCAGAATTTCGAGGTTGCGCAGAGCAAGTGCACATGCTGCCGGGTTGCCCCCGAATGTATTCACATGACGGAAATGGCCATAATCATCACTGCTATCCTTAAAAGCCTCATAAATATCCTTGCGGACTGCAGTTGCAGACAGCGGAAGGTATGCGCTGGTTAATCCTTTAGCCATGGTCACAATATCAGGCTTCACATTGTAATTATGGTGTCCGAAGTTGCGCCCGGAGCGCCCGAACCCGCAGATCACTTCATCAATAATGAGCAGCACACCATGCTTGGTACAGATTTCTTGCACCCGATCCAGATAAATTTGATGAGGGACGATCACACCGCCGCCCGTAATCACAGGTTCCATGATCACTGCCGCCACGGTTTCTACGCCTTCCCAGACAATTGTATCCTCAATCGACTGCGCACATTGGAGATTAAATTCTTCTACCGTCATGCCTGCCGGACGACGGTAGCTGTCTGGTGGAGCTACATGCAGAAACCCGCCAGCGAGTGGTTCGTATTTGAATTTACGCTGAGCCTGGCCTGTTGCCGAGAGGGAACCGAGTGTACTGCCGTGATAGCCGCGGTAGCGGGCAATGAACTTGTGTCGGTAATGCTGGCCGATCTGCTGCTGATATTGGCGTGCCATTTTAAAAGCTGCTTCATTCGCTTCCGAGCCACTGTTGGAGAAGAAGATCACATAGTCGTCTCCCAGCCATTCATTCAGCTTCTCCGCCAGTGCAATCGCAGGCAGGTGACTCTGCGTCAGCGGAAAATATGGCAATGTCAGCAACTGATTATACGCCGCTTCCGCCAGTTCCTTACGGCCATAACCGACATTCACACACCATAATCCGGACATGCCATCCAAAAATTTATCACCATTAATATCTGTCACCCACGAGCCGCTTGCCGAAGTGGCAATCATCGGCGGATTGGTTTCGCTATAAGGTGTAATGTTGTGCCATAAATATTGCTGATCCTTCTTAATGGCAAGTTCGCTATCCGTCCCCAGGTTTAGCACAGCACTCTCTCCTCTCAAACTCCTATATCTGCCTAGTAGCGGGCAGTAATCATCTTTTTGCGGGTATAAAATTCAACACCATCGCGACCATTAGCATGCAGGTCTCCATAGAACGATTTCTTGTAGCCAGAGAATGGAAAAAAGGCCATAGGTGCAGGCACACCCAGATTCACACCCAGCATCCCCGCATCGATCTCTTCGCGAAATTCCCGGATCGCCTTGGCACTATCTGTATAGATACAGGCTCCGTTCGCGAATGGCGATTGATTCGTTACCGCAATCGCTTCACCAAGATCCTTGACACGAATCACCGCCAGCACGGGTGCGAAGATCTCATCACGCCAAATCGTCATCCCCGGTTGTACATGATCAAAGATTGTAGGCCCGATAAAATACCCTGCACCCGCAACAGCTTCATCCTTTCTGCCATCCCTAACCAGCAGAGCATCCTCACGTTCGCCCGTCTCAATGTAAGACAGTGTGCGTTCCTTATTGGACTGGCGGATCACCGGCCCCAGAAACACCCCTTTATCCATGCCATTGCCGATCTTGAGCTCATCCGCAGCGGACTTCAGCCGACTCACCAGCTCGTCAGCGATATCCTCATGCACAACAACCACCGAACAAGCCATACAACGTTCACCTGCAGAGCCGAAAGCGGCGGAAATAATATTCTTTACCGCATTATCGAGATCAGCATCCGGAAGTACAATGGAATGATTCTTGGCTCCAGCCAACGCTTGAACACGTTTACCCTGCGACGTTCCATGCTTATATACATACTCCGCAACCGGTTGTGAGCCTACAAAAGAGATGGCCTTCACATCTTCATTCTCCAGCAGTCCATTCACAACATCATGCGCCCCGTGGACCACATTCAGTACACCAGGCGGAAAACCCGCCTCCGCGAATAGTTCTGCCAACCGATTTACCAAGAGAGGTGTACGTTCTGAGGGCTTCAGCACAAAGGTGTTCCCGCAGGCAATGGCTAGTGGAAACATCCAGCACGGCACCATCATCGGGAAATTAAACGGCGCAATCCCGCCAATCACCCCCAAGGGATAACGATACATCCCGGATTCAACGCCAGTAGCAATGTCCGGCAATTGGGTGCCCATCATCAGTGTAGGAATGCCTGCGGCAAACTCAACACATTCGATACCGCGCAGCACCTCGCCCTGTGCTTCTTCCAAGCTCTTGCCGTTCTCCAGCGTAATCAGCGCTGCCAGCTCGTTCCAATGCTGTACAAGCAGCTGTTGATACTGGAAGAAGTAACGCGCACGCCGGGGTACAGCTATTCTTTTCCAGGATTGATAGGCCAGCGCGGCAAACTCTACCGCATCATTCAGCTCATCCCGACTGGAGATGGGTACATAGGCGATCACTTCACCCGTCGCCGGATTGAACACTTCCTCGTCCCGTCCAGAGGAAGACTCCACCCAGACTCCATTCACGAAATTCTTAACTCTTTCGGTCTGCGTCACCAATAGGGACATAGTCCGCACCTCTTTCTCTATTCTAAGAAGCCTGTTAAGCCGCCAAACTTCTGAAATGGACTGATTATAATAGATGACCGCCAAAACCGGCGGCCATCCCTTATGCATATGAGCGAAACCCTTTATTTAGCCGCCATCTCTACAATTTCATTCGTATAGGCTTCATCCACATTCGAAGCCTTTTTAATTACCCCAAACTGGAGCGCAATGTCTGCAGTCTGCTTAAATGCAGCAGCATCGGTATAGCCCATCTTGGCACTATCAAAGCCTTCTGGCAAAATCAACTTAGCGACTTCATTCATCATGGTCAACTGATGCTCTTTAGTAGTGCTACCTGCTTCAGCTAACTTCATCACACTGTCCACAGCTGCTGCCGGATCGGCGATAGCATCTTTCCAGCCTTTCAGGGAGGCACGAACAAACTTCGCGGCCGTTTCTTTGTTGGCAGCAAGCCATTCCTTGTTAGCGAACAGGTTATCCTCCAACATAGCGACACCTTCGTCATTCATATCAATAACACTCAGGTCTTCAGCCTTGATGCCCGACTCAAGTACAATCTGATATTCGTTATAGGTCATTGCCGAAGCTACATCAATGTCGCCACCCAGGAACTGGTCCATCGTGAAGCCCTGTTTTGTAAACTTGATATCTTTGTTGGAGTCCAGCTTGTATTTATCAAAGAGAGCCAAGATTTCAAACTCATTGCCGCCCATCCAGTTGCCGACTTTTTTGTCTTTCAGGTCAGCAGGTGTACTGATGCCTGCTGCCTTCTTGGAAACCAGGACAAGTCCACTCTTTTGGAAGATTTGAGCGATCTGCACCAGCGGCATCTCTTGTTCTTGGCTGGTCAGCAAGCTCGCTACCCAGTCCACACCGATGTCTGCAGATCCGCCCGCCACCTGTTGTTCTGGTACAATATCCGGACCGCCTGGCAAGATCTCAACATTAAGTCCTTCTTCTGTGTAATAACCTTTATCCTGTGCAACAAAATAACCAGCGAATTGTGCCTGTGGCACCCATTTCAGTTGCAGCTTAACCGTCACTGGATCAGCAGCAGGTTCAGTCGTTGGCGCCGCAGTAGGTTCAGTAGTAGCATTTGCCGCCGGAGCAGTAGTAGCTTCAGCCGCCGAATTGTTATTATTCCCTCCACAACCTGCCATCAAAGAGACCACCATTATCATCGTTACCGCCAACAGCCCACCACGAAAATTTCTTTTTTTCCCGTTCATCAATCGAACTCCCCCTACCGTAAGTTTAAGTGTGTAATGATGAAAGCACAGTATGGTTACCATCGTGGTGATCTATGCATACGGCTGTGGAAGGTTTCTCTATTCCCTGTCCACTGTGACCGGATGTAATAAGGTTATGGATCTACGCCCGCTGAGACGGGTGCCATTTAATGAACACTTTCTCCAGCCGTTCAACGATCAAGTAGAAGATTACTCCGGCAATAGCGGCTAGAACGATGCAAGACCAGCCGAGTGGCATCTTGGCTACTTTGATGGAGTTGGAGAGCAAATACCCAAGACCGCGTGAAGAGAAGAAGAACTCTCCGACAATAGCCCCGATCATACTGGCCGTAGCATTAATCTTCAATGCCGTGAACACATAGGGCAGACTGTTCTGAATACGCAAGTAGCGGAACACTGCCGGTTTATTCGCAGCGTAGGAATGCATTAGGTCAAGAGCCAGCGGATCAACAGCCGCCATTCCTTTGTAAGCATTAATTGCCATCGCAGCCATGGTTGTTGCGGTCACTATTGCCACTCTCGACCCAATTCCGTCCCCGAACCACAGGTTCATAATAGGGGCCAATGCAACGATAGGCACAGCGTTCAGCGCCGCGACCATTGTCAGGCTGCCACCACCCCACCGAGGCCAAGCTGTAGCTGCCAATGCAATCAGGAAGCCACAGGTGGAACCGACTAACATGCCCAGTACAGCTTCTGTCAGCGTGTACCCTGTAAAGGACAACAGCAAGCTAAAGTTCTCTCTCATCGCTGCCACTATCGCTGACGGTATGGGCAACTGGTATTTCTTCAGATCGAAAATTTTATGAAAAATTTGCTGTTCCCATAGAACAAGAAACAGAATACCAGCGAGCAAAGGTAAAATCACTCCGGTGTTCAGCCATTTCAAAGGACGCCGCGTTTTCCCTTGTTTATCAGGACCTGCGGCAAGCCCAGGCCCCATAGTTCGCTTCTCTTTAACCGTTACAGAGGGAGATTGGAGCACCTCTTTACCGGAAGCGGCTAGAAGTGAGGGTTCCCGCACAGCATTACTTTCCATTAGTGGCTACCTCCTTTCGGGCGGAATTCCGGCTGCCAAGGCGCCACCAGACGTTCTATTAAAGTCATCAGTCCATAGCTCACAATACCGAGCAATGCACTTACAATCACCGTAGACCAGAACATATAAGTATTAGAAGGACCATAATAGAGATTGCGCAGCATAATGACACCAATCCCATGCTGTGCACCCATGAGTTCTACCAGAATCGCACCTGTCACAGCGAGTGGAGCAGCAATCTTAAGCCCGCTGAACAGACCAGGCAATGCAGCCGGAAAACGCAGCTTCCAGTACACTGCCCAAGGTTTGGCGGCGTAAGAGTGCATTAATTCCAGCGCGGAGAGATCAACACTGCGCAGACCACGCAGCATATTAAGTGAAACTGGGAAGAACGTGATATATCCGGAGATAATGACCCGCGAAATTTGCTCGTCACGCACAATACCGTAAATGATTGGTGCAAGACCGAGTATCGGAATCATTTGGGAGGCAACGGCATAAGGAAAGGTCAGCTGTTCTATCGTCTTGGAGAGACTCATTAGCACGGCTAGCACAACGCCAGCCACAGCACCGATTAAGAACCCAACTCCAGCATTACCGAAGGTAGCCGACCCTTCCTTCAGCAGCGTACCTCCATACTTCCATAGGGTAGATATTACTTCATGCACATAAGGCAGCTTGGACTGAGCCAGCGGGGCTTTCGCCACATGCAGCAACATCCAGGATGCCGCCTCCCATAATACAAGCAGTCCAAATACCCAAACGAAGAGTGGCAGTACACGGTCCCGAAAAAATACACTATTGCCCTTCATCCTTACACCCCTTCGAAGCTGTCGCGAATACGCGCGATCAGTTCGAAAAACTGCGGACTATTTCTCATCTCCGCCGTACGCGGACGCGGTAGAGGAATATCTACAATCGCGGACAGCCGCCCCGGATGAGGGGAAAGCACGAAGACCCGATCCGACAAAAAAATAGATTCAGGAATACTGTGTGTTACAAATACGATCGTGCTCTTCACCTTGGACCAGACAGACAACAGCTCTTCATTCAATCGCTCACGCGTGAATTCATCAAGCGCGGAGAATGGTTCATCCATTAGCAGTATCTCCGGCTCCATCGACAGCGCTCTGGCGATAGCTACCCGCTGCTGCATGCCTCCGCTTAGCTGCCATGGATACTTGTCAGCGAAACCCTGCAAGCCTACCAACTCCAGCAACTCCATCGCTTTATCCTCGCGGATAGACTTCTTCACTCCCAACAGCTCAAGCGGTAAGGTGATATTATGCTTCACCTTCCGCCAGTCATATAACACTGGGCTCTGGAATACAATTCCATACTTCTGAGCTAGCCTGGCTTCTCGTGCACTTTTGCCAGCCACGGTAATGTTGCCGCCAGTTGGTGTTATAAGATCTGCCATCAGTCGGAGCAACGTTGTTTTGCCGCAACCGGAAGGCCCGAGCAGCGAGACAAACTCTCCCTTCGCGATATCAAGACTCACATTATGCAGTGCAAGCACATCAGCCGTATCTGTCTGATAGCGCATCTCAACATTTTCCAATAGTATTTCAGGAATTTTAGTCGCTAATAATGACATTCCAAAGCCCTCCTCGATTCCCGAATAAGTTACTTAATGTTATATAACATAACATATATGAGTGTCATTCGATACATATTCTTCTTAGATGTAGTATTAACTAACATGTTACACTTTGCTCTTCAGACTCACACTAGACAAATAGTAAAATAGCTCTCGTGAAATTCCGTCATTTTGTCTAGGGTTGCGCTATTATTGTTAAGAATTGAGATTTCTGCCGATAAAGATGTTATCCCTTAAGTAGGAGACCATAAGTTTATGTTTGATACGCTAATCTCGAATTATATTGTAATCGTTACTATATCCGGCGTGCTGAGTGCCTTGCTGGCCCTCTTCGCCTACTATAAGGAAACGGATTTTGCCGGAATCAAGGCATTTATTCTGAGCTCATGGGCTTCAGCCATATACACGTTTGGCTTTGCGCTAGAGTTGTCGGGAAATACACTGCAGGAAATAAGCCTGTGGATTAAAGTAGAGTATCTGGGTCTACCCTTCATCGCACCGGCGAGTCTGATCATGGTACTGCACTTTGTGGGACTGGAGAGGTTGATCAAAAGAGGGATGCGGAGTGTGTTATTTGCGATTCCGATCATTACTACATTGATGGTATGGACTAACGAATACCACCATTTATTTTACCAATCCATTTATTTACGGAAAGGCGCTCCCTCTCCGCTCGTTGATGTAATAATAGGCCCTTGGTATATTGTGCACGGCAGCTTCACCTTTGGCTGTTTACTCACGGCAACCTGTCTTATTCTTTGGCAATGGAGCCGGATGAAGCGGGTATACCGCAGACAATTAACAACCTTTCTGATCGGCCTTTGCATGCCCACTCTGGGTTCCTTTCTATATCTAATGGGCAAAACCCCTTATGGCATGGACCCTGTACCGGTTATTATGAGTTTGACCTCTTTACTGTATATTTGGGCCATTCTCTCTAGAGGAATGCTGACCGCAGCTCCTATTGCCCGTGAGAATCTATTCGAGAGCATGCGAGACGGCGTACTGGTCACAGACCTGTCCGATATGCTCGTCGACTATAATCGGGCCGCCGCAGAAATGATGCAGGGTCTTGACTCCGCAGCGATCGGCAAACCACTAGCCCAGCTGTTTCTTCCCGCAGGCAAAGAGGCTGTCTCCTATGTGATGGATTCTGATCCACTTCAACACGAAGAGCGGGAAGTAGCTTGGTTCAAGGGTGCCGAAGTTTGCTATTATCAGGTTCGTTCCTCCCCTGTGATGAAAAGGGGCGGCCACTTAGCGGGTCGGATGATAATGCTGATTGATGTGACTGAACGAACACTGCTTCAGGAGAAGCTACAGCAGTTGGCCACGATCGATAGCCTTACAGGCATTTATAACCGGACTCATCTTCTGGAAATGAGTAACGATCTGCTCATACAATCTGTAGACAACAAAACTCCATTCTCGATTATTTTGCTTGATATTGACTTCTTTAAGAGTATCAACGACCGCTATGGTCATGAATATGGAGATATAGCACTTCAACATATTGTTGAGATCTGCAGCAGGAATTTACGGGATGGGGATATATTCGGCCGTTATGGCGGCGAGGAGTTTGTGATGAGTCTGCCCAACACCACCCTTACGCAGGCTGGGCAGCTGTCTGATATCATCCGGGCTGATATTGAGCAGAGCAGTCTGCATACCCTGGTGGGTACCATTAAAGTAACAGCCAGTTTTGGAGTAGTTGAGGCCATCAGTCGCGATACTTCACTCGAAGAAATGCTTTCAGATGCCGATCATGCACTATACACCTCCAAACGGAGCGGGCGCAATGCCGTGCATCTGTCGCAAGGTTCTGAGATTACTCCATTCAAGCCAATATAAATACAGGCATATATTACAATAAAACACCCCCACTTCCCGGCTTTACGCCAACTGAAGGAAATGGGGGTGTCTCTTATTTCGTACCCGCTATAAAATATTCGACGCCCTGCTGCAAATCCTTTGGGAGCTCCTCGAGCTTCAGGTACGTCTTCATTTCCAGCATAACCCGTTCACGATCTTGCCCAAAAACATCCACGACCCGGGCAAGCCGCTCCCAAGAGGCTAGATCAGCACGAAATTCCGCACCGCTCATGGGTATTCCATGTGACTCTACATACCACTGAGCATCATATCTATAGGCTAAGTTAAGCAGCTTCAGAAAGCCGGTGCTGCTGTATTGCCGCGGGCCGCCATAAATGGAAGGACCCAGCGCATCGCCAAGAAACAACACATTGTCTTCTTTAACATAAAGGACACACGAATCTGCGGAATGGTCACCACCTACATGGTTCAGCTCACACGTAATTCCGCCCAGATCAATCGTGATCTTGTCTGTGAACACAATATCCGGTTTCATGAAGCGGATCGGTCTACGACTGCCGTATTCCTTGCGGATATGCAGGATGCTCTCATCACTGATTATCCCTTGGGCGGCAAGACCTTCAAGACCTTCATCAGACCAATCCAGTCCGCTAAGCCGTGTCAAAGCCTCGGCGGTTCCCTCGTGTGCAACTGTGGGCAGGTCCCAAGCTGACAACCCAAAGGTATGATCCCAATGCCAATGAGTCAGGGCAATCATATCCGGCTGCCGATAGCCATATTCAGACAGTTCCTTGCGAAACAGCTCAGCATGGGCAGGAGAATTCCCCGCATCCAGCAAAAGGGTACGTCGTTCCCCCAGGATGGCTGCCAAAATGGGCCGATCGGTCTCATGTTCTGCGTGCATAATCAAAATATGTGGACTAAGTAGCTGAAATTTATGCTTCATTATGTAGCTCCTTTCCACTAACTGCCTTAGCGGCTTTCGTGCCTTCCGCTTCCACCCGCTTGTTTAATTTATTAGCACAGGGGGTAAATTGTAATTAGAACTTGGCTGACACTAATTCTACTAAGAGGAGCTGAATACGAATGACAGATACAAACGGACTTAGCGACAAGATTAAAGGTGGAGTATCCAAAATCAAAGGTGAAATTAAAGACCAAGTGGGAAACGCCACTGACAATACATCTCTTCAAGCTGACGGCAAGAAAGACAAGCTGAAGGGTGCAATTCAGCAAAAAATCGGCAAGCTAAAGGAATAGCTTATTAAGAAGATAAGCTTTCCATACCTTGTATCAAGGTGCTCCCAGACAATCCATTCCGTTTGGGAGTTTTTGCTGTGTACCAACAGCTGCATATCTACTCTTTATGTTGCCTCAAATCGGAGCATTAAGCAACTTTTAGCAGCAAGTCATCGTTTACGATATGTCTCCAGAAGGAGGAGGGCCTATGATTAAGATTGGGCTAACCGGTTTCGGTGACCATGAGGAGCTGTATGGCAAAATCAAACCCGCCGAGCGCCTGCCCACATATAGCGCGCATTTCTCAATTGTAGAGATCGATAGTTCTTTTTATGCAGTACAGCCGGTCAAGAATTATGCCAAATGGGTCAACCAGACCCCAGATGGATTTGAATTTATTGTTAAAGCTTATCAAGGAATGACCGGACACCTGCGCGACAAAAAGAATTATTTTGCGTCCACCGAGGACATGTTCAGCGCGTTCCATACCTCCATCCAGCCTGTCCGGGAATCCGGCAAGCTGGCCATGACCTTATTTCAGTTTCCGCCTTGGTTTGATTGCACCAAAGAAAATGTTGAACTGCTGCGCGATACCAAGGAACGGATGCTGGATGTTCCCTGCGCGCTTGAATTCCGCAATGATTCTTGGTATAGTCCCGAACTGCGAGAGAAGACCTTACAGTTCCTGGAGCGAGAGGGGTGGATTCATACAGTGGCTGATGAACCTCAAGCAGGAACAGGTTCTATTCCCATAGTTCCCATAGCCACCTCGGCAGATGCTACCTACGTACGTCTACATGGCCGCAATATCGGCGGCTGGCAGCAGAGCAATCACCCGGATTGGCGCAAGCTGCGTTACCTTTATCGTTATAATACTGAAGAGCTGACCGAGTGGCGGGACCGGCTGCTCGAGCTTGAGAAGACCTGTCGTGAGCTCTACGTAGTCTTCAATAATAATTCCGGTGGCGATGCAACGGCCAATGCCAAGGAACTGCAGACTTTGCTTGGCATTGATGGCGGACTAGCCCCTCTGCAACTTGATTTATTTCAATAGGTAGACTCCCAGGGTTATGCATATTACCCAATGATGGAATAATGTTTTTAACATCATGATTTAAAGAGGCAGCCCTGGGGGTATTAGTATATTAGGAAATAGAAATTTATTAGAGTACATAACAATACATCAGAGAAAAGATACACGCATGATGTTGGAGGAGGCAGTTGGGCATGAAGAGAAACCATACTATGATGCAGTTTTTTGAGTGGCATGTGGCCGCGGACGGAAATCATTGGAAACATCTGGCAGAGATGGCGCCGGAATTAAAGGAACTTGGAATTGATGCGGTGTGGGTTCCACCGGTTACCAAAGCAGTCTCGGGCGAGGATACCGGTTACGGTGTCTACGATCTCTATGATCTGGGCGAATACGATCAAAAGGGCACCGTACGCACCAAATACGGCAACAAACAAGAGCTGCTCGATGCGATTGGCGAGTGTCAAAAAAACGGCATCGCCGTTTACGTCGACCTGGTGATGAACCATAAGGCGGGTGCAGATGAGACTGAGGTATTCAAGGTCATCGAGGTCGATCCTAATGATCGTATGAAGGAAATCTCGGAGCCATTCGAAATTGAAGGCTGGACCAAATTCACCTTTCCAGGCCGGGGGGATGAACATTCCTCCTTTAAGTGGAACTTTAATCATTTTAATGGCACCGATTATGATGCCAAGGGAGCTCGAAGCGGTGTATTCCGGATTGCGGGCGAGAACAAAACCTGGAACCAGAATGTCGATGATGAATTCGGGAACTATGATTATCTAATGTTCGCCAATATTGATTATAGTGAGCCGGAAGTCCAGGAAGAGATGCTGCGGTGGGGAGGATGGCTAGTGGATACGCTTCAGTGCAGCGGTTACCGTCTGGATGCCATCAAGCATATTAACCATGATTTCATCAAAGAATTCGCGGCAGAGATGATCAAGAAGCGCGGTGAGGACTTCTATATTGTCGGGGAATTTTGGAATTCCAATCTAGAGGCTTGCCAGGAGTTTCTGAATACGATTGATTATAAGATTGATTTATTCGATGTCTCTCTCCATTACAAGCTTTATTCTGCTTCCTTGGGTGGCAGGGACTTTGATCTATCCAAGATTTTTGATGATACCCTGGTACAGACACACCCGGCTAATGCTGTGACCTTCGTGGATAATCATGATTCCCAACCTCATGAAGCGCTGGAGTCATGGGTAGGCGACTGGTTCAAGCAAAGCGCGTATGCACTCACCCTGCTGCGTCGAGACGGTTATCCAGTTATCTTTTACGGTGATTATTATGGAATAGCAGGACCCGCACCCATTGTGGGTAAAAAAGCAGCGATTGATCCCCTGCTGTATGCCCGAAATCACAAAGCCTATGGGGAACAGGATGATTACTTTGATCACCCCAATACCATTGGCTGGGTGCGCCGCGGCATCGAGGAAATCGAGCATTCCGGTTGCGCAGTAGTGGTCTCTAATGGCGATGATGGCAATAAAAGAATGCTTGTCGGAGAGCAGCGGGCTGGGGAAGTCTGGGTGGATTTCACACATAATCAAGAAGGAACGATAACGATTGAAAAAGATGGTTGGGCTACCTTTTCAGTTAAAGGCGGAAGCGTCTCGGTCTGGGCCCTTCCGGATGCAGAGATTAAAAAATAATAGCACTAATTATTGAAGAAAAAGGAGTGCTCCAAAAGGCCAACATGGCTCATGGGGTACTCCTTTTTGCTTAAATGGACGTGCATCAGTGTTAAACCGTTGCTTTCTCCTCTTCAAGCCAAACACCGCTGTCCCGACCTAATATACGCCCGATAGGATATACCTTCCAAACCGCAGATACGACAGCAGCACATAACACTGCCTTGACGAAATCTCCTGGCAGGAAAGGCCACATGCCCGCAGTTAGTGCTTTCGATAAAGAATCCATCCCGGTATTATAGGCCAGCCAGCTTACTCCCCCTGGATAGACAAGCAGTGCTCCGAAGATAAAATTGACCACTAACAGCTTAACAAAGGTATATTTAGTCTGCTTCATGCGCTGAGCGAACAGGCCAATCAACAAGGCTGCGAAAGGCCAGGAGAAAATATAACCACCAGTCGCGCCTACCAGCACAGAAATACCGCCTCTTCCACCTAGGACAGGGAAGCCAACAGCAGCAAGTCCAATTACTATGAGTACCGCCAGCGTGCCATAGCGTGCGCCTAAGATGGATCCAGCCAGCATAACGGCCAGAGTCTGAAGCGTGATTGGCACTGCCGAGAAAGGTAATATAAATTTCAAATAGCTCATGGCTATCATAATCCCAGCGAATAATGCACTGAATATCAGGCCTCGAGTCGTCCATTTCTTCATTTGCAGGCTTACCCCCATTTTTTAGGATCACTATAACATCCCTTTTCACATACATCAATCTTTAAATATTTGTTATAATCGATTACAAATGTTAAGAAATCGGGCAGGGAAGCAGGCATGAGAATGATTCAAGCACAGCAATTGACCTTGTCCTTCCGAGACGGCCAGCGTAGGCTGCCGGTGTTGCAAGGCGTCACCATACATATTGAGCCGGGCGAATGGGTGGCACTTACAGGACCCAACGGCTGCGGCAAATCAGCTCTGATCCGTACCTTTAACGGCCTGAATATTCCTTCTGGCGGCAGCTTGATTGCGGCCGGACTCGATCTGCGCTCTCCGTCCCATCGCTCCGCGGTCAAACAAAAGATTCAGCTCGTGTTCCAGAATCCCGAGTCTCAGACTGTTGGCTCTACTCCATTCGAGGATATCGCCTTTGGTCTGGAGAACCGGGGTCTTTCGCGCGCTGAGATGGGTGAACGCATTAAGCGTGTCTTACAGCAGGTGGGATTAGCTCATAAAGCAGAGGCTGAGGTTTCGTCCCTTTCCGGTGGCGAGCGGCAGCGGTTGGCTGTAGCCAGCTGTCTTGCTCTGGAAGCAGAGATGATCCTGTTCGATGAGGCTACCTCTATGCTGGACCCTGCCGGAAGACGGGATATTCTTACTCTTGCCAAGGAACTCTGGCAGCAGGGGACCACCGTGCTCTGGGTTACGCAACGTATGGAGGAGCTTGCAGAAAGCCCGCGCATCCTGGTCATGGAGTCCGGGAAGTTCATCTATGATGGAGATCCAAGGACTCTCTTCTATAGCTCAGCGCTCCCGGAGACCTTGGGTTGGCAACCGCCTCCAGTTGTCCGCATCGGGCAACTGCTGCAGGCGCAGAATTGGCCTGCTCACCTGTTGCCGTTGACAGAAGCTGATCTGGGGGGCATCCTATGATTGTTCAAATGGAGGGCGTATCGTTTCAATACGATAAGACACCAGTTCTCCGCGATATCCAACTGGCGATTCCACAGGGAAGCCTCACCGTCCTCTGCGGAGTTACTGGCAGCGGAAAATCTACACTGCTGCGCCTAATTTCAGGTCTGGTTAAACCTTCGACCGGTAGTATTTCGTATGGGGGAGACGTTACCCCTCAACGCATCTCAATGGTCTTCCAGCAGCCAGAAACACAGCTGTTTGCGAGTAGTGTCTACAAGGATATTGAATATGGTCTCGAACAGCGTGGCATTCCGAAAGCTAGTCGGGCCGGGCTTATTCAGAGTGCGCTAACCAAGGTGGGACTTTCCATTGATGAATATAGCGAACGCTCACCCTTTCTCTTGAGCGGTGGTGAGAAACGGCGCCTCTGTATCGCTGGAGCTATTGCCGCACAGCCTAGTCTGCTTATTCTGGATGAACCCACAGCCGGTCTTGATCCTCCAGCTGCACAGGCTCTCTTGGAATTGGTGCAGGAACTGCAGCAGAGCGGACTGACGATTGTTATCGGTACCCATGATTTGGATGCATTCTTCCCGATAGCCGACCAAGCTATTGTCATGTCGCAAGGTACTGTTTATTACAGCGGCCCTATCCACCCGTTGACCACTGATCCCGCCACACTCAGCGCAGTTGGACTGGGAGCCCCTGCATACGTGCGAATCGGGGCTGCCCTTCGGGATAAAGGCTTGCTCAAGAATGCGCCCGCTTCCTTGGAGGATATGCTTAAGGAGCTTCAAGCCCAGCGTCTTGTTGTACCCGTCCTTTCCAGTGATACACTGGGGGTTATTCAAGCTGATGATGCTAAGATTCTTCCCGCTTGGGACAATCGCCTGCAGGCGCACATCGGGATAATACACAGCAAAACGGCCACCCTCAAATCAAGGTGGCAGGAGCGGGACCCCCGCGTCAAATGGCTGGGGATGGTATTGGGCTCTTTTATCATTCTGGGAATGCATTCTTTGTTGCCTTTGCTGCTCACTACCGGTATTATAGCCGGACTCTTAGGCTCCGCCGGCCTTTCCTGGGCAAGAACGGTATGGTTCTTCAAGCCGTTCCTCCTGATGTTCCTGTTTCTCTGGATTCTGTCCGCGATATCCTGGAATTCTCCCGATTACAGTCTTGGTCCGATTGGATTCTCCAACGAGGGCATTATTATAGGTGGCTTAAGTGTGCTTCGGTTTCTGCTGCTGGTCGCCATCGGGTTCCTCTTTACAGAGACTACTACAGGTGCCCCGCTGCGCGAAGGGCTCGAATGGGCCATCTCTCCCCTTAAGAAGCTCGGCATCCGTACCCGCAATGTATCGCTGGCGATATCGATCACGCTGCAATTTGTCCCCTGGATACTCAGCAAGCTGTCACAGCTACAGTTAGCCCTGCGCTCACGCGGAGGACAACAGAGCAAGCTTAAGCAATGGACGCCTGGCCAGATTTACCTGCTCCTTGTGCCTTTGCTCATCCTTGTCATTAGCATGGGCGATGAGTTGGCGACGGCGATTGAGTCCCGTGGGTATGACTCCAAGAAAGACCGGACTCCAACGTATGTCCTGGTCTGGCAAAGAAACGATACTAGGGTTCTAATCTGCATTTTGCTAGTAACTGGCCTACTCTGGTGGTGTTCCCTAGCTACTTAATTGCGTAACTTAACATATATTCAGCTTGGGGAGCTTCAAGCTGCGGGTCATTCATGACCCATGATCCAGAAATACCCAGCTCCTGACAAGCCAGTTCAAAATCACAGGCGGCAATCCCGACATCAATCCGCTGCATCTCAAAGCCCACCTTGTTGCCGCTGTAGTTCGGAGTCATCACTAAATAAAAATGTGCATGCTTGCGATCAGGAGACAGCACTACTCTCCATGGCTGCTTATTGGAGGCCGAAGGTCCGAGCCGGACCATCTCCAGCGGAACGGCCAGATTCCCAGCTTCTTCACGGGTTAATTCTACTTTGAATTCAGAATCATAAAACAGCTCTGACCACGGTTTCCTTTGATCTGCCTTCACTACAAAGCGCATAGTGGATTCCACAACACTATGTTTCTCACGGGCATAACCCACGGGTGTAATACAGGGAATGAGCTCATCGTCTCCCAGCTTAATCTCACGCGCGAAGGAATTACGGTTGAATGTTCCACCGATCCAGCAGGTGCCAAGGCCAAGGCCGGTCGCATACAGAATCAGCTTCTGAAAAATATAACCAAATTCCAATAGCGACTGATTATCATTTTTTATTCTGCCCACCAAATAGGCTTGCGGGTTCTTAATGATTCCGTAAGCCCCCAGCTTAATCCCCTTGTCATTCCCTTCCCCTTTAGCCCATATCCATTCGATATCTGCTCTTCCACCAAGGGGTCCAACCAGCTTTTCCTCATTGTTCAGGTAATCCATGATGGACGTGTGAACAACCTCGTCAAGCGGTGTCGTCTCATAAGTACGTACAGACTTACGCTTCTCAATCACTTTGATCACTGAGCTACTCATCTCTGTATACTCCTCTCTTCTTGTTTTATAAGTTCTTATTCCTCCGCCTCCGGATGACGGGATACAAGCCTTACTAGATCCAGCGTCAGGATCGGCAGCGCTAGCGTAGCCGGATAAGCCAAGTAACGCGGCTCCCAGTCTGGAGCGAACTTCTCCTTATACTTGCGCAGACCGGAGAAGCCGTACCAATGTCCTCCCCGCTTATACACAAGGTGGGCCAGCTTCTCCTCCCGCAGCGCACCCGAATTCTCCCCCACGCTGGACAGCGGGGCATTGCCAAGATTAAATCGGTGATAGCCTTCCGACTTCGCCCAATCCAGAAGACGGACAAATAAATAATCCATCGTTCCGTTTGGTGTCACCTTCCGGTGGCGCATCAAATCAATGGAGACGGTCAGCCGCTCGTCATATCCCGGTGCAATGGAAGCAAAAGCCAGCACAGCACCCTCAGAGCTGCGCAGCAGCGCTATCGGTGCTAACTGCAGATAGGCTTCCTTAAACCAGCCGAGCGAGTAGCCTTTTTCCGTACGTCCGTTCAGCCACTCATCCGAGATCGACCTTAGTTCACGCAATAAACTCTCCGCATGCGGCGCTTCTGAAACCTCAAACAGATAGCCCTCCCGCTCAAAACGCTTGCTTATACTGCGAAAATCACTGAACTTCTTCCCGCTAAGCGAAAAAGTATCCAACGGTACCAATGCCTCCTCACCCAGCTTAAAGAAGCGGTAGCCTTGCTCGTGATAGATTGGCAAAAGAGCGGGTGTCGCCTGATAGAAAACGACAGCCAAGCCATAATTGTCAGCAGTCTGTCGAAACTCACTAATGCCTTCATTTATCAGGCTCTTCTGCCCCAAAGGATCACTCAGTACGACAAGTTTGTCCCTTACTCTGGCAAAGGCAAAAAGTACTTTTCCGCCTTGCGCCCAGTAGAAGCTTTTGTCACCCAGAAAGAGCATATGAGTCAAGGGATTGCCTGGCGCATCGTTCAAGAAAAGCCGCAGCCTCTCCATATCCGCAGTACCAAACAGCTCCTCCACTTTATGCTGGGGTCTGAGGGTGAGCAGCATCGTGAGCAGTAACCAAGAGAAGACCAGCCCTCCTACTGCCGTAAAAGCAACATTGCTATGCTGCTGCAGCCACTCGGGCTGCACACCCGGAGGGAGATGCTTCATAAAACCGCGATGCGCATAGTTTCCCAGCAGATAGTAGCTGAGTGCAATAACAGAGGACAGCACAAACCACCAGACCGTGCTTTGCTTGCTGACCGGTGCACTGATCCGATAGAAACGGGCTTTCGATATCCACAAGATCAGGGCTACTAAGAGCAAGAACAGGGCCTCTTCATAGTCGAAGCCTTTGGTGAATGTAAATACAGCTCCTCCGAACAACAAAATACTAGTCCATATGTAGGCCCTGCGAATCCGTAGTGAAATCCCCCGCGATAAAAGAATGAGCATAAAGCCGATCAATACAGACAGCAGATGCGAGAGCTTCATCACAGGCAGCGACAATAGTTCTTCTGTGATACGAAGCCTATAGAGAAGCTCAGGTGTTGCAGCCGACAGCAGCAGGATAAGGCCGCTGGCCAGTACCAGTTTGCCGAGCGCCCACATCCCAAGATCGCTCAGGAAGGAATACTGTTCCGGCCATCCCCAAATTCTCTGCCACACATTGAGCGAGGGCTCTAGCCCCGCTGCATTTCGATCCAGCTGCTTTTTTCCCTGCAGTCCGATCTCCAGTGCCGCCAGCACCAGCCCGATGAGCCATGGAACAACATAGTAGAACAATCTGTAAATGACCAATACCGCCATCGCCTGGTCACTTCCATGCCCAAGCTGGGTAAGTCCCAGCAGCGCAATCAGATCAAAAGCGCCAATTCCGCCTGGTGCCATGCTCAGGATGCCGGCAATTGCGGCCACTGTATAAATGCTGAAGAGCGTCACGAAATCGGCTCCGCCCAGCAGGTGGTGACCAATCGTCCAGAACGTCAACCCGGCAAAGCTCCATTCCAGAAATGAGGCACTGACTGAAGCGGCTACCGTAATCCACGGCGTTCTTCCTTGCCCTCCGTTAATCCATTTCGCATATAGCGATGAGCGCTGAATAATCACAAAAACAGGTAAATAAAGCGCCATGCCCCATACGGCGAACACCAGCCAACGATGCTCATGCAGAAGCGCCGTTGCCGGAAGGATACCGAAGATATTCCCCCAAGACAGCAAGGACAAGCCTGTAATCATTAGCGGTGAAAGAAAGACTATGGCTGGTGTCAACACCGAGGTTGGCACACCACTCTTCTTATACAGAAGTGTCCGCAACCCAACACCGGCTAAACCGGCAAAGCCAATCAGATTATTGAACGTGTTCGCAATCCATGCATAGCGGAAGGTGCTCCATAGACCTATTTTTAAACGAAAATGAAAGCGGATTAAATAGTCATAGGCGCTCATTACTGCCACCGAAAGCAGCGCGATGCCAATCATCTGCAATATGGCCGACGCAGGCACGCTTCTTAGTTCATGTACAGTACGACTCAAATGAACCTGCTTCAGCTCATGCTGTCCCTCCCAGTACACAAGAGCTATTATTGCCAGCGGAAAAAGTGCTCTAACCGCACGTATCCGGTAAATGAATAAGACCAGTCTTACAATTCTGAATCGTTCTAATGACTGTTTCATTGAATGCATGTTCTATACCTGCCTTTACTACTGGCACACATCCCGCATAGCGAAATTAATTCACCGTCAGCTATTCTGGCCTACTTGGAGGGTTAGTGTGCAAATTCCAGCTTTGTCCATTATACCTGCAAATTTATTACATAAAAAGAGGACACCCCTCACGGCAAAGGATGTCCTCTTTTTATGTAATACTAATTACAACCACGCTTATACCCGAATATCAAATCTTCCTTCGCTATCCGTAGTTGCGGTGGCTATGTCTTGAGCACTGGCTGCGACAATGGCATTGTTATTCACAGGTTTCTCTGGCGCTTGCCCAGTACTGCTGGCGGAGGATGAACTGTTTTGGGCTTTCTGGGCAATTTGCGCTTCGATCTGCTTGATCTGTGCCTCAATTTGCTTAGTCTTTGCTGCCTTGGTCTTCTCATCATCCTTGCTAGAACTCACTTTTTCCAGATCCGATTCCAGCTTTGCTTTTTGTTTCTCAAGCGCGCTGGTGTCGGTTGCACTGGAAGCTGTATAAGTTGCAGTACTTGCTACTGATGATACATTCATAATTAACCCTCCTTTCATACTTCCACTATAATCCTTTTGCAGGAAAGGAACGTTAATGCCCGCTGAAAGTTTGCTGAAAGTATATTGGGAGAGTTGCCGGAAAATGGCCGCCTTACGCCTTTCCCTAGTCCGCCAGTTCCACTCTATTTCCGCCCTTGGGACGGGTCTTGCGGTTAACGAGCGTTACACTCAGGAGAATGATAATGAGCCCTATGATTGTGTTCAGATAGATCTTTTCATTTAGGAAAATAGCCCCCCACAGTATGCCGAAGATGGGTACGAGAAAGGTTACACTTACCGTCTTCACAGCGCCCACATTACGAATAAGACGGAAATACAACAGATAGGCAATGGAAGTACACAGCAGCGAGAGGCCGATTACGGAAAAAACTGCAGCTGAGGACGGCATATGTCGGGGAGCAAAAATAACGGCCAGCGGCAGCAGCAGTACACTTGCTCCGAGCTGTTGGCCTGCGGCCAGTGTCAACGGCTCTAAGCCTTGACTGGCACGTGAAGCGTACAGCCCGCCAAATCCATAGGACAACGCAGCACCTAGTGAAAAGAACACGGACAGCAGGATCTTGCCCTCCATAGGTACCGGACTCCAGCCGACGAGAACGACAACGCCGAGCAGTCCCACGCCGAGACCTACGGACTTGGCCCAGCCGGGTTTTTCCTGCAGAGTTCCCCATGCAGCCAAGGCCGTGAACATCGGTGTAGTTGCGTTCAGAATGGCCGCCAGCGAAGCGCTCAGGTTCAACTCCGCCATGCAGATTAGTGTAAAGGGCAGCGCAGCATTAAGACCTCCGAGTATGAGGAATTTCTTCCAGTGGCGCCATATACCCAGCTGCCTTCTGGTAAACCTAGCGTAGAGAAGCAACGCAGCCGCAGCCAAGCTGACCCGAAGTTCTGTCGTAAAGACCGGCCCAAATTCAGGAGAAGCGATTCTCATGAATAAAAAGGAAGCGCCCCAGACTAGAGCGAGCAACAGCAGTGTTGAGAGATCTTTACGGCTCATTCTATGACTTTCCTCCTCTTACAAGCAGTTTGTAAGATAAAATAGAGCAAGTTCCTGCCGCTGCTATGACAATCGCCATTGGCAGCGCTGTTTCTCCACCGCCAAGGCCCACAAGTGGAGCTACGCACCCGCCAAGCAGCAGCGGTAGTAGTCCCAGCAACGCCGACGCGCTGCCTGCCGTTTCCCCTTGATCCTGCATGGCCAGCGAGAAACTGGTCGTTCCCACTAACCCCACGCTGGAAACAACAGCAAACAAGCAGATCAGGATGGGTAGCAGGCCTCCTCCGACAAGAATGGTAACCAACAGCAAAAGACCTCCAAATGTACTGAGCAAAAGACCGCTAACGAGCAGTTTTTCCTCACCCAGTCTTCCAGCCAATCGGCCGGCCAATTGGCCCGTAAGTATAATTCCAAGTCCGTTCATGGCAAAGATCAAGCTGTAGATTTGCGGTGAGACCCCAAAAATATTTTGCAGCACGAAGGAAGAGCCGGAAATATAAGCGAACATAGCTGCAGTCACAAAACCTTGAGAGAGCGCATAGCCCATAAATTTCCGATTGCCCAGCAATATGCGGAAGGTTAACAAAGTGCCCTTGATTCCACTCTTGGAGCGCCGTTCCTTCGGCAATGTCTCCGGCAACCGCAGCAGAATGGTCACAAAAAAGAGAATGCCCACGACACATAATACAACGAACACACCTTGCCACGTTGTCAGTCTCAGCAGTTGGCCACCGATGACTGGTGCCACTATCGGACCTAAACCGTTAACAATCATTAAGAGAGAGAAGAACCTTGTTAATTCTGAGCCACTGTACAAGTCACGGACGGCAGCGCGCGAGATCACTACACCTACCGAACCCGCCAGTCCCTGAATAAAGCGCAATGCAACCAACAATCCGATCGAGGGGCTAAAAGCGCAGAGCAGCGAGGAGATGGCATAAATCAACATCCCAATCAGCAGCGGACCGCGGCGGCCATAGACATCGCTCAGGGGTCCTGCAATCAGCTGGCCTGAGGCTAATCCCAGCAAAAAGAGGGTCAGACTAAGCTGCACAAGGGCAGCCGTTGTCCCAAAATGCACGGCAAGAGCAGGTAACGCAGGCAAATACATATCAATCGACAGAGGGCCTATCGTAGCAATAGCGCCTAGAATAAGTGCCAGCTGCAATCTCTGTTTCCGTGTTGGACCTGTAGCGGCAAGAATATTATTATTGCTAAGTTTGTTAATCACAGTACTTACGCCAACCTTTCTGTTGCAACCCTTGCGGCAGTTTTTTTGTAAATATAAGAATTTATATGTTCACTTGATAACTTATCCTTATATTTCTCGAAGAAACGGATGCCGCCTCTTTCAGAGGACGGCAAAGC